>Ga0209820_1000278_pt1 | contig 12475 bp, 9 predicted proteins | sample PPLLak21cMay2015_FD_187254 | JGI IMG/M metagenome (GOLD analysis project Ga0209820, IMG submission 187254) | Freshwater sediment microbial communities from Prairie Pothole Lake near Jamestown, North Dakota, USA - PPLs Lake P7 Core (1) Depth... | ecosystem: Environmental > Aquatic > Freshwater >...
TCGCTCCGATTCATCTGCGGCAGCCGTGTTCAATGCCTTTGGGCGCCACTTTCTGCAAAACACATTTAATGACAATATGCCGGAAGAACGTTATTTCCCCGATGGCGGTTCACGCTGGAATGAGATCCTGCGTCATTTGGACAAGGATAGCCCATGGTGGGACGACAAAACCACAGCCGGCGTGAGGGAAACGCGTGGCGATATCATTCGAAAATCCTTCGAGCAGGGTGTGGCTGAACTCGAAGAAATATTCGGAAGAGATGCCGCAAAATGGAATTGGGGTGAGATGCATGCCTCCACGTTCAGGAACAGCACTCTCGGCGAATCAGGAGTTCCACCTATCGAGGCGCTGTTCAATCGAGGTCCCTTTCCCACAAGCGGCGGCGCTTCGATCGTCAATGCGACGGGCTGGTCTGTGGAAGATGGTTATGAGACCAACTGGCTCCCGTCCATGAGAATGATCGTGGACTTGGGTAACCTGAATAACTCACTGACGGTCCACACAACGGGACAATCCGGGCATGCCTATCATCCGCATTACGATGATATGCCGTCCATGTGGGCAAATATTGAATATTATTCGATGCTGTGGGATGAACAGGCGATCACATTACACGCGGAAGAACATCTGGTGTTGGCGCCAAAGAAAACCGAATAAGTTGAGGACAGGACTGTTCTTGATGGACTGGCGTGGGGCAAATGGCGCCTCGGTAGTCGCGCGATGGACCGCGATCTTATCCCCGTAAATCTAACCCTGGTGTTCCTCCAACCATTTTCGTGTTTCGACCACGGCATCTTCATAGGATAATTTGCCGCCTTCCGCCATGGCTGAAAAGAAGGCTTCCTCGCCTAACGTCTCACGGATTTTTGCAGTCCAATGCACGACAAATTTTTCATCCGATGGGTCAAGTTGATATCCCTTCTTTCTCAATTCCATTGCAGCTGCCCCAAACAACCGCGCGCCTTGAAGATGCTGGCCAAGTATGAAGCGCAGAATGGCAGTTGCTTCGATTGTAAATTGCATATATTCTCTCAAATGTGTTTCTTCGGCAATCCGGGCAGCCTCTCCCAATTGCGACCGTACTTTATCAAGTTTGCCCTGCATCAATGCGTTTCTGGACATGTTGACAAGACCCAAAACAATCCCTGTTGAATCCTCCCGTTCACGATCAATTGCCAAAGCCTCCTCGTAGCGGGGGGTTGCTTTTTCATACTCTTCATCCATGCGATATAACTCAGCCAGGTTGTTGAGGGCGGCTGACACCGGGCGTTTGTCTTCTATCTGGCGTCCGATCGCGATCGCTTCCTGATAAATCCTGACCGCCTCCGCATGATACCCCAGGTTCATCTGCGCCCATGCCTTCCGTGTAAGCGCCATCGCCAGTCGTACATGGTCCCCATGAGCTTGAAAAATGGAAATACTCTTTTCTATATGCTCCAATGTTGATGGGTCTTTCATCATACTTCCATAGACGCTGGCTCCATCATGCATCAGACCTTGTGCGAGTGTATGTTGATCGTCTGTATTTTCTGCCAATGCTTCGCAAAAAATCTTGAAACCCAGTTTCGCCAGACCGGCATATGTCCAGTAATATCGCGTTCCCCCAAGCAACCGAAACCTTTGCTCGGTTCTGGATTTTGAGTGCTGGCACCAATCATTTGCGGCAATGATGTTTTCCTGCTCCTCACTCAGTTTCTTCATCCACAACCCCTGCTCTTTGCCAAGCAGTTTGGGCTCGGCCTGTTCAGCCATGGCCACATAGAAATCGAGATGTCGGTTTCGGGTTATCTCTTCCTCATTTGCCTCCTCCAAACGTTCGAACAAGTATGCGCGGACAGTCTCCAGCATACGATAGCGTTCGTTCTCGCCATTGAATATCACCAGCGATTTTTCAACCAGGTTGCCAAGGAGGTCAAACACATTTGAATCGTTTATCCCCGCACCGACAGCTTCAGCGCCTTCCAGTGTCCAGCCGCCTGCAAACACGGCAAGCCGACACAACAAGGTTTGCTCCGATTCCGACAGCAGTTCCCAACTCCAGTCAATGGAGGCGCGTATCGTTTGATGACGTGGAAGCGTTGTGCGACTGCCTTTGGCAAGCAGACTCAGACTCTCATCGAGCCGGGAAGCGATCTGTTCCGTGGAAAGCAGGTTGACGCGCGCGGCGGCCAGCTCGATCGCCAGAGGAATACCGTCGAGACGGTAGCATATCTGAGCGATGGAAGAAGCGTTCTCAATTGTCACGGAGAAATTTTCCTGAACGAGCCTGGCGCGTTCCTCGAACAATTGGATCGACTCGTATTCCAAAAGTTTTTCAACCACTTGTTGAACGTTCGGCGGCCCCAGAGATGGAACCTGGTATTGAGCTTCACCTGTAATTCCCAATGTCTCACGACTGGTGGCAAGGATCTTCAAGTTCGGGCAATTCTTGAGCAATGCATCTGCCAGTTGTGCACAGGCATCGAGCAAGTGCTCACAGTTATCGAGGATGAGGAGGATATGTTTCGAGCGCAAGGCACGGATCAGATTTTCAGTGGGGGAGACTTCGGACTGTTCAAAGATGTTAAAGAGCGCGGCGACAACTTGCGGCGCGCGGGCGGGGTCGCTTAGTGAGGCCAGTTCCACCAGCCAGACGCCGTCGGTATATTTATTTATTGATTGTTCCCCCACTTTCAAAGAGAGGCGGGTTTTTCCAATGCCGCCTGTGCCGATCAGTGTGACAAGACGATGGCCCGTGATCAGGTTGATGATCTCGTCCAATTCCTTTTCGCGCCCGATAAATGTACTGACCTGGAACGGGAGGTTATGCCGTGGCGCACCCATCTCTTTTTGCTTTAACGACCGAATCGGTTTGATCTCCCCTTTGCGGATCTGCCTATAGAGGGCGCGCGTCTCCGGCTGTGGGTCAACGCCCAGTTCCTTGCGCAGGATCTTCTCGCAGGTCTGATATTGTTTCAACGCCGCGCTGTGCAGTCCTGCCTCGATATAAGTTTTCATCAACTGGCGCTGTGAGGCCTCGTTCAACGGGTCGAGTGCTATCAATCGCTGTGCATAGGGGATGGCTGTTTCGGCTTGACCCAGCGAACAGTGGTCATCTGCAAGCACGGTCAAGGCACTGGCGAGTTGATGACGCAGGTCCTCAGATTCGGCAAAAGCCCACTCGTTGAAATTGGATGCATCCTTGAGGCTGAAACCGGCCAGGAAATGGTTGCGATAAAGTTTAACGGAATCAGTTAGCAGGGAAATGCGAAGCGAAATATCCTGTTGGGCGCGGCTCTCAGTGATCAGGGATCGGAAACGAGCCACATCCAACCTGATAACTCGCTCTGCTCCCGCCGGGGGTGGCGAATGATCGGCATACGGAATTAATCCGAGGGTATCGCGGCCGGCAACGATCCAGCCATCACCAATCGTTTGCTGCGCTTCCCACAAGATGTGACGGAGGTTGGTGAATGCTTTCGTTTGATCGTGATCGGGCCACAGCAACGCGCTGACATGGTCGCGATGATGCCGCCAACGGTTGACCGCGAGATAGGCTAACAGAGCCAGCATTTTGCGCTGGTCAATAACAATAGGCGCGTTATCCAATTCCAATTTTGGGGGACCGAGCAGATCCAGGGCAAGACACGGTGACATATCAATCCATTTCCCTTTAGGTCAACCAATAGGGCAATTATACCCCTAATCTCGACCAAATACATCAAATTGCTCGCTTTTGCACCCTACAGGACACGCTGAGGACACGCGGCATGAATATACTGACGTGAATGTCTATGAATCTTAGTTTCCATTCGCTCGCGCGTTGTGTCGGACGAGTTCCATTAGTATTTATCTTAACTACGCGACAGTTCGTCATACGGCTCCTATTAACTAAGCGATATCCTGCCCATCGAAGCCATGTGAACGATGGTCAGCAAATTTCTTGGAGGAAATATGAAAACCACCCCGTTCTCACCCAGATGTTCTGCCTGCTATTGATGTTCTTTGTTTCAGCGTGTCAGTCTTACGCACTTACCGCGACAGCTATTCCTTCTCTCCCGCCTGCAAAGATAAGTACACTCTCTCCCACCGAAACTCCAACTCTCTTGTCAACCCCACCGCTGGCACCGACACCGACAAATATCCCCGCTGCATTGGGTGAACGATCCTATAAAGATCGTCCTGATGACGTTCCAGGCCTGTACCAGGTGCACCTTTTCTATGTCCTACCAGCGGATGCGACCGATCAAAATCGCGACCTGGATGGGAAAATCAACAAAACCATTGAGGCTGTGAATGCATGGTTTTTTGAACAATCGGGCGGCTCGAAAATACGTTTCGACACGTATCAGGGACAATTGGATATCACGTTTGTCCAGATGGATATGACCAACGCACAATTCCACGAGGCTTCTGTTGCAACCTATGGAGGTCCATACTGGGTACGCGATATTCTGGAAGAAAACCTTGCAAAAAAGAATCTTTTTCAGCCCGGGAAAATTTACGTTGCCATGTTCGAGATTGACAGGCAACCAATTGCCTGCGCCGACGCGGCACATCCGCCCGACTTGATGGGCCGAATGGCAGGACTGTATCCCTCAGTTGTTGTGGAGGCAGGTTGGAATTGTGCAAATTACAAACTTGGCACAGGTACTTCATCTGCTGATATGGATGTGATCCATGAAATCGTGCATCTGCTCGGCTTTGCTGCCCCCTGCGGTAAAAACCCAACGAGCCTTGCCAATATGAGCCATACCGGCGACTTTAACAACGATCTGATGTGGGCACCCGGCGCGAACTCAACGGAAGACTGGGATACCGATCATATGCAACTCGACCCGGGAAACGATGACTATTTCAAGCATGGTATCCCGGATTGTGCTGATCTCGCAAACAGTGCCTTTCTCGACCCGCTTCCTGCGAACCCTGAAACTCCTCCAGACTGGCCGGTTGAATGGAAGTTACCCTGAACTTTTCAGGCTCCGGTGCTCTCGTGTGTCACCAGGTTGGCGTTTATTGGCAGTTAAATATCTTTAATTGGCAGTTTATTTGAATCATAATTTGTATATTGTTTATTCAATTTTAGAGGAAGTCGGTGATCGGTTCACCGGCTACATATTAAAGGAGAATCTTATGAAAAACCGTAGTTATTTGTACCTGTCCGCTATTGTCTTGTTTGTTCTGGTTACGGGAATCGCTTGCGCCGGCAGCACACCTGAACCAACCCCGCTTCCGCCGACATCCACGCCATTGCCTCTACCATCGAAAACCCCTGCGCCGTCGAAAACTCCCGCGCCCACCAGCACTCCCACCAGTGAGCCTGCCCCGTTTACGATCTCGAAGGATCTCTACAAGCATCCCTCCGGCTCATTCAGTTTTTATCCGCCTGACGGCTGGGAACTAATCGAGACGGACTTCGATGCCCAATTTGTCAATCCGACCAGCAATGAGCAGGTCTATGTTTCTGTGACCAACGCCGGTTATGAATTGGATGCGGCCGGTTTCGCTAATTTTGTTACCTACAGCGAGACCAACTACTTTGCCGCTTTCTTCAGCGATTATGCTCAAAGCACCAATGAATACGACGCTGCAAACAAAAGTATCCAGGTTGCCAAAACTCTCACTTCCGGCGGCACACCCTGGACTGTGGTCTCTGATTACCATCAGGTCGGCCAGGCAATCATTGAGGTCACTTTTTGGATGATTTCTGAAGACGACATCGACGCTTATGTGGAACTGCTTGTAGATATGAAATTGCAGGAAGGCTCGGTCGCCAGTTTGTTTCCTTATGCGTTCAGCTATACGTTTGTCGACCGCAACAATTACTTTCAATTCGATGTCCCAAATACCTGGGAACATGCCTATGTTGAGGAGGGCGATTGCTATATTGATACATTCAGTTCGCCGGACGGCCAGGCCGCCATACAGATTGTCATTTGTGATACGGGCCAGACCATGAATCAGGGCGCTGCCGGCCAGTTTGCTCTTGGAATGCTCAATAGTTTTTATACGAACGGCTCCGGTGACATAAAAATCTCCAAAGACGAAATTCAACCAGATAGGAGAGAAAAGTTAACCTGGACTTCGAAGAAAGGCGGTTACTCGGGCGTGAGCTTCTTCGAAAGCCGCGGCACGAACCTGATACTTCTCACCATGTTTGCCGGTGACGCGTCATATGATCTTTATGATCTCACCTTTGGGAATGTGATCTCCTCCCATAAAGTTCCATAAGTCCAGGCTTCCGATAAGAGGCCGGTACCGTGTTGCCGGCCTCAGTTTTGCTCCTGCAACAGTGTTTGTAGTCTGTGCTTGCAGGTTCCCACTGTTTGACAGATTCATTTTCAAGAAAGAGAGGACGTATGACTGAATCTAAAGCACTACAAGAAAGAAAACATGTCTGGCGCGCTGAGTTCCTGCTTATTGTCAGCCTGATTGTGTTTGTCGGCGTCGTTTACGCATTGGACGGTGCGCTCAAGCCGGTGTTTACGAGCTCAACACTTTTATTGACCGGGGTGTTCCTGGCTCTCGTTCCAGCCGCCATCTGGCTGACGTTTTTCTATCTTCAGGATCGCGCCGAGCCTGAGCCGAAGCACTTCGTGCTGGGGATCTTTGGCCTCGGCGCGCTGCTGGCCGCGGCGGTCGGCGTGCCACTGGTGGAAAGTGTTTTTCGTGTTTCCCATTGGATCTATGCAGATACACTTACCACGATCCTGGGTGGAATTTTGGTGGTCGGCTTCGTGCAGGAGTTTCTGAAATATGCCGCTGTCCGGTACAGCATTTACCACTCGGCAGAGTTTGACGAGCCGACCGATGGCGTAATCTATGCGACCGCCGCAGGGTTGGGTTATGCCACCGTTTTGAATATCCAGTTTGTCGTCTCGAATGGAGGCGTGGATCTCGGCGCCGGTGTGATCCGCATGGCGGTGGTCGCGCTGGCACAGGCCGCATTCTCCGCCATTACCGGTTATTTCCTTGGGCGCGCCAAATTTGAGTCCGAGCAGGTCTGGTGGATGCCCCTGGGCATTACGCTTGCGGCCGTTGCCAACGGGCTGTTCAACTGGCTGCGCGGGCGCGTGGTGCAAAGCGGCGGCATAAGCCTGACGGGCGCTTCAGCCAATCCCTGGCTGGGACTGGCTCTGGCGGCATTCGTTGCGCTGGGGGTAACTGCCATTGTACTCTCGCTTGTGCGTCGGAATATCCGATCCGCGCAGGTGGCTAAATAGGAGAACACCATGTTAACAACCAACTTAAACAGACCTTCTCTCGGAGACCGTTACGCTGAAATTACTGTGGTCGCTGTAACTGTCATCGCATTACTGGCCGGGTGGTTCTATAAATCCAGCGTGGAGAGTCGCAGTGTGGCATTTGAGTCAGATGGCGTTTCAGCCGCTGTGCCTGACGGCTGGCTTCAATCGCAAGGCGAAGGCAGCCTCATACGCGCCGACGACAGGACCTCAGCAGGCTTCCCGACAACTTATGCAATCTCGAAACTGGCCGTCGCTGCAGACGTAACGGCTGCCCAGGCCGCTTCTTTTCAGACCCTCGACCGAAGCCAGCAACTGACAGGCTTCCGCGTCCTCAACCAACAGACCGTGCTGGTTAACGGACAGGAGGCATACCAGGTGAGCTACGTATTTGTCGAGTCCGACCCGAACCTCACCAGTGCTGATATTCCATCGGTGGTACTCGGTATGGATTACACGTTTGTCAAAGATGGCCAGGCAATCACCGTTTCCTACTGGGCAGACGAGCACGAATTTGAACCCGGCTTAAATCTCTTTAACCGGTTCCTCAGCTCGGTGAAATTTTAGTGGAGGCAGAGATGAATCAAAATAAGACAAATCGCATTTGGCTTGCACTAACCATCCTGGTGCTTGCCGCGCTGGCTTGTCAGCCGGGCGGCCCTGGGCCAGTGACCACACCGACTGCGGTTCAAACAGAACCCACCCCGGTGGCTGCCAACAATGGCGACTCCTCGCCCGATCAGCGCACCCAGCTGGTGCATGCCACAGTGCAGGTGCTGATGCAAGTAAAACAAGGCAACCAGTTTGAGTCGTTTAGCTGGGGCTCAGGAACGATCATCAGCGCCAGTGGCCTGATCCTGACCAATGCACACGTTGCCAGCCCGGCCTCACAAGGTGAACCCGAAAACGAGCCTGACAGGCTTGTGATCGCCCTGATTGAATCTGAAGACAAGCCGCCTGTCCCAGCTTATATTGCCGCAGTCCGGGCAGTGGATGGCTATCTTGACCTGGCAGTGCTCCAGATCACTTCGACCATAGATGGCAGTTCTATTGATACGGCCGATCTTGATCTTCCGTTTCTCCAATTGGGCAATCCAGATGAAATCCGCATCGGCGACCATCTCAACATCTATGGCTTTCCATCCATCGGGGGTGAGACCATTACCTATACAGATGGAAATGTATCCGGATTCGCCTCCGACGAGCAAATCGGCGATCGGGCCTGGATCAAAACCGACGCGACGATCTCCGGCGGTAACTCTGGCGGTCTGGCGGCAGACGACAGCGGTCAAATCGTCGGCATACCGACCTCACTCGGCGCAAGCGGCAGTGGAATGGATTGTCGCCCTCAGCAGGATACCAATGACGATGGACGGGTGGACAATGAAGATTTTTGTGTACCCATCAGCAATTTCATTGCCGATGTACGGCCTATTAATTTCGCCAAGTCGCTTATCCAGGCAGCTCAGGCAGGGAAGGAATATTCCAGTCCATTCCGGCTGCCCGGTGCTATCGCTGAAGATGGGACGGGCGAGGAAGAGCTTTCCAATTTGGGCTGGTTTAGTTCGGATGCAAACTGTAATCCGGGCGAAGTTGTCGAATCGTACGACGCCAATACACTTTGTATTGTCCCCGGCTTTAGCTACTCCGGCATGACCAACGGCGAAGCGTTCCGCGAAGTGTGGACATACAATGGAGAACAGTTTGGCGAATACACATATTCGTGGGAATGGGGTTCGGAGGGAGAACTTGTGTCTAACATGTCCAATGAGGGCAATCCCGTTCCGGAAGGCACCTACACTGTTGAATTTTTTGCGGGCGCCAATTCAAAAAAACTCGGTACTGCCCCTGAAGTGGTTGTGGGCAGCACCAGCGGCGGAACATCTCAACCTCCACAAGAAGACACCATAACGGTATATGGCGTGATCTTCGATGCAGATAGCAACAAACCGATATCCGGAGCCTATGTATTTATTCTCACTCCCGGTACGACGTACAGCCAGTGGCAGAGTGAGGGTTTTGCAGACAAATATATCATTGCATCTCTGCAGACCGGCAGCAATGGAAAATTCGAAATCACAGGCATTCCGCGCAACACGCAATTCACCATCGTCTTCTCCGCCGAGGGCTATCGAGATACCTATGGAGATAATTTGCAGGCTGGCCCGAACGATCCCGATCGGATTGATCTAAGTTACGGGATGAGCAAGTAGAAATAAAATAAAGAGAGTCTGTCAGAAAAACAGATGATCACCTTAGCGCAGAATCCAGCAACTTACCTTCAGCCAAATGTCCCGCAGGTACTACTAGAAACTTGCGGGACGTTATATTACGAACAAGCAGTAAATAACAGGAGGCACCCGCCCATGTCCGATCCACTTCTCACTGACTTAGCTCGCGCCCTGAGTTTCCCGCACTGGTAGTTGCTCTCAGCTTATTATCTCTGGATATCCAATCCCGTGCCACGAATCTTTACGCATCCACCTTCTGCGGCATACCGAGCCTGCTGATGGGAATAGCTTTTATCGATAGGAGAAATCATGGAAAAGCAAAATAGGCCTCTTGTGAATATGGCACGTTTCCTGCTCCTGGCTGGTTTTTTGGGGACCCTTTGCCTCCCGCTGCAAACAGCTTATGCCAGTCCCTCAGCCCAGGATCCTACCCTCAACCCTGCCGAAGAATACATGCTCAGTGAATTGATCGCGAACGGATATGCCGATCTCACCCTTGCATTTCCAAATGCAAACCAGCGCGTCGTCAGCGCGGATTTTTTCCTACGTGCTTTGAACAATCCGGAAATTCAAAGCAGGAAAAGTATATATATCGCCAACACCACGATTGCCGGAGTCATGGATGCTTCAGCCAGTAATATACCCTACACACTTTTTCTGGACGTTGTGGTTTTCACCGATTACGTCACCTTTTCAAATACAGTTTTTACTTCCGTGACGATCCTGGGGTCAACATTTCAGCAGGGTATCGAGTTTCAAAATATTAATGCCAAAGAGCTCGACCTGAGAAATGACATCTTTCAACATGGCATCAATTTATATGGCGCGCAGATCGGCGAACTCACCCTGCTGGACAGCCAGATTTTAGGCACCGAACCCATGCGTGAAGGGGTTCTCTTCCCTTCTGAGTTTCGAAGGATGAGTGTCTCGAGCAACGCAAACCTGAGTGGCACCTATTTTGAGGGCGTTACCGTTTTTGACGGATCAGAATTCTATACGCTCGAACTTTGGGGGGCACAATTTGCGGGCAATGCAGGTTTCAGCCAGGTTCTCATCAGTCGTTCGGGTGAATTCGTAGGCACACAGTTCCTGGGAAATGCGATTTTCGATCAAGCCGTTTTCGGGAACACCACTTTTGAAGGCTCCCATTTTAAAGGGGCTGCGAATTTCGAACAAGCTATCTTCGGGGATGCCGCTTTTGAAGGAGCCACCTTCTCAGGCTCAACTTCCTTGAAAGACTGCACCATCAGAGGGGACTTGAATCTCGCTGGAACAACCTTCAGCGCAACAGATTCACTCGTGGATCTATCCGAGATCGAAGTCGCCGATACAACTTCGTTGTCCGATATCAGTGCCGCTTCAGGGCTTGACATGAAATACGGTTCGTTCAAGGATTTGAAGATCAGCGTGCGCGATTCCGGCGTGATCCCCTCTCTGGATCTGACACAGGCGGAAATAAGCGGCCAGTTTGTGATCGAGTCTTCGCAGATCAACAACGTGAATGTGAATGGCCTCCGCAGCGGCGGCACGACAACTTTGGATCATCTTACAATCGCAGGATCTCTTGACTTGCAGAACGCCCACCTGAACCTGCTGGTAATCAATGAATTGAAATGGCCCGAATCGCCTCAAAACTTCAACTTGCGTGGCATGACCTTCAGCGATATCGATCTTGGAGAGCGCGGTCTTACCGAGGCTACCTGGCGCGAGCTTTTACGGCTTGTGAACACCTCCGTCTACAGCCCGCAAGCCTATAAGGCGATCAGTCAATTCTTTAGGGATAAAGGCTACCCCGACTGGGCGGCTGAAATGGAGCTGGCAGGCAAGCGCCGGGAAAGAGATGAAGTACTCACACCACTCAGCGGACCCTGGCTTTGGTCCTGGTTCCTGGACATTTTTTCAGGATATGGGTTCCGGCCATTTCTTGCCTTTATCTGGAGTGCGTTGGTCGTCGCGCTGGGCGCTTTTATCTATCGCCGCAGGGAAAACATGATTCCCGTGGATCAGGCTGAAGCGAAGGTTGAATACCACCCCATCTGGTATAGCTTCGCCCTCTTCCTGCCTTACATCGACCTTGGAATCCAGGGCAAATGGGAGCCCACCCCCGAACGAAAATGGGCGCGTTATTATAAATATGTGCACCTGTTGCTCGGCTGGATACTGATGCCCATTGCACTGCTTGCTTTTGGTGGAATATTTCGGTAAATCTAGCAAAGGCTACTGTGTCGCCGTCATATCTGCACGCCGTGCCTGCTCTTCGGCTTTGCGATCTTCTTTGGCCGACAGCCAGCGAAACAGGAGTGCCGGCATTATTATTCCTTTCCTGTGCTTCGCATAGGGAGAGTCAGAGCGGCAACCACGCTCCAAAAACCGCTTACAACATAAGCTCGCATGGTCAGCACTCTTTACAATAACAGGGCGACCTTTCGAGGTCGCCCTGTTATTTAGCAAATCAAATTGTTTGGGGCTCATCTCCGGCGCGTGATTTGCACAGCCAGCCACGAAAAGGAGATCAAGCCGAGGTAGCTCGCGGCAAGGTCAGCTAAGCTGAAGGACGGTTGGAGAAAAATTGTTGTGAGAATTCTTCCAGGCCGATCAACAGGGCAAGGATCAACCCGCTGATAACGGCGACCCGCTTCCAGCGTTGAAATGGAACCGAGCGGAAGAGGCTCAGATCGATGAGCAGGATCAGGATCCCATACAGAAGGAAGTGCCCCGCTTTGTCGGCATAGGGCAGTCTGGTGATCTGGTAGACAAAACCAAGGTTACCTGTGTCTGCCAGGACGATCACGAGAACAATAAAGAGCACAAAAAGAACAGTCAGCCATTTCATCTGCAGGACCGCTCCTGAATGTTGCCCTCACGGACTCCATCTACCATGATTATGATTGGGTCGCTGACCTGCCGGGCGGCAAAGTCATCTACTGGCGGATGAAAGCCACAGGAGGCTGAATCATTTGACACATTAAGACAAAGCCTGTCATATTTTACTTCTCAGAACATATGTATTTGTAACCTTT
>Ga0209820_1000281_pt1 | contig 12397 bp, 11 predicted proteins | sample PPLLak21cMay2015_FD_187254 | JGI IMG/M metagenome (GOLD analysis project Ga0209820, IMG submission 187254) | Freshwater sediment microbial communities from Prairie Pothole Lake near Jamestown, North Dakota, USA - PPLs Lake P7 Core (1) Depth... | ecosystem: Environmental > Aquatic > Freshwater >...
CCCGTGACAGAAGCCCATCGCATTCGCATGAAGCGGGTGGTCCGGCTTGACGCTGCAGGCCTGCACGAGATCGCCCGCGGTTCGCAACTGGAAGTTGCTCGAATCGACCGCAATGGCAGGCCCCGAGGCCAGCAATGCCGCCGCAAGAATCCATCTACGCATGTTTGCTCCTTTGCAGTGCTACGAGGAAAACTGCCCGGTGTCCAACCAGCGGTGTCCAGCACGCACGAGGCGCTTGCGCCAGACAGTCCAGCCCAGATGGAAGAAGAGCGCCGCCAAGCCTCGCGGCGGCGGCGCCTGTCTTCGCGTTCGCGGGAACGGGAGGAAGGTCGTTGCTGCTTCGGCGCGGTGCGCCTAGCAGCCGCCCTTCTTCTCTTTCTTGACCGGGGCCTTCTCGGCCGCCTTGGCCGCCGGCGTCACCGCAACCGCCACCGCCTCGGTGAACGTCGCCTGGATCTGGTCGCCGACGGCGACCAGCTTGAACTGCTCCGGATCGCGCGCCTTCAGTTCAACCGTCCGCTCCGGACCCTTGACCGTGATGGTCTGCGTCGCTGCATCCAGCTTGATGACGTCGCCGACCACGGTGACCTGCCGCCCGACGACGCCTCCCGGCGTCTCGCCGGGCTTGGCGCGCGCCCCGCCGACAGTCTCGGTCTTCTCGACCTTCAGGCCACCGCCCTTCTTAAGTTCGAGCACCAGCGACTCCAGGTACTTCAACTGCACGACGTCGCCGACCTTCAACTGGTCGAAGTTCTTGACCTCGGGCCCTGCGACGACCTTGACCTCGTCGCCTTTCGGTCCCTTCAGCGTGATGCCGCGCGTCGCCTTGTCGATCGCCGTAATGGTGGCGCTGACCTGCGCCGTCTGCGCGACGCCGACCTTGCCGGGCGCACTGGCCACGGCGGCATTGCTCGTCTGCGCGCCTGCAGGCTGGACCAGCGCAAAGGTGGAAACGACGGCGGCAACAAGTAACGAAAGACGCATGTAGTAACTCCAGTTCAATGAGAGGGGGTAAAGGAAGAAATCACTCGGGCTTGACGACGTTCCAGCCCTTGCCCGGGTCGAAGGCCTTGATGCCGGGCGCCAGCTTGGCCGTGTTCGGCCCGAGGTCGCGCTCGTACACCACGCCGTTGTGGTTGACGATGAAAGTCATCACGCCGCTTTCGCCATAGTAAGCGGGATACGCCACCATCGCGAAGCCGGCGATCATGCGGCCGTTGATCACGTAGCTGTAGGGGCCGCCCGGCGCGTTCTGGCCCTGCTGGGTCAGGATGCGGAAGTAGTAGCCGCGGTAGGGGTCGCCGGCCTTGTGGCCCGCCGTGTAAGGAGCGGCTTCGGCGATCAGCGGTCCGAACGGGCTGGCCTCCTCGCCCTTGGCGGGATCGGCCGGCCAGTACAGGCCGTCCTGCTTGCCCGGCGAACTCATGATCTTCCGCGCGTACTGCAGCACGCCGTCGCCGTCGCGGTCGCGGGCGGCGTAGGCGCGCTGGGCGTCGACGAAAGCGCGCATCGAGTAGATGGCGTTGCGCTCGTTGCCGCCGATCCGGCGATTGATGAGTTCCTCGACGCCTTCCTCGGTCGCGAAGCGCCAGCGGTCGCCGGCCTTCACGATGGGGAACGGCACCGGCCAGGCCTTGTCGCCGATCACCAGGATGCGACGGTCGGCGCTCGGCTCCTTCAGCACGCTCAGCGTCTGCATTGCCTCGACGATCCTGGCGCGGTTCGCCTTGGCCGCCGCGGGATCGGGGTCGAGGAGCTTGACCTTGTGCTCTTCACCGAACAGGGCCGTCAGCGGTGCATCGCTGTCGGCCTTCAGCGCCGCCGTCAGGGCATCGACCGCCGCCTCCGGCGTCGCGAATGTCTGCTGCGGCGTCGCCGCGGCAACGGCCAGCGGAGCCGCCAGTGCTGCAGCAAAGACGATGGCGGACAGCAATGACCAGAGGGAGTTGCGTTTCATGGATGAGGCCTTGCAAGAGATTGATGGAAGTGTGCGCATGATTTCGCTCCCTCCCTATCGACGTCCGCCGCCGCCGCGGCTACCGCCGCCGCCGCCGCGCGCCGCGCCACCGCCGCCGCCGTAACTTTTCGAAGCACCGGTGCTCGCGGTCGGGCGCGAACCACCGCCACCGCCATACGACGATGAACCGCGACTCGAGGCGCCGCGCGAACTGTCCATCTGCGTTTGCCGGCCGGAGTCGTAGCCGCCGAACGCACTGTCGCCGCCACCGCCCCGGCTGCCACCGCCCGCAGGTTGGGTCGAGGGCCGCGCGCCGCCGCCCGCTCCAGCGCCAGCACGGTCGCCACCGGCGCCCGCACCACCCCGGTCAGCACCACCGGCCGGCTGCGCCGATGCGCGCGCTCCTCCGCCCGCCGATGCGCCGGCGCCGCCCCGTGCGTCACCCGCGCGGTTCGTCGGCGCCGTCTTGCCGACCGAACTGCTCACCTGCCCCGGTTGCTTGTTCGACTTCCACTGCGAAGCCTGCGCACCGCCCCCGCGGTTGACAGTGTTTCCGCTGCCCACGTTGACGTTCGTGTTCCGGTTGATGTTGATGTCGTTACCGCCGCCCCAGCCGTAGTGGTTGCCGCTCCATGCGGCGCCGATCGCGGCGCCCCAGATGACGCCGGCGGCCATCGCGGCGCCGGGCGCATACGGGTAGTAGTACGACGGATACGGCGTCGGGTAATAGCCCCAGGCGGGGGCGCCGTACACGACGACGGTCGACGGGTTGTATTGCGGGACGTAGATCACCTGCGGGTCCGCCGGCTCGATGATGATGACCTCCTTCTCAGTCTTCACCACCTGCTTCGTGTCCGTCTTCAGGTTGCCGGCCGACTTCGCCTGGCGCCGGAACACCTGCACGGACTCCAGCACCGCGCCCTGGTCGGCGACGACCGCCTCGCCGAGCGCGCTCGTCCAGTCGAGGTCGTTGCTCATCATCTTGACGACGTCCGGATAGTTGAGCAGCGACTTCACCGGATCGTCCCACTTGTCGTCGATCGGCAGCGTCGGATCGGACTTGCGCTTGTCGAGATAGCGATCGGCCTGGACGATCTGCAGCGGACTCGTCGCCGCGGGAAGGATGATCGCGACCAGGTCGTCGGGATAGAGCGCGATGCGCCCGACCAGTTGCGTGAGGTCGCCGCCAGGCGGCGCCGCCGCGCTCCCAGCCGCCGCGGGCGCCTGCGCCATCGCCGTCGCGGAAAACAGGATCACCATGCCGATGGCGACGAAGGCGGTCAAAAGAGTCCGCGTGCGACCGCCCGTTGCCTTGATTCCACTCATGTTCATGCCGCTCTCCATCCGCGGGGTTGCATCACTTTCGCTCGGTGAATCTCGCGCCTCGGCGCGAGGACGAATCGCTATTGCGCGGCCGCGCTGGTCTGTGGGTTCACGCTGCCGGCCGCCGGCGGCGGCACCGGACGGGGATCGAAGCCACCGCCGAGTGCAAGGTTGAGGTTCACGCGCTGGACCAGGCCTTCCGCCTGGACCTTCACGAGGGAACTGCGCGCCGCGTACAGCGCAACGTTCTGCTGCAGCACGGCGCGCTGATCGCCCGAGCCGACGCGCAGGCGCGTGTTCGCAATTTCCAGCGCGCGCGCATTGCTGGCCACGGCACTACGGAGGATACGCTCGCGCTCGTCGGCGGCGAAGGCCGCGGACAACGCGGATTCGACTTCCGAGAACGCGCGCGACGCCACGCGCCCGTAGTCGGCGATCGCGATCTTCTGCTCGGCGGTGCGGATCTCGACGTTCGCCTGCAGCGCCCAGCCATGAAAGATCGGCGCGGCCAGGTTGGCGCCGAGGCTGAAGACCGGATAGTTCTGGTCCTTCAGCACGAACACGTCGCTCGAGATGCTCGAAAGGCTTGCCGTCAGCGCGATCTTCGGCAGCCGCGCGGCATTCGCTTCGGCCACATTGTTGAAGGCCGCGGCGACGCGGCGCTCCGCGGCGATCACGTCCGGCCGCCGCTCGAGCAGTTCCGAAGGCAGGCCCACCGGCACGGCCGGCGGTTGCGCCGAGAGCGCCGCGGGGACCTCGAGCGCGGCGGCCGGGTAGCGTCCGACCAGCGTCTCGATCGCGCGGACTGCCTGCTGCTGCGCCAGCGCCAGCTGACGCGCGGCGTCGCGGTAGGTGTCGAGGCTGGCTTGCGCCATCGCCACGTCGTACTCGTCGCCGTTGCCGATGCGCAGGCGGTCACGCGCGAGGCCGAGATACTGCTCCGACGCGCGCACGATCTCGTCGGCCATGGCGCGCTGCATGCGCGCCTCGGTCGCGAGGAACCAGCTCTTCGCCACCGTCGCGGCGATCGACTGGCGGGCGTATTCGGCGTCGGCCTGCACCGACTCGTACTGGGCGCTTCCGGCCGCGGCTTGCGAGCGTGCGCGGCCCCAGATGTCGATTTCCCAGTTTGCGAAGAGGCCGACGCCGCTCAGGCCCGAGTTGTCGCCGCCCATCTTGCCGCCGCCGTGCGCCAGCAAATCGACCGCCGGGTACATCGTTGCGCCGGCGAGCCTGGCGTACGCAGCCGCCTGTTCGATCCGGCCGGCGGCGACCCGCAGGTCCCCGTTGTAGGCGAGTGCCTCGCGCACGAGCGCGTCGAGCTGAGGGTCGTTGTACGAGGCCAGCCACGCGTCGGCAACGGCACCGTCCACGCCGCCCGGCGACACCCACTTCTCCGGCGCCTTCACGTTCTGCATCGACTGCGCCTGGATGTCCTTCGGCGACGGTGGCGACTGCAGCGCGCAGCCCGCCACCGCAAGCGCGATCGGCGTCACCAGGGCCGCGAGCGAGATGCGCATCGGATCAGTGCAGCTTCAGGATGAGGAAGTCGAGCTTGGCGCCGACGCGCAGGATGACCTTGCGCAGGATCTGGATCGCGTGCCCGTGCTCGGTGTAGATCGCGCCCTGGCCGAGCGCACCGGCCGGCAGGAAAAGGCTGGCGTCGCGCTCAGCGACGGCGAGCCGCACCGGGAATCGCCCGGGCGGCATCGGCCCCACCCCGGTCATCGGCAGTTGCGTCGTGTTGGCCACCTGGCCCTGGCCCTGCGCCCACACGATCGACTCCACGCTCGCCTTGATGATGCGGCCGGGGTGCGCCTTGAGGGTGAACTCGGCCTCGTTGCCCTCTTCGACCAGCTGCAGCTCGTTCTGGTGGAACAGCGCGACCACCTGGTACTTCTCTTCCACGAACGTCATCGCGGGCGTGATCGGGAACGCGGTCGTGAACGATCCCGGGCGCAGCTGGACGTTGGTCGGGTAGCCGTCGGCCGGCGCCACCACCGTCGTCTGCTCGAGTTCCCACTTCGCGTTGGCCAGCTGAGCGCGGATGTTGGCAACCGGCGCGTACTCGTCGTTGAACGTGCCCTTGCTGCGCTCCTTGAGCTGGCGCTCGCCCGCGAGTGCCTGCGTCTCGGCGGCGCGAGCCTGCGCGGCGGACGCGCGCGCCGTTTCCAGCTGGGCTTCCAGTTCGGCGGCGTCGGTCTGGGCTTTCTCGAGGGCGAACCGGTCGCCGGCGCCGGTGGCGACCAGCTCCCTGTTCTGCGCCACGCGCGTCCGCGCCAGGTCGAGCCGGGTCTGCACTTCCCGGATCTTCGCTTCGCTTTGCTGGATCGCACCGCGCGCCTCGGCGACCTTGCCCTGCGCGCCGATCAATTGCTCGCCGAGTTCCCTTGAACCTGCCACGGCGCTCGCCAGCTGCGCCTCGAGCGACCTGACCGTCAGTTGATACGGCGTCGGGTCGATGCGGAACAGCACGTCGCCCTTCTTCACCAGGCGGTTCGGTTCGATCGGCACGTCGATCACGCGGCCGCGCACCTGCGGAACGATGTTGATGACGTACTTGATCACTCGCACGTCGGCGCTCGAGGGTGCGACGACGTTGAGCGCGAGCACGAGGGCCGTCAGCGCGACGACGGGAATGATCACGACGATGACCTGGGTTCCCGTGTTCCACGGCAACCACTTCATCTTGATGAAGATGAACCAGACGATCGCGGCGTAGATGCCGAGCAGCAGGACTTCCATCACGCACCCCGCGTCTGGACAGCGGCGACCGTTGCCGCCTCGGCGGATCGCGTCCCGCCGGACGCGAGTTCGTCGCGCAGCGAACGCAGCGCCGGCGTCAGCGCGCCGCGCGCCTCGATGGCGTCCAGTTCGGCGCGCAATTGCCGCAGATCCGCGTCGGGCAGTTCACCCTTGCGCCACTTCTCCGCGAGTTCGAGGAAGTAGTCCTCGTGCATCTCGGTGCCGTACGCGAGCTTGTAGCCGACCGGCTTGGTGTATGCCCACAGCCAGGCGAGCGGCCACAGCAATCCGCCGAACACGAGCGACAGCAGGCACAGCGTCTGGATGGCCTTGCGCTGGGGGTGGTGATTCTTGTGTGCGATCTTCTCGGGCAGCACGTGAACCATCCAGAACAGCCCGATCGCGACCACCGGCACGAGCACCAGCACGACCCACGCCAGCACGTTCGCCGCCGTGTCCAGTGCCTCGCCGCTGAGGAACGACGCCGCGGCCGTGCCGGGCGCCAGGAGAGTCACTGCCAGTCCCGCCGTCGCCACCACGGCGCGCGGCGTCGTCGCGCCCCTTTCGGGAGCGTGGCCGCCGCCGCGCGTTGCATTCGTCACTCGATTCATGGTCGACAGCGCGCTTGGGCGCCCCTTCCCCGTCTCAGGCGATGGTGACCGCGCCCCCTCGGCGTGTCTTAGCAAATCTGGACAGCCACCTTCCGGCGAAGCGCTGCGTTGAGCGCGCGCAGGAGCGAATCGGCACTCCGCGAGGGCCGCCGTCAGGCTGCAGTCTCGCTCTCTACGTTGCGCACGTTGCGTCGCCACTGGCCCGGCGTCGTCCCGGACCAGCGCCGGAACGTGCGCATGAACGGCGTGACCGCTGCGTAGCCGAGCGTCGCCGCGATGTCGTCGAGGTGGACGTTGGAGTTCGACAGCAGGTCCTTGGCAATCTCGAAGCGGACCTCGTCGAGCACGCGCTGGAACGTCGTGCCCTCGGCCTTCAGGCGCCGGTTGAGGGTCCTGCGGTGCATCGATAGCATCTGGGCAAGATCGTCTCCCGAGTGGCGGTTGTCCAGCATCAGCCGCCGCAGCCCGCGGTAGACCTGCTGCATGAACTCCGGGGCGCCTGCACTGCGCGCGAGCTGCTCGCAGCGGTGATGCGCCTCGGGATCGGCGGCCAGCACCTTGCGCGCGAGGTCCCTCGCCGGAAAACGCAGGACACTGCTCTCGGCGTCGAATCGCGGCACGACCTTGAAGAAGGCACGGTGCTGGGCCGCGTCGCGCGGTTTCGCGTGCGGCAGGAAGACTTCATACGGCTTCCAGGTCGGCCCGCACAGCTCGAGCATGATGTTCATCGCGGCCGCCAGGGCGGCGTCGCAGACCTGCGCGATGCCCGCGCCCGCCGCCTGGTACGGCACGTAACCCAGATCGACGTAGTCACCGCGTTTCACCAGGAACGCGAGCCCGCCTTCGCTGTTCAGGTGCTGGAAGACGGTCAGGGCCTCGAGCGCACGACCAACCGTGGGAGAGTTGCGCACGAGTTGGCCGACGAGACCCAGGTGGGACAGCCTGTACAGCCGACCGGCGAGCAGGCCGATGTGCTCGCATCCCGTGGTCCTGGCGGCACGGTCCAGCAGGCGCGCGAGCGATGCATACGGAATGCGGCTGTCGGGATCGTCGAGCGCCGCAGGATCGAGTCCTGCATCGAGCAGCACCGCCTCGGGATCGCCGCCAAGTTGCCGGATCAACTGTGGAAGCTCGACCAACCCCGCGACCCGCTGGGTCCAGGGCCGGCGGTGCTCGGGTGCGGTCAGCCACGTGCCCGTGCTACGCATGTCCACGCTATGTGCCTCTGCCGCCCGTCATCGATGCAGATTGGAAACAAGCCGGCGTTCCGCTTTGCGGACCGTCAACGACTTGCAATTCTAGACAGATACGTATTCCCGTATTCCCGCGTGGATCGGCAGGGTCGCGACCGTGCCTTGCCACCCGTACTGTCAAGAAGGGCAAGGACAGTCGATCCGGAATGGCGGATGGTCACGTCGTCCGCCGGCGCGGGAAAGGCGTCGGATCGTTACGGGATGACAGCAACCATGGGTAAGCGAAACGACGGGGACGACCCCCCTGTGGCCGACGCAGCGGGCCTCGCGGAAGTGGGATCGCTGGCGCAGTTGCCGGCAGGGACCACGATGCGGTTGACGGTCGGCGCGTCCGATCTGCTCCTGGTGAACATCGATGGGCGCGTCGTTGCCATCGGCGACCTTTGCCTGAGGTGCGGCAGTTCGCTTTCGACGGCATCGCTTTCGGGGTGCGTGCTGACTTGCGGCGGATGCGGCTGGAAGTACGACGTGGAACGCGGCTGCGTCGACGGCCTGCCCGGTCTGCGGACCGAGATGCACGACGTCTGCGTCGACGATGGACGGCTGCTGGTGCCGTCCGCCATCGCCGCTCCCGCGACCGTTCCGTGACCAGCACTCCGGGACGCATGCAGCCGAAGGCCGACCGCGGATGCCCATCACCGGCCCGATCCCCGCGGAACTGCTGACGCTCGCCGCGGCGCCACCCTCGCCATCGGACGCCGGACCCGGGACACGGGCGGCGGGCGGCGGGCTCAGGCGACGATGTTCACGCCGCCGTCGACGTAGAGCGTCGAGCCGGACAGTCGCTTCGCGTACGGCGTCGCCAGGAAGGCGCAGGTGTAGCCGACATCCATGATGTCGACCAGTTCGCCGAGCGGCGCGCGCTGCGCCGCCTCGGTGAGCAGGAGGTCGAAGTCCTTCAGCCCGGACGCCGCGCGCGTTTTCAGCGGTCCCGGCGAAATCGCGTGCACCCGGATGTTCTGCCCGCCGAGTTCGAACGCGAGGTAACGGCAACACGCCTCGAGCGCCGCCTTCACCGGCCCCATCACGTTGTAGTTCGCCACGACCTTGTTCGCGCCGTAGTAGCTCATCGCGAACATCGTCCCGCCGTCGGTCATCAAGGGCGCCGCCAGCTTCGCCATGCGGACGAAGGAGTGGCACGAGACGTCCATTGCCTTCGAGAACCCCTCGGCCGAGCAGTTCAGCAGACCGCCCTGCAGGTCTTCCTTCGGCGCAAAGGCGATCGAGTGCACGAGGACGTCGAGCCGGCCCCAGGTGCGATGGATGGCGTCGAACACGGCCTCGAGTTGCCCCGGGACGCTGACGTCGAGCGGCATGAAGATCGGCGCTTCGAGTTCTTTCGCCAGGGGCTCGACGTGCGGCCGCGCCTTTTCGTTCAGGTAGGTGATCGCCACGTCGGCGTGGACTTCGCGGAATGCCCTCGCGCAGCCGTAGGCGATCGAGGAGTCGTTGGCCACGCCGACGACGAGCGCCTTCTTGCCCTGAAGGATCGGGCGGGGATCATTGACGGTCATGTTGAATCCTCGTTGAGGCCGTTGCTCCGGACGCGCAGCGCGACGGCGATGCGTCGCGCTATGGCGTCCGTTCCTTCGCAGGCAACGCCAGCACGGCGCGCGTGTGACGGGCAATCATCAGTTCCTCGTTGGTCGGCACCACGAACGCGCCGACGCGGCTGCCCGCCCGGCTGATGCGCTGGGCGCCGGCGCGGTTGGCATCCGGATCGAAGTCGAGGCCCAGCCAGGCGGCGTCGTGGCAGATCCGCTCGCGCAACTCGGCGCTGTTCTCTCCAATGCCGGCGGTGAACACGACCGCGTCGAGGCCTCCCAGCGCGGATGCAAGCGAGCCGAGCTCACGGCCGATGCGATAGACGTAGAGATCGATCGCCTGCTTCGCGCCTGGCTCGCTGTTCCCGAGGAGTTCGCGCATGTCGCTCGAGATGCCGGACACGCCGAGCAGTCCGGACTGCTGGTAGATCAGCTTCTCGATGGCACGGACGTCCATCTTCATCTCGTCCATCAGGTACAGCACAACACCCGGGTCGAGGTTGCCGCAGCGCGTGCCCATCGGCAGGCCGTCGACCGCGGTGAATCCCATCGTGCTGGCCATGCTGCGGCACGCCGACATCCCGCACATGCTCGAGCCATTGCCGAGGTGCAGAACGACGGTCCTGCCCGCCGCGGCCTTCGGCTCGACCTGAGGCAGCACGCTCGCGATGTACTCGTAGGAAAGGCCGTGGAAGCCGTAGCGCACGACGCCGCGGTCGGTGATCGACTTCGGCAGCGCAAACGCCTGCGCGACCGGCGGCTGCGTGCGATGGAACGCGGTGTCGAAGCAGGCCACCTGCGGCAGGTCGGGCGAGCGCTGCATCAGCACGCGGATCGGTGCGAGGTTGTGCGGCTGGTGCAGCGGCGCCAACGGGATGTACTTCTCCAGCGCCTTCAGCACGACTTCGGTCACCCGTGCGGGATGCGAGTACTCGAGCCCGCCGTGCACCACGCGGTGCCCGACGCCAGTGAGCCGATACCCATCGGATCGCCCACGCAGGAAGCCGATGAGGTGGTCCAACGCGCCCTCGTGGCCTAGCGGCGCGCCGTCGCCCCACGTCTTCTTCTCGATCACCGCTCCGTCGCCGTCCTTCGCCACGAAGCGCGGCGAGGTGTACAGGCCTTCGGCCTGGCCGCGGGCAATCAACGCCAGGTCGCCGGATGCCTGCGCGAACAGCGAAAACTTGAAGCTCGACGAGCCCGCATTCAGGACGAGGATCACGTCGGTCATGCGGCCACCACCTTGTTCGCGGCCTCCTTGCGGGCATGGGCGACGAGCACCGCCACCCCGCACGACGCGAGTCGGGTCATCACCGAGTCGGCGCGGCTGGTCAGGATGATCGGCACGCGCGCGCCAAGCACGATGCCGGCCGCGTCGGCGCCCGCGAGGAACGAGAGGCTCTTCGCCAGCATGTTGCCGGCCTCGAGGTCGGGGACGACCAGCACGTTGGCGCGGCCCGCCACCGGCGAGTCGATCTTCTTGATCTTCACCGACTCGAGGCTGATCGCGTTGTCGAGCGCGAGCGGACCGTCAACCACGGCCCCGGTGATCTGGCCACGGTCGGCCATCTTGCAGAGAGCGCCGGCTTCGACGGTCGACGGCACCTTCGGATTGACGGTCTCCATCGCCGACAGGATCGCCACCCGCACCTCCGGGAAGCGCAGCGCATGCCCGAGGTCGATGGCGTTCTGGATGATGTCGACCTTGTCCTCCATCGTCGGGGCGATGTTCACGGCGGCGTCGGTAACGATCAGCGTCTCGGCGTAGGACGGCACGTCCATCACGAAGCAGTGGCTGACGCGCCGCGCTGTGCGCAGCCCGGTGTCGCGCTTGACGACCTCTGCCATCAGCTCGTCGGTGTGCAGGCTGCCCTTCATCAGCGCCTCGGCCTTGCCGGCGCGGACAAGTTCGACCGCCTTGGCGGCCGACTCCTGGCTGTAGGCCGCATCGACGATCGGATACGGGCCGATGTCGATGCCGCACTTCTTCGCCACCGCCTCGATCTTGTCCTTCGGGCCGACGAGGATCGGCGCGATCAGGCCGAGCCTGGCGGCGTCGACCGCGCCCTGCAACGAACTCTCGTCGCAGGGATGGGCCACCGCCGTCGGTGTCGGCGGCAGCGCCTGGCAGAAGTCGATCAGCCGCTGGTACTTCTCGTGTGCTCGTTGACTCATCATGGACTCACTTCCGTGCGCGGCGACTGGCGGCGGTCTTGCGCGCGGCCGGCGCGGGCGCGCGCGCCTTCGCTTTCTTCGCCACCGGGCCGCCGCCTGCGCGCTTGCCTTTCAGCGTGGTGCCGATCCGGTCGATCATCGCCAGCTGCTCCTCGGAGCGACGCTGCACGCGTTCGTCGCCCATCAGCGCGCGCGCCAGCGTAGCCAGCCGCTCCCGGTCGCCGGGAGTCTTCAGCAGTTCGGGCAGCGTCGCGAGCGCGCGTTCGGGCTCGTAGCGCACGATGATTTCCTGCTCGCCGCGGACCCGGCGCCACTCGTCCGGCGTCATCTGCGGCAGCAGGTCGCCGTACTCCTTGATCAACTGCTGCTTCATCTGCAGCCGGGACAGCATCAGCGGCTCGCCCTTGCGCGCGAGCAGGCAGGCGACGCGTGCCAGGGCCTCGGGATAACCGCCGTCGGCGATCGACGCGAGCGCCTCCTTCACGAACGGGAGGTCGCGGCCCTCGGCCACCGGCGCCGCCGCGGTCTCGGCCGCCGCCTTGTCGGCGATGTAGAGCGAGAACACGTTGCCGTACGTCTGGAAGAACTGCGCTTCGCTCGTCGCATCGCGCATCGCGCGGTAGTACTCGAGCGAGGCGCTGATGGCGGCGGAGGCGACCTTCTCCAGCTTCGATGCGGCGTTGCCTTTTTCCGCTGGCCGGCGCTGCGCGCGCACCATTTCGGCGGCCGGCGCGACCCAGCCCAGCCAGGGGTTGAGGTCCGACAGAATCCAGCGCTGCCAGCGAAGCG
>Ga0209820_1000284_pt1 | contig 12334 bp, 16 predicted proteins | sample PPLLak21cMay2015_FD_187254 | JGI IMG/M metagenome (GOLD analysis project Ga0209820, IMG submission 187254) | Freshwater sediment microbial communities from Prairie Pothole Lake near Jamestown, North Dakota, USA - PPLs Lake P7 Core (1) Depth... | ecosystem: Environmental > Aquatic > Freshwater >...
TTGTAAGACAACCTAGCAATCTCCCAGCTTTTCTACAATATCCGGGAGTCCCAAGGCAGATGAGTCAACCAAATATGCTAGGCGGCTCTACCGTGCCAAACTTTATGAACTTGACACCAAACTTTAGGAACTTGACATAATGGCTATCACAATAGGTGACATGCTGGGCGGCATTGGTGCTGCGTTTGGCGGCACAGCACAGCAGTATTCTCAAGGCATACGTCAGCGCGAACAGCAGATGACACAGCGTAAGCGTGAGGAGCTACAGGCTCGTCAAATAGCGATGTATCAAGATGCTGGCGCGGCTTATCAGCTTCTGCAACAGCAGGACTTAGACGGCATTATTAACCTTGCTAACGACCGTTTGGAGATACTTCAGACATTTGATGATGCTGACCCATCAGACACCATGCGTATCTTAGAAAACGCAATGGCAGCAAAGGCTGGTGATCCAATTGCTCTGCGAAACTTGGCAACAGAGCTAACGGGTGCGGCATCTGCTGGACGGGCGATGGGCATACTGAAAGCACCTGAAGTCGACACTAGAGTGCTGAAGCCTGGCGAACAAGTATTTACAGATGGTGAATTCCAATACGGTGTTCCTGCTGAAGCCACAGAGACCTTTGACATACTTACGCCAGAACAAGTTCAACTAGAAGGTCTTGACCCAACAAAACAATATGAACGAAATGCGTTAACAAATGAAACCCGTGTTCTAGGTGCTGGTGGAGTAAGTGTTTCAGTTGGTGCGGAACCGCGCAGCTTTCCAGGTCTAGAAAAACTCCTTGATGAGAATTTTGCAGCAGCCAGTCAAAGTGCTAGTGCGCGAATAGACTTGGAATCACTTAAACAGTTAGCTCCAATAACAACTGAAGGTCAATTCCAAGCTACGTTGTCGCGAGCGTTTCCAACTTACAACGATGCCAACTCAGCGTTTATTGGTATAACAAATCAAATATTACCAAAACTAAGAGTGCCTGGTTCTGGAGCGCAATCTGACAAAGACATTGATGTGCTTTTAAATAGTATGGGGCAACTAGCATCGTCAACCGAAACAAAACAATTGTTAATTGAGTCAATGATACAAAAAGACCAGATAATGCAGCAAAAGGCAGATATTACTCAGCGGTACTATGAAGGCGACATAACGGCTGCGGATGCTGCTCGCGAAATACGAGCGATTGATGGCATGTCTATTATATCTCCTGCATTGCGACAGGCTTTGGAAAGAGTTGCACCAAGTGCAGTCCCGTTGGCTGTATTTAACAACCAACAAGAGGTTGACGCTGCAAACCTTCCATCAGGAACACAGTTTGAGATGATTGACCCTAGCGATCCTAATAAAGTGCTGCAAATGAGGGTGCGATAATGGATGACCCAAGATATGAAGTTATTGCAGTTCGTGATCTTAGAGAAATGGAAGCGCGAGAGCGAGAGCCACAACGCATGAGGATGATGGCTCAAGGCGCAACACTTAACTTTGCTGACGAGGCAGAGGCTGCTGCGCGAGCAGCAATTACAGGAAGGCCGCAACAAGAAATAGAACAAGAAATACGTCAACAGTTGCGTAATTACCAGCAATCAAGTCCTATTGCATCAAAAATATATGAGTTTGCGGGAGCAACTATACCAGCGGCAATAGCCACTGCTGCAACTAGAAATCCTGCTCCGGCTGCTGCGGTGTTCTCTAACTTTTTGCCAAACATTACTAAGGTGGCTGGAATTAGTGGTGCAGAGGGCGCTATTTCAACAGTTGGGGGTATGGAGCAGCCATTCAGCGAAAGATTTAACGAGCCTGGCCCAATAGTAGCGGGCGCGGGAATGAGCGCTGTAACTGGCGCAGGAATGTACGCAGGCGGTGTCGGTGCTGTTAAAGGGTTAGAGACTGGCTCAGAAATACTTAGATTTGTTTCGGGTAGTCGAGCGCGTAATGCTGTAACCAATGAGGTTCAAAGGATTGCTTCCGAGGCAGGAATTGACGTTGCAGAGGCAGAAGCAAGGTTACTACGAGGAGAGTTGATTGCTGAAGACCCGAACGTGGCGCTTGCATTACGATCCTACATGGGTTCTGGAGAGCCTAGCACAATCATTAGAGGCGCAGTACAAGATAGGCCAGCAGGAACAAGACGCACAGCGTTTGAAACAATACGCTCTGGCATTGCGGCTGGGCTGGATAGAAATATATATAGACACATGAGGGCAAGTGCAGACCTTTTGCGTCAACTTGAGCGCAATGAGTATAAAGACGCATTTCAAAACTCTGGAGATGCAACGCAGCCAGTAATTGATCAGATGTACGAGACTATTGCTCGTTTCCCGACTGGCGGCAATAAACTGAAAGAGGCATTCAAGTCTGAAACAGGCCGAGACCCATTTTTCGTTGTTGATGACTTAGGCCGCATAACATTCAGAATGCAGCCGACCATGAGGGACGCAGAAATATTGAGAAGAATTGTTGCAGATGAGTCTCGGCAGTTAACAAGGGCTGGCGGCGCAGATGCAACTATTGGTGTCAATCTTGGGGATGCAGAAAGAGAATTGCGCTCCGTGATTGACGTTGATGCGCCCCAGATTACTACTGCAAGAGAAAACGCAAGGCTTGTTAGGACAAGAAATGATAACTACCAGGCTGGGTTAAAAGCTAACTCAAAAAGCGCAGATGAAATACAAGTTGAATTTAATGACATAATAAATAGCAGAGACCCTGGACTCATACAAGCGTATCGGCTTGGTTACTTGCAAAATCTGCAATCAAAAATACAAAGCGGAAATAAAGCATCATTGGTTGCTCGACTAACCGACCCAGAAACTAAAGAAGGAAGTATATTCCGCACTATTTATCCTCAAGACTTGCAACAGGCTGCACTAGATAGGCTGGGTGTAGCGCGACAAGCTCAAACTGCAAGAGACACATTACTCAGTGGCTCGCAAACAGCGCCAACAGAACGAGCTAGATCAAGAGAAGGAAGGGTATCTGAAACATTAAGAACAAGCGGGTTGGCAGCAGACGCATTGCGTGGAGATATTAACGCAGGAGCAGCAATTCTTGATAGAATGGTGCAACAATTTACGCCTGGCCTGTCAGATGCTCACAGAGCTGCCATAGCCCGAATCTTGTTATCACAAGACCCAGACGTAGTGCGTAAAGCATTAACTGACACAGAATATTTACGCAGTTTGCAATCGGCTATTGTTCCGCTTGCTCAGTCACCAGCAATGATTGCTGCTATTGCTGGCACAACCTTGGCTCCAGACATAGGACAATAAGCAATGGCGCTTGTAACTCAGGAAAGAGCAAAAGAGCTTTTAGAATATACTCCTGAAAATGGATTGTTGGTGTGGAAGAAAACAAATTCTAATTTTGCAAAGAAAGACACCATTGCGGGTTATTTGTCAAAAACAGATAACAGGGTAAGCGTTAGAATAGATAGCAAGCTTTACAAGGCTCACAGAGTTATTTTTTTAATTGTGACTGGTGAATGGCCTGAAGAAATAGACCATATAAATGGGAATTCATCTGATAATAGATGGGATAATTTAAGAAACGTAACTCACCGTGAAAACATGAAAAACAGGAAAGTTTGCTCAAACAGCAAAACAGGAATCATGGGAGTTGTGTGGAACCGGCATAATAGTAAGTGGCGCGTCAGAGTAAAGGCGCTTGATGTAAATCAAGAGATTGGAAGCTTCTTTAATTTTTTTGACGCTTGCTGCGCCAGAATATCTGCTGAAAACAAAATGGGATTCCATGCGAATCACGGGAGGGTAGCACCATAGCGCGTTACGGCGATCTAGATACACAATACTTTGACGATGCTGGTGATCCACTGATCAACGGTAAAATATTCTTCTTTGAAACAGGCACAACAACGCCCAAGCCTACGTTTGCTGATGTTAACTTTACCATCCCAAATGCTCACCCTGTAATTCTGACGGCGGCTGGACGGCAACCCAACATCTTCTTCCAAGGCGTGGCTAAGGCGGTACTGGCAACCTCTGCTGGTGTGCAGATACTTGTTAGAGACCCTGTTGGCGAGACGGCATCAACCTTTGGTAACCCGTGGATAGCATCGAAGGACTACAACGCCAATGACGTTGTGCAGGGTTCTGACGGCGACTTCTACCGATCACTGGTCAACGGTAACGTAAACAACAACCCTGTGACCACATCAGGATCGTGGACGTTTCTGTACTCTGTTGAGTGGAGCGCAGGCACAACGTACAAGGTCGGCTCTGTTGTCACCTATGAGGCCATTGTTTACCAGTCACTTCAGAATGCAAACCTGAATGAAAACCCATCGACTGAGGCAGCGTTTTGGATACCAATCCAACTGTCATACATTGCAACGCAGACCTACGCGATTGATGTCAACGTGGTTGGGCCAGACGGCATACTGTACACATCACTCCAGAATGCGAACACTGGAAACACTCCAGCCAGCTCGCCAACTTTTTGGGTGGGAACATCTGCTGCTGCTGCTGCTAGTGCAATTGCTGCCGCCGCCTCTGCTGCTGCCGCACTGGTAAGTGAAAACGCTGCCGATGCTGATGCGATTGCTACTGCTGCTGACAGGGTTCAGACAGGTCTAGATGCTATTGCTACTGCTGCTGATGCTGTGCAAACGGGGCTTGATGCTGCGGCTGCTGCTGCATCAGAGTCTGCTGCCTTGGTTTCTGCAAACGCTGCTGCGGCTAGTTATGATCTGTTTGATGATCGCTATTTGGGAGCTAAGGCATCTGATCCAACAGTTGATAATGATGGAAATCCTCTTGTTACAGGTGCAATGTATTTTAGCACTGCAAGCAATAGCACAAGGATATACAACGGTTCTGGGTGGCAGGATACCGCTTCAATAGCTACAAGTATTAGCCTAACATCACAGGTAACTGGCGTTCTTCCGATAGCCAACGGCGGCACAAACTTATCTACACTAGGCACTGCTGGTCAGGCTCTGGTTGTTAACTCAGGTGCTACAGGGCTTGAGTACGCAACTATCGACTCAGACCCAACGCTGGGTACGCTGACCAAGACGTTTGTATTAGGTGAGCAGTCTACAATCAACCTGACTAAGACAGTGCTGACACCTGTTGTAAGCGTGACCAAAGAAGTGCCACAGACAGGCGTTACGAACAATTATTGGGATGTAAACTCGACAACAGAGAACTATGAAAGGGTGAACAGTGCGCCTGCGACTACGTTGAACTTTGTTGCGTTTGATGTATCTGCTGCGAGTTTTGTGGACAGCTTCAGCGTGTCGGCTCAAGAATCATCTCCAACAGGAATTGCCTTTAACACTGACGGCACTAAAATGTTTATCGCTGGTTCTGCTGGACAAGACGTTAACGAGTACGCTTTATCAACCGGCTTTGATGTTAGCACAGCAAGTTTTACACAGTTGTTTTCTGTTGCGTCTCAAGAAACATCTCCAACAGGAATAGCCTTTAACACTGATGGAACTAAGATGTTTATTGTTGGCACTTCGGGAGATGACGTTAATGAATACGATTTATCAACCGGCTTTAATATCTCTACGGCTGTATTTGTTGACAGTTTTAGTGTTTCAGCACAAGAGGTAACTCCAGAAGACATAGCCTTTAACACCGATGGCACTAAGATGTTTATTGTTGGTAGTAGTGGAGATGACGTAAACGAATACACACTGTCCACTGGTTTCGATGTATCAACAGCATCATTCGTTGATAGCTTCAGTGTTGCAGCTCAAGAATCATCTCCAACAGGCATAGCCTTCAACTCTGACGGGACAAAGATGTTTATTGTTGGCAATACAGGAGATGATGTTAATCAGTACACTTTAAGCACAGGATTTGACGTTTCAACTGCTACTTTTACTAGGCTGTTTTCTGTATCAGCTCAAGAAACAACTCCTTCAGGAATAGCCTTTAACACAGACGGAACCAAAATGTTTATTGTTGGGAGTAATGGTGATGATGTTAACGAATACACCTTAACTCAGACATCCGTAACACTAGGCACAGGCTCATTCACTTCAGCAGACGTAGGCAAGACTATTGAGGCCAATAGCGGTGTATTTGTCCTAACAGCTTCAGACGGCTCGTTTGAACAGACCACAGCACCTACATCATACAATCAAGTCGCATCAGGCAACTGGGAGATGTACGCTGTTGTATATAACGCTGCTGCTGGTGATCTGGAGTTGAGCGGGTTTCTTGATGGTTTTGATTTGACGGCAGCTAGTTATGCAGGAGTTTCGCTTTCTGTTGCCGCTCAAGACACAAGCCCAAGAGGAATAGCCTTCAATACCAACGGCACTAAAATGTTTATCGTAGGCGATCAAGGAGATGATGTTAACGAGTACACATTATCGTCCGGCTTTAATATCGGTACGGCCACTTTTGTCGATAGCTTTAGCGTGTCGGCTCAAGACACATTTCCGTGGGGTATAGCCTTCAACACTGACGGCACAAAGATGTTTATCGTTGGTAGTGCTGGGGATGATGTAAACGAGTACACGCTCTCTACGGGCTTTGATGTATCAACAGCATCATTCGTTGATAGCTTCAGTGTTGCTTCTCAAGAAGTAACTCCAACAGGCATAGCCTTCAACTCTGACGGCACTAAAATGTTTATTACTGGCAATACAGGAGATGCTGTTAACGAATACATTTTAAGCACTGGCTTTGATGTAAGCACAGCAACATTTGTACATAGTTTTAGCGTGGCGGCTCAAGAAACAAACCCAAACGGCATAGCTTTTAACCCTGTTGGCACTAAGATGTTTATTGTTGGCGATACAGGCCAAGACGTTAACGAATACGCTTTATCTACACGTTTCGATGTATCTACAGCATCGTTTGTTAGGTTGTTTTCAGTAGCATCGCAAGATACATTTCCAAGAGGGATAGCTTTTAGCCCTGATGGTGCGAACATGTTTATTACTGGTGATACTAACGACAGCGTTTTTCAATTCTCTACCGGAACCGGCACAATATCAGCCCCATCAGGCTACCAAGCAGTACACACCAAAACATCTATTGACACCACCTACTGGATCGACATTAACGACATGACTGCTAACGAGTCTGCTGGTAGCGGCAAAGTTCTATACGCCCTATCAAACGACAACCGCATCAGTTACACAGTTGTAAGTGAGACGCTGGGTGCTAGAGACATTGTCAGGAATAACGCAGGCACATGGCAATACAACTCTAACGGCACATACGCTTCAGAGACCTGGGTAAACGGCGCTACGAATACAGAGTTGGCTACGTTGGCTGAGGCTATGGAGGGAGCTGAAGGAGGCGTGATTAATGGCTTTGACGTATCTACTGCTTCATTTGTAGACAGTTTTAGCGTTTCCGCTCAAGACACATCTCCGACAGGAATTGCGTTTAACTCTGATGGCACTAAAATGTTTATTACTGGTGCTGCGGGAGATGACGTTAATGAATACACATTATCTACAGGGTTCGATGTATCAACAGCATCTTTCGTAGACAGTTTTAGTGTTTCCGCTCAAGAAACAACTCCAACAGGAATAGCATTTAACACTGATGGCACCAAGATGTTTATTGTTGGTACCGCTGGCAGTGACATTAATGAATACACATTATCAACTGGGTTTGATGTATCAACAGCTAGTTTCGTAGATAGCTTTTCAGTAGCATCACAAGAAACATCTCCACAAGATATAGCATTTAACACTAATGGTACTAAGATGTTTATCGTTGGTATCACTGGAGTTGACGTTAACGAATATACTTTATCTACAGGGTTTGACGTATCAACAGCGTCCTTTGTAGATAGTTTTAGTGTAGCAGCGCAAGAAACAGCACCTACAGGAATAGCCTTTAACACTGACGGTACTAAAATGTTTATTGTTGGTAATACTGGAGATGTTAACGAATACATTCTTTCTACAGGGTTCGATGTATCAACAGCTTCTTTCACACAATTGTTTTCTGTAGCAGCTCAAGAAACAAGTCCATCAGCAATAGCATTTAACATTGACGGCACTAAAATGTTTATAGTTGGGCAAACTGGAGATGATGTAAATGAGTACAACGTAGGCACAACAGTCTACCCAAACCAAATGAACAAGACTCAACTAGACGCAGTAACAGACCCAAATCAAATAACACTGGGTAACGACTTTGACCTAGCCATTATCTTTAACCTGACCAGCGGAACTACAGTGCCGTCATCTAACGGTGTGACAATCAACTACGATGCTAACGTCTTAAACGAGGGAGCCATTCTAGGCACTGACTACGACTTTGACGCTCCAGCAGGTGATAAGGCAAGGATTACAGCATTGATCGCAGGCAACTTTAAAGTGAGGGTGGTGTAATGAAGCATAGCCAAGCAGAGTTAGAGAGCATTGTGCAGTCAGCCAATGCTCGCAAGAGGCGCAACAAGCTACTGTCAGCATCAGACTGGACACAGGTTGCTGATGCACCAGTAGACAAAGCAGCGTGGGCTACCTACCGCCAAGCACTGCGTGACATCAGCGCACAGGAAGGTTTCCCAGCAACTGTAGTCTGGCCGACCCAGCCAGAGTGAGGTAGATCATGCCAGAATCAAGCCTGATTGACATGTTGATTGCCGGAGCCGGTGCTGTTGTTGCCTGGTTCGTCAAATCTACTCGCGAGGACAATAAGGATCAAGACCGCAAGATTGAAGCGTTACAGCGTGAGCAGGCTGGCCTCTTAAGCCGCGAGGAGTTTAGGCAAGACATGCAAACCTTCAGGCAAGAGATGAATCAGAACTTTGACAAAGTGTTCAGCAAGCTGGACAAAAAGGCAGACAAATGAGCGAAGAATGTCCAGTTAGATACGAGACAGCCAAAGAGGTCGCGGGTAAAGCTATCGGCAAGTACGGTCTTATGTACATCACTGCCATTGTGCTAATTGGTGTCGGCTCGTCCTACTTTCTCTCTGAGGGCGCTATCACTGCCGTAATGACAATGATCGGCGGTGCTTTGGTTGCACTGATTAACATGATGAACGGCATTGCCGGAACTCAAGAGAAACCTGACCGACCAGAGTTTGAAGTCATCCAGAAACTCATTGCACAGCTTGCAGAGAAAGAGCCGTCAATGCGCGTGGATGTAGAAGATGGCAAAGTCACTGTCCGTAAGGGCGATGACGTAACTGAGTTGAAGTAGCCATGCTTGATCCAGTCTCAGCCTTAGCCATAGCCACCTCTGCGTTTAATCTGCTAAAAAAGGGAATATCCGCAGGTCGAGAATTGGAAGACATGGCAGGCCAGTTGGGTACTTGGTTTGGCGCAGTCAGTGATGTCAAGTCCGCAGAGGAAGAAGCCAAAGACCCACCGCTATTTAGGAAGCTGATCTCCAGCGGCAGTGTTGAACAACAGGCATTGCAAGCTCTAATAGCTCGGAAGAAGATCGAACAGCAAGAGAAAGAGCTGCGTGAGCTTATCGTTTGGCGATGGGGCGTTGAGGAGTACACGGCAATGATGCGAGACCGCACAAGGATTAAAGACACCCGTGCTAAAGCTATTCAAAATCAGCGCAGGAAGATGAGAAAGTTAATTGCAAACGTATTAACAATCACTGCAATTCTTACACTGGTCGGCATCATAGTGGCATTTATTATCGGCATTATTTCAAACATAGGGTAAACATCATGATGACATTGGTATCAACACTTTTAGGATTTGCCAGCGGTGGATTACCTCGCGTTTTGGAATTTGTACAGGACAGGGGAGATAAAAAGCACGAATTAGCCCTCATGGCTGCACAGCGTGAACGAGAATTGGCCTTGGCTAAAGAAGGCTTTATCGCCCAGGCTGCGGTGGAAGAAATCAAGACTGAGCAGATTGCAATGCAGACACAAGCGCAGGAAAAGTTGGCTATGTGGAAGCACGATATGAAAATCGGAGAAGGCGCTAGTACTTGGGTAATTAATCTTCGAGCCTCGGTGCGACCAGTCGTGACCTACCTCTTCGTGGGCATGTTGTGTACCGTTAATGGCGTGGGCATCTGGTACGCATACTCAACTGGTGTGCCATTCAATGAGGCAATCGACCTAATCTGGTCAGAATCTGAAACCAGCATCCTGGCGACAATCATCGCATTCTGGTTCGGGTCGCAGGCGTTTGCTAAAAAATGAGCATATCCGAGGCTGGCATCCAGTTGATCAAATCCTTTGAGGGCTGTCACAATCAGCCCTACAAATGCCCAGCGTCACTTTGGACGATTGGTTTTGGAAGAGTACTCTATCCAGATCAGGCGCGACTCAAAACTGACGAGAGAGCCAGCTATCCACTACGCAGCGAACATAACAGGCTTTGGAATGCTGACGAAATTGATGCGTTACTTGAGGCAGATTTGGATCGGTTTTCGGCTGGCGTACGAAGATTATGTCCTGCTGCTGCTGATAATATGTGCCATCATGATGCGCTGGTCAGCCTTGCTTTCAATATTGGACTAGGGAATTTAGCGTCATCCACCCTACGCATGAAGTATAACCGTTCTGACTATCAGGGCGCAGCAGATGAGTTCCTGAAGTGGCGCAAAGCAAACGGCGTGGTACTGCGAGGACTAGAACGGCGCAGAGAAGCGGAGAGGGCGTTATTCCTCTCCGGCGGCAAATAGGTCAAGTAAGTCCTGAACCTCTTTCTGGGCTGCGTCCTGACGCTCCTGCAACGTCAAATCTAGGTCGCTACATAGTGCCATGACTGACCCTTCACCGTATTGAACGCAGCACAGGACGCTTCCAGAGGGGTATGTAACAAATTTCATTTGGCTGTCCTCGGTTTCTTTTTGTGGAACATTATGTTGTCATCATTACAAAAGCCATTCGGCCATTCATTAGTCGCATCTACAGCAGTTGACTCGCCAGGCTTTCGGACATCAATCTTGCCACCACCTGACAGGTACAATTTGATATCAAGTTCAAGCCTTTCACGGTCCAGTTTATTCTCTTTCTGATATCGCATCATTTCTATGCTCCTCATAAAGTGCCATTGCCTCAACATGGGTGTCAGGCTTTGGGCAAGTATTTTTCGGCATGACGATGTAGTGCATCTTCACTTGTTCATAACCCAACGGACAGAACATAGATGGCTTGCTACTCGGAAACCGATATGCGGCACAAGTCAGGCATGTGTTCATTTTTATTTACCTTGTTCGCCAATGCGTTTGATTCCATGATTAACCCAGTGGTCAGACCAGTGATCCGCGACTGCTCTATTTTCTCACTAATAGCGTACAACAAAAACTCACTGTCTAACATTAAGCTATCCTCACGCCTACAACAATAATGATGACAGCCAGCACCACTATAGTGCCGCAGATGATGCTTGCCTCTTTAAGCATCCGCTTTGCCTCAGCTTGCCGCTGCTGGTTTACCCTGGTCACTGTGTCGATGACATCCTTCATTCTTTAATTCTCCCAGGCATTCCCCACCAAGTACCGTTTGAACCATGTTTAATCTCCATGCCTGTTGAGCTAGGAGCAACGCAAACCCGTTCCCCATGCGTACCCACACGGTGTCTGTCAAAGTTGCTTAAAGTGCTGAATACCTCTTTGCAAGTAGGACACATGCAACGCTTGTTTGTTAACTTTGCTGATGTCATTGGACTCATCTTGCTACCTCTCTCGGCCTACCGGCTCCGCACTCATGTGACTTGTACTCTGTAAAGTCATCACCAATTCGATATGCGCCATCAGCTTTGCGCTGCAACTTGTCAATGTCGATCAACTTCTGAATGTCATCAGTGCGCTGGTAACGCACTCCGGCAGAGCCTACAAGGTAGCCTGATAGCAGGCCGATAATTAAAACTATTAAATACTGTGCCATTTGTTATTCTCCTTGCGCCTAATGCGGTGCATTGCGTATTTACTTTACTGTGTTCCAGTTGTGTCTTTTGTCACGCGCTCTAGTGCCTACAAACACGAGAGTATCCGGCCCCATCATCTTTGCAGCTCGGCGGTTTTCGGAGGCTGACTTCAGCACTGCTTTAACTTGCCTTCGCCACTTAAACTGCGGCAGTACGCGTACAACTTCTTCTCTGGAGTACCTTCCCGACCACAAAATGTTGTTGATTTGAGAGCATCTGACAGCGATGAATGCTCGGACTGGCCCTCGACAGTTGAAATATAATTTTTGTCCGTCCGAGTCAAGGCATCTAGACAATTCAATAGACACCATGTATTCACACGCGGCGACATGTTTATCGTCATTAATAAACCCATTAGCCCCAACCAGAGATGGCTCCACTTCTCTCAAAAACATGGTTAGGGCAATCATCACCGACCCATCTTTTTGCCATTGGTCAATAAGTATTTCGTCCCATATTTTTTGCTTTTCTTTTTTTGTCATGTTT
>Ga0209820_1000286_pt1 | contig 12322 bp, 10 predicted proteins | sample PPLLak21cMay2015_FD_187254 | JGI IMG/M metagenome (GOLD analysis project Ga0209820, IMG submission 187254) | Freshwater sediment microbial communities from Prairie Pothole Lake near Jamestown, North Dakota, USA - PPLs Lake P7 Core (1) Depth... | ecosystem: Environmental > Aquatic > Freshwater >...
TCGGCGACACGACTGGAACATGGGCGAAAGACAATACTAACGGTATGGCCGTGTGGTGGACGATCACCAACAATTATACGACCCTTGAGGCCGTCGCTGGTTCTTGGGTCAACGGCAACATCATTGCACCAACAGGGCTGTTCAACGGTACGAGTGTTGTTAATGGTCTCTTTGAACTGGCTGATGTCGGCCTCTACCTCGATCCGCTGAACACGGGTCGCGCGCCGCCGTGGCAAGCTCCTAGTGAGCATACTGCAATGGTCGAGTCATGCAGGTACTGGTACAGGATGGAAAATGGGAGGGGCGTTACCGCCAACGCTACGGTCTATGGCCGTACTGGTGCAGCGCATCCGGTAACCATGCGCGCTGGTCCTGCCTATGCGATTGTCTCTCCAGTCACCATCCATGACATCGGCACCAACAACGCCATGACTTCTATAACCACAGGTTATGCAAGTCTTTGGCATGCAGAAATGGACACTGTCGGAAGTGGCATGACCGCTGGTCGAGCGGGGCTGATGCTGACTGATACTACTGGATATGTGGCTGTCAACGCGAGGATGTGATGCCGTACGTGAAAGCACGCTACCAACCGCCCGATCCACTGACCACTGGCGGGCCGCGACAAATTCAGGCGCTGGACGATCAGGGCGGGTTGTGGGCGCTCACCGAGGACAGTCAGGTCGGCGACTGGCTGGAATACGTCAATTCTGTTGGCGTGATCGACCCGGAAGGAACAGTCTGGCCGGAGGTAGATTCACAGCCAACACCGAAGGAGTGAGCCATGGATGTCACCGAGCGTGTTGCTCCGCCTCCCGGAAGTGCCGCACCGGGGAACCTCTACGCCGATCTGCAATCACGGACCTTATGGCTGGGCGTCGACCCGGCGGTCGACCCGGCAGCTGCCGTACTGGTCTCCGACATTATCGCCCTGCTGGAAAACGACGACGAGATGCTGGTGAACGCCAAGGCGTACACCGATACCCAGATCACCACCCGCGCGCCGACGGTGCACACCCATACGGCGTCGCAGATCACTGATTTCAGCGCCGCAGTGCAGGCCGTCCTCAACAGCATCCCCGGCTTCAACTGGGTGCCGAAGACAATCATGATGTTTTCTGGGTCGCTGGCTGAGATCGGCGTCGGTCCACTGGCCGGCTGGTCGCTGTGCGACGGCTCTAACGGTACCCCGGATTTGCGCGACAAGTTCATCCTGGCGGCGGGCAACCGGGCAGTCGGGGCCGTCAATCCTGTTGCAACGCTGCTGACCGACGATCAGGGATCACACATCCATGTCATCAACGGCACGGCGATCACTGTCGCGCAGATGGCATATCATAACCACGGCAGCATTACCGGCTACATCAGCCACGACCACGCCCACAATGTGAACATCAATACCGGCGGCGAGAGCGCCGACCATGTGCACTTTCATGCAGGCGGTGCGACAACCAGCACCAGCGGCGGCAACCGTCCGTCCGGCAGTGGCGGCACGAGCCAGGACGCTACCACTGGCCGCAACGTGGCGCACTACCACAACGTCTCTGGCGGCACGAGTGGCGTAACTCAGAACCATTATCACAGCATCCCTGCCGAGGGTGGCAATCAGGCACATACGCATACCGAGCAGTACGCCGGCATCCATAAGCACAACATTGCGTCGACAGCGCTGAGGGAGGCGATCCCGTTCTATGCGCTCGCTTTCATCATGAAACTCTAGGAGGACGCCATGTCCCAGCGGCACAAGATCGAGAACTACAACACCGCCTCGAACGGCGAGGTGCATGCGCAGGGCGTCGTTGCCGAGTCGGTTGTCGCACAGGTCGACCCGGAACAGCTGAATGTTTTGAAGCCGAGGGAGGCTGCGCCGCCTGAAGGTGGTTTCAAAGTTCCTGAAGGACCTGCTGGCGGGCCGCTGCAGGGCAGTTCGATGAGTGGCGCTATTCCTGCGGGCGTCCAGCCTGAACCTTTGCCGCCGGACCCCGAGGGCATGCCGCCGGCTCTCAACTCGATCAACCCGTCGAGCGCCAGAATCGGCACTGCCGATGTGACGATGAACGTCAACGGTCAGCGGTTCGTTGAAGGAGCGGTGATCGTCTTCAATGGTGGCGACGAGCCGACAACGTTTCATGGCGATCTGCAGTTGTCGACTATCGTCAAGCCGTCGCTTGCCGAGGTAGCGATCAGCGTGCCGGTGTGGGTGCGCAATCCCGACGGCCAGCGCAGCGAGGTGGAGAAGACGTTTACCTTCACCGATCCGCAAGTGGAGGAGCAGCGTACATTCCCCGCTGGTCCGTTCACGATTACTCTGGTCGAGGACCATCCCGACGGCATTGCGGTGACACTTGCTGACGGCGATGTCCGCGTTGGCGACGCGGTGCTGGTCGAGGCGACCGGCAACACCTCGATCAACGGCGCTTACACGGTGCTGTCGGTCGACGGCCAGACCGTTGTCGTCGACAACGATGTCACCCTGGAGACGCCCATCGAGGCGAAGGGAAGATTGACGGTTAACGGAGAAGCCTGATGCCGCAAGGACGTTCGCAGCGCCATTTAAGGGAAGTACAGGGCAGGATCGTCGCGATCACCAGCATCAGTCCCGACACGACGTCGATCACGGCGGCAGGTGCTGTCAATCGCACGGTGGCGGCATTGGCGGTGACCGGCGGTACGGCGCCCATCACCTACACGATTGCCAATGCCGGTGGTCTGACACTCAACATCGCTGGTAATCTGCTCAGAACGGGCGCCGATCCGGTGGGACCAGTCGGTGTGACGACGGTCGGGATCACGGCGACGGACAGCCTGGGGCAGACCAGGACTGAAAACATTGCGGTGACGGTGACCTGATGCCCGTTCTTCGTATCCAGGACTTTTCCGGCGCTGTCCCCACCCAGGGCGACCGGGCGCTGCCGGAAAACTTCGCCACCCTGGCTTACAATACTTGGCTGTATGGGTCGGAGTTGCGCGGAATACGTCCCCCGCTCGATCTCATCGCCATACAGGCGGCGACCCGCCGGGTGTTCCGGATTCCAAAACGGACGCCCGGCGGCGACCCGGCCTATCCCGGATACGTACCGCCGCCGTCGTACCTCGGCGACTCTGTCTGGTTGCAGTTCGTCGACCATGACACCGACATCCTGCGCGGGCAATTGGTGCAGGACAGTTTCGAGCGCTATTATTTCTGTTCGCCAACCAGCGGGCCGATGTTCAACACCTATGCCCGGCTACGCGATGGCTTGCCGGCCTACCGGCTCGGCGTGCCGGGGCCGTCGAACGACTATGACGGCTCGGGCAACAACCCGAATAAACCCACGATTACCTCGATCACCGGCGGTGCCGCGCCGGTGCTGACACGCAGCTATGTCTACACCTGGGTCAATGAGTTCGGCGAGGAATCCTCGCCATCGCTGCCGGTGGTCGGCTCCGGCAACGGCAATGCGATCTGGAACATTGGCAACATTGTGGTGCCGCCGACACCGGCGACCAGTCCATTGCAGCCGGCCTGGAAAGAGAAGCGGCTCTATCGCACGGTGACCGGTGCCTCCGGCCAGACGACCTTCTACTTCGTCAACGTGGTGGCGCTGGCGACCACCACCTATGCTGACGACACGTCGAAGGCGACTGACGCGGTGATCGTCAACAACCTGCGCCTGGAGTCGACATCCTGGGCGCCGCCGCCGACCACACTGAAGGGCTGGATCGCGATGCCGAACGGCTTCCTGATCGGCTTCGACGGCTCCAACATCTTCATGTCGGAGTCTTACCGCTGGCATGCCTGGCCGGCCGAATACAAGCAGGCGACGGAAACCCCGGTCGTCGGGCTGGGCATCCTCGGCCAGACCTGCGTGGTCTGCACGCAGGGCTATCCGGCGACGATCACCGGCGCCAAGCCGGCGACCTGCGCCTTCACCAAGGCGACCGCGGATGAACCCTGCCTGTCCCGCGGCTCCATCGTGTCAACGCCGCAGGGCGTCATCTATGCGTCACAGAACGGCCTGGTGCTGGTCGGCCCCGGCGGCATCCAGAATGTCACCAAGGAGCTGATCACCAAGGAAGACTGGGTCAGGGACTATGCGCCACAATACCTGCGCGCCGTCCGCTACCAGGAGGGCTACCTGGCGATGCGGATGCCGCCGCTGCCCAGCCCGCGCTCCGGCTTCTACCTCGACCCGACCTCGCTCAAGGTGGCGCTCACCGAGCTGAGCGAGTTCGAGGACGTCAAGGCGCTGAATTCCGATTTCTGGTCGGGCGAGGTGTTCGTCATCCTGGAGGGCATGGTGCAGCGCTGGGACCCGCCGACCACCGATCTGTTGCCGGTGCTGTGGCGGTCGAAGGAATTCCAGTTCCAGTACCAGGAGAATTTCGGCGCCTATGCGATCTACTGGGACGAGGCGCGTTACGCCAACAACAGCATCGGCACCGATATCATCGCCTCCTCCGAGCGGGTGCGCTTCCGCGTCTTCGCCGACCGGCGCCTGGTGTACGACCAGGCGGTGCCGCGCAATGGCCGGCCGACCCGGTTGCCGTCCGGCTACAAGGCCGACATCTGGCAGTTCGAACTGCGCGGTCGGGCGCCGATCTATTCGATGCACGTCGCCTCGACCATGAAGGAGTTGCGCAATGTCTAGGAAACGCACCCAGGCGACGATCCCCGAGCCTTACGAATCCGTCGCGTCCCTGCGTGTCAGCGTCATGGCGTTGAAGGAACTGGTCGAGGCGCTGGCCGGGCAGCGCGGCGGTCGCGACGACGTGGCCGTGACCTGGGGCGATCTTGTCGAAACAGGAGTCATCAAGCCGGAACAGGTGCCAGCCGATATTGGATCAGATCGTTCTTAACGACCACGCCTGCGGCGAAGCCATCGCCGATCTTGCGGGGACCGACTACAACCCAAAAACCTGCGTTTCGATCTGCCGGGTAAAGAACGATTTGCGCATGGGCGGGGTGGTCTTTTCGCACTATACCGGCGAATCCATCGCCATCCATTCAGCCTCCTGGCATCCGCGCTGGATCAACAGGGACTTGCTGTTCGTCACTTTCGACTACCCCTTCAACCAACTTGGGGTTAAACGAATCTTCGGACAGGTTCCCGAGGACAACTGGTCAGCCAGACGGTTCAACGAGAATCTCGGTTTCAATTACGTTGCTCGCGTGGAGGGAGTGTTTCCGCACAACATCGCCTGCCTGGTCATGCGCATGGATCGCGAGACCTGCAGGTTTCTGAAAATCAGGCCCAGACACATACAGCCTTACGTTCACTGAGGGAGGCTAAATTGGGTGGTAAGTCAAAGGCGCCTAAGGCACCTGACTACGGACCATTGGCGGCCGCATCGCAGCAATCCGCACAATATTCCTACGAACTCGCCAAGCGACAGCAGGAATGGGCCGAGACGACCTACGCCGAGAACAAGGCGCTGACCGATGTCGTGGTCAACAAGGCGCTCGGCGCCCTGGATCAGCAGGAGGCCGACGCCGCCCGCGCCCGTGAACGCTACCAGACCCTGTTCGAACCGCTGGAGGAACAGCTTGCCTACGAAGCCGAAACCTACGCCAGCCCAGAAAGGATGGAAGTTGAAGCCGGTAAGGCGGAAGCTGACGTTGCTTCCCAGTTCGAGGCGGCTCGCCAGACAGCTCAAGATCGTCTCGAACAGTTCGGCGTTGACCCGTCGCAGACGCGGGCTGGCGCGCTGGACCTTGGGACACGGGTTGCGGAAGCTGCAGCGCAGGCTTCTGCAGGAAATCAAGCCAGGACGCAGACCGAAAATATTGGCCGTGCGCTTCGTTCGGAGGCCATCAACGTAGGCCGCGGCTATCCCGGCCAGATACAGGCCAACATGGCGGGCGCCGGGCAGGCTGGCAACCAGGCCGCCAACACCACCCTGGCGCAGACGGCGTCAGGCGCCCAGACGATGGGCACCGGACAGGGCTGGCAGGGGCTGGGCAACACGGCTATCGGCCAGTGGGGCAACATTCTCAACACCGGTTTCTCCAACCAGATGGACCGCTGGAAAGCGAACCAGGGTTCCTCCTCGGGCTGGGGTGGCCTGCTCGGCACTGTCGCTGGCACGTTCCTGGGTGGGCCGGCTGGCGGAGCGGCCGGCGGCGCCCTCGGCGGCCTCTTCCAGGAAGGTGGCGCCATTCCGGACGGAGGGCTTTCCATTCCTCCCGAAGCCAGTCCTTCGGGTGGCGCCATTCCCGACGACGTGCCGGCCGTTATCGACGGTCAGGCGCCAGCTCAGCTGAACGCTGGCGAGTTTGTCATCCCCGAAGATGTCATGAAGTGGGTCGGGGAAAAGGGCATGCAGCAGATGATCAACAAGGCGCGCAAGGAAATGACCGGCGCCAATGGTGAGCGGCCGGCGCAGCCTGAGCAGGGTCCGCCGATTCTGCCCGACAGCGTCGGCGCCATCCCGATGCCTGCCGGCTAGGAGGAAGCGATGGCAAAAGGCAAATGGATTCAGGGTGCAATCAAGAAAAAAGGCCAGCTCCATAAGGACCTGGGCGTACCCCAGGGCGAGAAGATTCCGTCCTCCAAACTGGAGGCCGCGGCGAAATCGAAGGGCAAGATCGGCCAGCGCGCACGCCTGGCCAAGACCCTGAAAGGCATGTCGAAGGGGAAGTGAGATGTCGTTCGGCCAGGAACTGAAAGATTTCGTCGCCGGGTTCAAGACCGGTCAGGACATCAGGGAGAGCAAAGGCCGGCAGAAGCTCCAGGACGTCGAGTACGAGCAGAAACGCCTGCCGACTGAAGCTGAACTCGATGCCATGGGGAATCCGATTGAGGGTGGCGGCGGGGCGATCCCTGAAACTTCCTCCGCTGGCGGAGGCGGAGGCGCATCGAGCGGCAAGGGTTTTCGCGGTGACGAGCTGGCATGGCGAGACGCGCCGCCGGAAGTGCGCGCCTTGCTCAACACGATTGCCGGACCGGAATCCGGCGGCCGTTACAACGTCATCTATGGCGGCGGCAAATTCGACAATTATGGCGATCACCCGCGCAAGGGCATTCGTATCCAGACTGGGCCGAATGCCGGGCGGACCTCCTCGGCAGCCGGCAAGTACCAGTTCATCGGCTCGACCTGGGACAATATCGCGAAAAAGTACGGGCTAAAGGACTTCTCGCCGGAGAACCAAGACAAGGCGGCCTGGTACCTGGCGGCCGAAACCTATGGCGGCCAGGACAAGTTGATGGCGGCACTGCGTTCCGGCGATCCGAAGGTGCTGGCCGGCGTTGGCAGCGCGCTGCGCGGCCAGTGGACGTCCCTGCCGGGCGGCATCGAGCAGGGCACAACGGCCAACAAATTCGTCAACACCTTCACCAATTATTTGAGCAACGCGCCGAAGACGCAGACCGCCGCGGCTGAACCGGCGGCAGCAGAACCGGTGGCGAAGCCGCAGGAGAAGACGACCGCCGACACCAAAGTGGTGTCGGAGGAGCCACAGGAGACCGCGGATGTCCGTTACAGTCCGGAGGCCGGCGTGGCGCTCCCGGAGAATCAATTCCTGACTGGGCCACAGGTCGCCGCCCTGGTGCCGCCGGAGGAGGAATGGCTGGCGCCGCAAGAACCGGAGTCGCCGCCCCGGCCGATGTTCGCGCAGCGTGGCGGGGTGATTCCGGAGCCGCAGTATTTCCAGGAGGGTGGCGCGCCAGTAAACCCGTCCGGCACGCCCGACAAATACAACCGCTTCCGCGCCTATACCCAGCAGATACAGCCGGGACCGACGTCGACGCCCGGCTTCACGCCACGCCGTGTCGGCCAGCAGGCGTCCGGCGTCAGCGCCGTGAAGCCGATGCAGATGACCGACGGCCTGTCGCCGTCGCAGCTTGCCTTCAAGCAGGCCAACGACAAACTCGCCGCGGATCGTGCCGCCAAGGCAGCGGCAGCCGCCGCGGCTGCAGCGCAACAAAAACCGGCAGCGTCGACCTATTACAAACCCACTGGAGCACAGTGGCTGGGTCTGTCGATGGGCGCCAATCCACGGCAGGTCGGGATAACCGACGAGCAGTGGAAGTCGTACCAGTCGACGCCAGTCACGATGGGAAACCGTAGCAGCGGCGGCAATCCGTTTGCCATCTTTGGCAGCGGCATGCGTGCGCAGAGCCGTGGCGGTTCGCATTATCAGGGCGGCATGGTCGGCTTCGAGGAAGGCGGCGCCATCCCGGAGACGCAGTATCTCGCCAAGGGCGGCATGCTGAAGGATCGCGACAAGCGGTTCCAGGAGCTGCTCAAGCAGGAAAGCCGCCCTGGCCGCAGCGACCAGGACGCCCGCGACCGGGCCGCCAGGCGGCTGTCGGCGCTGGAAGGGCGGCCGTCATCGACGGCTTACGAAGAAGGTTACTGGAAGAAATCCAAGCCGAAGAAAGGTGGCGGCGGAGGCGGCGGAGGCGGCGGAGGCGGCGGAGGCGGCAGAGTCGATACCACCAAGACCGGTTCAACCGAGACCCGCGTCAGGCATCCGCCCAATCCGAAGGTTGGCAGGAAAGAGCCGGAGTTCCTGGAGGATCGCGAAACCCGGTACCGGCCCGGCGAGGAAGGCATCCGGGTGCCGTTCGATCCGCTGACCGGGGTACCGCCGGACCTGCAGCCTAAGGTCAACGTGCCGTTCGATCCGCTGACCGGGGTACCGCTGGACCTGCAGGGCAGGCCGGGCGCCATTCCCGATCCGACCAAGCCAGCGGCGGCCCAGCCGGCACAGCCTGCGCCGCCGCAGATCGATCCAAGGACCGGGCGGCGGATACCGAGGTTCGTGCCGCCGACCAATCCCAATCCACGGTCCGGCACGGGCGGCGCCCCTGCGCAAGCGAATCCGCAGGGGCGTCCGTTCACGCCGCCGTCGCGCAATCCCAACCTGCCGCAGGCGCCGCGCCAGCAGCAGGGACCGCGGGCGCCTGGACCCAGCACTCCCGCCGGCACCGACGTCTCGGGCTACGAGCCGGCGCCGGTGCCGCAAATCCTGCGCGACCCGGCGACCGGCGTCACCTACGACACCCGCACCATGCAGCCTGTGACGGACATCAACGCCGCCCAGGCGCAAGACATCGAGATGCAGAAGTGGCTGGGATTCCAGGCCGGCGGGGCGATCCCCGATGAAGAAGAAACGTTGACGCGGTCGCCACGGGCTGAAGCCGCTGGCTACACCACGTCGGCGGGAGGGGCCATGGCGCGACGGCCTGCGGCAGCGGCTCCTCCACCTGTTGACCAGGAGACGACTGCTTCAATTCCGCCACGCGGCGAGGAAGAGGAGACCAACCGCGGCAAGTACAAGCCGTCGCCCAGACTGCTCGGCGACGTCGCCAAGGCGCTCGACGGCGGCACCCGGTTCCTGACCCGGCATTTCGGCCTGCAGGAGCAGGGTGCAGTGCCGACTCCGGAGGGCCAGCAGGCGAGCCAGGCCGGCAGCCGCCGGTTCGCTACCGGCGAGGGTGCGACGACTCCGGAAGAACTTGAGGCTATCGACGACAAGGTCGATCCCGGCCGCGAAATGCCGGAAGGCGACCGGCAGATGGTCCGCATGGCGAAGATCGTCCAGTGGTACCTGGAGCGCGGCCGCAAGGATGACGCCGAGGCGGCGGCCGCCGGGCTGATGCAGTATGGCGGCCAGCGGGTGCAGCGGCTCGGCTCGGTGGCGGCCGCGGCCTACGACAAGTACCAGAAGACTGGCGACCCCGAGCACCTGCAGAAGACCGCCGACGTCCTCAAGCAGGCCTACGACATGATCCCCGACGGTGGCGATCTGGATGTCTCCATCGACAAGGAGACGCAGCAGCTGGTGGTCACCCGCACCAACGAGGACGGCGAGGAGGAGAACATCCCGGTCACGTCCGACCAGCTGCCGGAAATCATCCAGGGCGTGCAGTCGAAGTCGATGTACTGGCAGCAGATCATGGCGCTCGCCGATCCGGAGGGCACCCGCCAGAAGGAGCGCATCAAGGCCGAGGAGAGCGAGTGGACGCGCCGTCACGGCATCGAGAGCAAGGAGGAGCTGGCGAAGGAGGAGCGCGAGGCGGAGCGCACCCGGATCAAGGAAGAGAAGGAAGCCAAGACCAAGAAGGAAGAGGAGCGACTGAAAGCCGAAGCCGAGCTGGCGAAGGAGGAGCGCACCAACAAGGAGAACGAACGTCGGGCGCTGCGCGACGCCGCCATCCGCCGCGCCGAGAAGCTGGCTGAAACCAACAAGGAGATCAACTGGACGGCTGTCGATCCGCTGGTCAGCGATGCCGCCAATGCCGTCAATGCCGAGGACGCCGACACCGACGAGGGCAAGAAGCGCATCGCCGAGACGCAGTCACGGCTGTGGGACGCACTGCCGGAGAAATCCCGCATCAAGGATTTCGCCGATCTCGGTTACGACCGTGGCAGCCTGGAATACACGGAGCCGCCGCCGGTCGAGGGCGCCGTCAAGGGCAAGACCAAGGAAGGCAAGGAGGCGTGGTTCCTGCGCAAGCCGGATGGCGGTTACCAGCTGGTGGTGCAGTGAGCGATGCCGACGCTGATCGACATCGACTACGATCCGTTTGCGGAGGAAGCCGAACCGCAGACCCCGGCACCTGCCATCGTGGAACCCGCCGAGCCGGAAAAGGAGCCACAGCCGGCGGTATCGAAGCCAGAACCAGAGCCTGCGGCTGAACAGAAACCTAAGGCGGACTACGTCATCCCGCCAGCCCCCGCGCTGCCGACGGTGGAATATGCCGGCGCCGAGAAGCCCAGGCCGAAACCGAAGCTGGTCGACATCGACTACGATCCGTTCGCCGAAGCGGAGCCGGAGAAGACCGCTGACAGCTGGGTCGATCCGAAGGACTACGCGACGGCGCGCGGCGCCGCCGAGGGCATCGAGACCCTGAAAGGCGGCAAGGAATTCCTCACCGTGCTCGACCTGTCGCTGGGCGGCATGAGCGACGAGGACAAGCTGAAGACCATTCTGTCGCAGGAGCCGGTCGAGGCGCCGACCGGCTGGGAGCGGCGCGAGCCGACGATTGCCGGCGTTGGCAGCCTCGGCGAATTCGCCACATGGTTCCAGGAATCGGCCGGCAGCGCGGTCACCTCGACGATGCCGGGGGTGATCGGCGGCGCCCTGGGTGCGCTCGGCGGCAGCGCCATTGCGCCCGGCATCGGCACCGCGATAGGCGCCTATGGCGGCGCCATGCTGCCGTCGATGGCGCTGGGTCTTTCCGGCATGTACAACGACCTGCGCTCCAACGAGGGGGTGCGCAAGGCCCTACAAGATGGAACATTGACGGTCGACCAGTTCCAGAAGCTGGCGGTCATCGGCGGCCTGCTGTCCGGTGGTCTCGATGCGTTCCCGGCCGCAAAGTTCGGCGGCAAGGCGCTCGGCCTGCAGAAGGCCAAGGACGCCATTCGCGACAGCTTCATCAAGGCGGCGATCAAGGGGTCGTTCGAGGAGGGCGGCACCGAAGGGCTGCAGCAGATCGTCACCGAGGCCGGCCAGGCTGCCGGTGGCGGCAGCACCGGCCTTGGCCAGGCGGCGATGAACGTGCTGGAGGCCTCGCTGCAGGGCATGGTCGGCGGCCTGATCTTCGGCGGCGGCACCCGCGGCAAGGAGCGGGTCTCCAACGAAGGCGAGGAGCAGCCGCCGAAAGTCGACGACGTTCCGGAAGTATCATCGACGACCGAACCAGAGGGCACACCGGCGGAGACGACTCCCGCCGCCGGCGAGCCGACACCCGGCAGTCTGGGCGCCGATACCCCTGCCCAGCCTGCCGGGACGGAGAAGCAGCCCGAGCAGCCGCAGGTGTCGACCGAGCCGGTGCCGCCGGAGGACCCGCGCACCCTCGACAAACCTCCCCAGCCTGCCGCTGCCGCCGCCCCTGCAAGAGGCGGCGGAGTCGAGACGGTGCTGCCAGGCGCGGTGCCTTCCGACATCGCCGCCGGGCTTTCCGGCGCTCCTGTGGAGCAGCCTGCACCACGCCCGGCGGCGCCGGCCGGCGCCACACTGGCCGCACTTGAGGAGCCTGAGGAGTTCAATCTTCGCGAAACCTTCCACGAAGAGACCCCGGAAACCGAGATCGCCGGGGCGGAGGTAGCGCAGCAAGCCCGCATGAAGGAGATGTTCCGCGCCGAATTGGAGGAGGAAGACCGCCGTGCGGCGCTGGCGGCGACCACCCGCATCGCCCCGCCGGGGGATGAAATCGCCGCCGCCTTACAACCGGTGCCGGCGCAGCAACAGCCGGAAACCTTAGGCACCGGCATCGCCCTAGCTCAAACGGCGGAGAGCCAGGCGGCGGCTGCCCCTGCTACGATGCCACCTGCTGCTGCGGCGGGTGCCCCTATGCCGGCCGAGGCAGCACAGGCCGCTGAGCCTGCA
>Ga0209820_1000298_pt1 | contig 12073 bp, 16 predicted proteins | sample PPLLak21cMay2015_FD_187254 | JGI IMG/M metagenome (GOLD analysis project Ga0209820, IMG submission 187254) | Freshwater sediment microbial communities from Prairie Pothole Lake near Jamestown, North Dakota, USA - PPLs Lake P7 Core (1) Depth... | ecosystem: Environmental > Aquatic > Freshwater >...
TCAAGTCCGACACTCGGCTCCACTTTAACTTAAATGTTTACAGATTATGGGCAAGTCATACAAGCAAGGTAAGAATCGCGACAAGTACAGCAAAGAGATTAAGAAGAAGACAAAGAATAAAAACTACTCAGTACAGCCTTTCTTAGAGTTAAACGAAACTGAAAAATGAACCTTTTAATAGGTCTCGCCTTGTCAATCCTAGTATATGTTATAGGTTGGCATCAATTATACGGTCAATTTATCCACGAATTCTACCGTAAACACCAAATGTGGCTTATACTGCTAAGTGTCCCGTGTACATACTTAGCAGTTTACTCTAACAAGTTAACTACAGAGTATTTCGATGGTAAGGTATGGCCTAATAGAATTATTTCCTTATCAATTGGATTGATTGGTTTCTATATTCTCTCCTCTGTATATTTTGACGAGAAACCTACTTTTAAAACAGCTGTAGTTATTTCATTAGCTCTTGCAGCTGTAGTATTGCAGATAGTATGGAAGTGAGTATATAAAGTATGAGTTTGATGGGTATTCACTTTAGCCACGATAGTACTGTGGCTTTCTCCCCAGATGGTAAAAGATTTGTAAGCTATGAATTGGAAAGACTTATCAAAGAGAGATACTTTCCAATTGATTACAAATTAATGACCCATAAACCTTACCTATCAGAGCAATCAGAATTAATTGCTAAAACAGTAGCTGAACAGGTAAAGAAAGAGTTTGGAGAAGACTGCTTAACAATAGACTCTCTTACAGTAGATCAATTATACCCAGTAGACTCCGTAGCAGCTAATCGCAAAGACTTTTTAGACAAGATTAAAAAGTACTTTAATGTAAAGTGTGAACCTAGAATAATTGACCATCACAGAGCTCATGCATTCTCTGCCTTTTACCAATCTCCATTTGAAGAAGCTCTAGTAGTAACATTAGATGGAGGTGGTTATAAGAAAGATAATGCCTCTACTCAATACTTTACAATACACTACATGAACAAAAATGGTGTAGATCGTCTCATAGCAGACAACAATATCCATATATGTAGTTTATATAATGCTTTTCCATATCTCACAAAAGATATTAAAGGTAATATTAATTCTGTACCTGGCAAGGCTATGGGTATGCAGTCTTATGGTACTGTATACGATAAGCTCTATAGAAAGCTGAAACCATTGTTCTATGGCTTTGATTGGTATTATACAGTTACAAAGCCAGATGGTACAGCTATAATCGAGAACGATTACATTTACAATGTAGTAGAAGAGCTTTTCGGTCTTAAAAATATTAGAGAGAATAAATTAGACTTTTGGCAAGGAGCAGATTTGCTAGCTACTGTACAGCAATTGTTTGAAGAGGTTGTTATTGAGAATCTAAAACCCTATATCTATCGTTATAACTTACCAATTGTAATGACTGGAGGGGCTGCTCTTAACGTACTTACCAATACAAGAATAAAGAATGAGTTTAAACTACCTGTATTTGTGCCATGTAATGCTAATGATACTGGTACAGCTGTAGGAGGTATCTTTGATGTTGTTAAACCAAAAGAACAAGTTAACTTAGCCTTTGCAAACTTTGATTTGTTTGATAGAGACAAACTACCAAATTACATTAGAGACAGAAACGGTAGATTAACAAACAATCAAGAACTTATCTCTCATATTAGAGCTGGAAAGATAATTGGCATTGTAAAGGGTAAATCTGAGTGTGGTCCTAGAGCTCTAGGCAATCGCTCTATTATTTGTGACCCTTCATTTAAGAACATGAAGGATATTCTTAATCAGAAAGTAAAGCAGAGAGAGTGGTACAGACCCTTTGCTCCAATGGTATTGCAGCATGAAGCTAGCGAATATTTTGTATGGGATAATACAGAGGCTCCATTCATGAGTTTCTCTGCTCACGTAAGAAGCAAGTATCAAGATTTTCTAGCCAGTATTACTCATGTAGACTATTCAGCTAGAATACAGACAATTAATGAACAAGACAACCCTTGGTATTACTCTCTGTTGAATGATATGAAAGCTACAGGTTTACCGGTATTGCTCAACACAAGCTTTAATATTAGAGGCAATCCAATTCTTAATACTATAGAAGATGCTTTCTATGTATTAGACAATACTGAATTGGATTTGTTGTATATTGAGGGTTACTTGTTCAGTAAATAGAAGCAAATTGTTCTATAGACTCTACTATATTAGAGGTTTTCTTAACCTCATATGTAACACCCTTTTTATATTTGCTTTCTTTTATAGCCTTTGCAAATTCTTTGTGAAAGTCTATATTTTTTATAGGGAGCAACTCGTTTTCTGAAATGTGTATGTGTTCAATATAATTAATATTGCTATTGAATTCCTCTATAGGGTCTAGATTCTCATTAATAAGGTTATGAGTATCAATCATTGTTTTTATATTAAAGAGTCTAAAACGCTTTAGAAATCTTGAAATCTCAGTACAGCTAAAGAAGTATTCCCCTTTATATTTCCTACAATTAGGTTCAATAACAACTTTTATATTTTTACCATCTAATAGTTTATCAAGATTATAAAGAACACTTTCAAGTTTCTCTTCCCAATCTTTTTCTTTTTTTCTTAAATTTGGAGAACCTAGAACAAGAACCTTAGCTTCTAGAGTTTCAGCATAGTTTAAAAGCTTATTAAAGTGGTTCAGTATTGCTTCATTGTCACACATAGATGCGACTGGAACATTAAAGAAGAGAGATTGTAGAGAATAGCATTTTAATACATTACTATTCAATTCAGATTTAAATTGATTTAAACTGGTTTGTGAGAGTGAATCCCAAGGGGCTATCTTAGTAAGTACTCCCTCTACATAGTTAAAACAATTATTATAAAGCAGATTATAAATTTCTTCCGAATCTTCTTTATCAAACGCTAGTTGACTTAGACCTATATTCATTTACAAAAATCTTAATACCATCAAAGGAAGCAGCAGGGGATTGCAAATATCCAGAAGAATCTAAAATGGTTCTATAATCATAATAGGCTAGTTCCTTTCTAGAAACCTTTGTTTTATATTCTGGAAACAATTCATTTAGTATTCTAGTAGTATCTATTCCAGCTGGAAATAGATTAAAAATTGTGTGATTGCAATATTTTGAGGAGTAGTATTCAACATCAAAAACTAGATTCTTTAAATTATACCATTGAAAAACAGAATTAGCATTAATGTTCTCAACATTGTTATTATTCAAGAAGTCATAAAGCACGTTCTTTTTAATGTCTGGACTATACAAAGCAGGTAATCTGAATATCTTAACATTGTTGTATTTTAACAACTGCTTAACCATTACCTCGAACAAGTATCTATTAGTGCCGTAATTAAGAGTTGTTACAGTTGGAACAGTATTCTCATCTGATCTTAAGTTTGACTCGCAATATACATCAATTGTAGAAAACAAATAGACCTTGTTATACTTCTTCTTTGAGATGATATCAATAATGGCTTGAGCGTTCTTTAAGTCTGTGAATGGGTCTTTATTAACAAGCCATTTAGTAGCTGGTAAACAAGATAAGTAGAGGTCACAATTATCTGGTACATCATATTCAGAGATATTTTTAGAATTAAACTCTAAGTCAAATGTAATAGACTTCTTTAGAGTTGTACCAATCAAGCCAGTATTACCAATTAAAATTTTCATCTTACGTGTTTTGCTTTTACTGCAATAGATTTAAGTACCATGTAATCTTTTAGCAAGTCTTTTAATATTCTTTCAGGGTAGGAGCAATAAAAATAGTAAAAGGATTTAATATGTCCTTCTTCATTTAACCCAGGCTTTACCTTGAGTGAGTAAACATTATCTGTCTTTTTTAAACTGCTTTTAAACTTTTCCAATGACTTAAAATTAATTGTTTCGTACTTTTTAATATATTCTTCGTATATTTCATGCATTGAGCAGTAAGTCTTCATAACTTTCTCACTGCCATAAGCATAGAAATCGCATATGATATTGGAATGTTCAAATACATGAACATCTTTTAGCTTAAAATCATAATACATCTTGTTACAAGTCATACATCCAGCACCAGAGCCTGAATCTGAATGAATATGAGCTTTATCATCAGATGTAAAAATTAAATCATGGTTTTTAATTTCGTCAAATAAAGCTGGGGTGATATTAAATGTCTCAATTTGAGTATCAAATCTAAATTTAAACACAGCCTTGTATGTTGTTCCAGTTTCTTTTTTAAACTGTTCCATCAACTCATGGCTTCTATATATTGAATAAAGCTGAGATTTAATAAAAGGCTCTGGGGAAGAAAAATTAAAATACGTATTTTCGCTCTTTGGTAGATTTATAATGAAAGCTTTATTGTTTTCCATAACAAGCTTTCTTACATTTGGAATTTGCTGTATATCAGCTTTAATCTTATCAGCCTGAACTTTATCATCAAGATTAGTCTCTTTGCCCTTAAAACCGTAATTATCCCATGTGTGAACAAATACATCGAAAGGCTGCTTTTTAAGTTTGTTTCTTAAAGAGTCTAATATTGTATTTTTGCGAATATGACCTGATAGCAAAATAGCAATCTTATCTGTAGAGGCAGAAGAGGCTTCAATTAACCCTTGTAAACGCTTATACTCCTCACAATCGTTTAACTCTCTTTCAAAAGACTCATAAGACTTATTTCCATGAGCTCTAACATCCGCGGTAGTTGGATCGCGTTGAAGGTATTTGATATAAAGTTCACCCAGCTGCTCTCTTGTCATAAAAATTGTATATGTAGCTTCTAACGAAATCTTCTATAATATATATTCCCTGTATCTTTCCAGTGAAACAATGAATGATATTATTTTCTGGTATAATTATAGGAGCTCTATTGTCTGATCCACTTACAATCTTTGATTTTGTCGACAAATAATAACTATAGTATTCAAAATGCTTATCAAAATCAACAAAATATTCTTTAACCTTGGTTACAATTTTGCTTCTATTTTCATCAAAAAAGCTAGTTCCATCAATTTCAGTTCTATATTTCTCTAATTGTTTTATCTCTTTAAACTTCTTTATTGGTGTGAATTCAACATCTGTTAATGTGAAAAGATCATTTTTGTAAGGATATATACTGAAGAAACTACCATCTACTAAAGTAAGAGCATCAAAAGGTGTTTCCTTTATTTTCTTGTATAAATAAGAAACAGTAAGCTCATAGTAACATTCTGGTTTCTTTAAATTGATTAAACAATTATTAGTACAGTCAATTACAAAGTCATATCTTTTAGCCAGTTTATCTAGCTCATCTTTACATACATTCTTTTTTATGTGAAAGTTACTTAATTCATTATTAAAAAACTCGTGCGCACTTTCAAAATCTATCTGCCTTTCTGAAACATTAATACAACCCTCTACTCCTTTTAAATTAGGTTTATTAACTATTTGATGAGAATAAGAATTGAATATATCATTAAATGTTCCAAGGTCAATTATTGACTTATCCTGTACAACACCATACCAATTATTAGCTAATGGTTTAGTTAAGAAATTATAATCAGCTAAAAATCTATCAAAGGTGGTTCTGCAAAGCTCTCTTGTTTTATGGCTTCTGGCGTAATGATAACCTAAATGCAGTCTGTTTTGGTTATTGAATGAAGTCTCTAAAAACAGTTTCGAGTTTTTCTCGTAAATGTTAACCTCGTGACCTTGAATAAAGAGCTTAGTGGCTAAGTGACATCCAACCCAACCACCACCTATAATAGCAATTTTCATTAGAGTATTTTCACCATACCTTTTCCACCTCTACCGTTAGTCTGGCCCCAATTAGCCTTATTTTTGAACACATCCAAACCTGGATAATATTCAACAACTCTAACAGTGTTAGAACCATACCAGTTATTTATGCCTTTCTTCTCTATTGAGACCTTAGATGGGTACACTAAAGGAGATGGGTTGGTCTTGAATAAAATGTAATCCTCATTCCATACCCCCCAATCTTTCCACTTGTTCATAGAAGCCTCAGAATAGTCTTTATTCTTGATCTTCATCAGCTTATCTTTTACTGTTAGCAAATAACTATACTTGTATAAGCCAATAGACATACAAGGATGATGTTTCATAGCTATCTTATCTGGAAGAGATTTAGGTATGTTTAATAATTTCTCTTTAAAAGCTGGACCTACCTTACATGTATCGTGAATTAGAAACCAATAATCACTCTCCATTTGTTTGTCAACAATCTCTATTAAAGGAGAGTATTCATATGAGTTATGATCTAAGAAGTGAAATTGTACATCCTTATGAACTTCTTTTTTATACTCATCGTAACCCCCAACAAATACATGAATACTCTCTTTTTCAATACCAGCCTCTAATAAAGTGGGTATTAAGACAGGTAGAGATTTATCTTTAAAGTTCTTGTTACTAGCAACTGCTATTTTAATTTTAACATTTTGAGCTTTTTCTTTAAACCAATTTATTGAATTATATTCATTACAATTTAAAACCTCTTCTTCAAAAGTTTTATAATCTTTTTTACCGTGTATAGCCCATTCTGCTTCATTAAAATCTCTTAGCAGGTAAGTATTAAAAATAGATTTTAACTGCTCTCTATTCATTACAGGTTTATTTCAAGCATGTTATACGACCAATTACTTTTAAACTTATAGAAATCTAGACCTGGAAAATACTCTTGTATTCTTTTTACATCAGAACCGTAAGGGCTAGGTATTTCAGTTACAATTCTTCTTTCTGATTGAAGACCCTCTTTATCTCTTGTACACATATCTTCAAGCCCGTATCCCATTTTTTTAATTTTTAAAATAGCTTCTTCAGACAAATCTGTGTTTTTTTCAGGTAACATATTTGCATTGTTTACATGTAAAAAGAAATCAGATCTATAAAGACCCATATCCATAGAAATATCATCATCAGTTAATTTAAAATTTGTAGCATTCTTTTCAAACTCTTCTTTTGACTCATATTTTTTAATTTTTGATTCTAAAGATGCTCTTAACTTCTCAAAAAATAAGGGACCTAATTTAGTTGTATCATGTATAAACAAATAATAGGGTTGATCACTTACTAATTCTGGGTGCTCTTTTACAAAAATTAGAGCTGTATACCCAGTATTATCATAATTTACAAAATAATAATTTATGCCATCTCTAACTTCTTTTTTATATTCCCAAGGAGAGCCACCTATTATGACTTCAATGTTATGATCTTTTTCTGTTATAGCAGGTAGAAGAACAGATAAAGATCTTTCATAAAATCTATAATTGCTATTGATTACAATTCTCATATTTTTTATTTATAACTCCTTGCTCTTAATGTAGGATTCTCCGTATGCCTCTAACTCTCCAGTAATTTTTTGAAACTCAATCTGAGACATCTTATGCCAATTCTTTAGCATCTTAACAAGTTCATCAGCTCTCTCTTTGCAGCCTTCTAATGGCTTACTGTCTTCACGAGCCTTGGCGTGTTTAATTGCCTGAGTATATGGTACTCTCTTAGCCTTGAAGTGAGCAGCTGTTAATAGAGAAGAGCCTCCCTTTTCTTTTGCAGCCTTAGCAATCTTCTCAGCCCCAGCTTTTCTTGTTTCTAAGAATTCTGGTAAGGTTTCAGAAGCACCTTTGGTTGACTTTTCTAGGAGAAAATTTAGTTTGTTATCGAAGTTCATAAAGATATTTATCCGCAATGACCACACTTATTATCTGAGATAGCAGATATCTTTTTATTATCTATTAAACCATATAAATCTGTATAAAGTTCGTTTACTAGCTTATCAATCACTTTTACAGTTTTAGGTACATATGAGTTATCTCTTTTGGCCATTGTATCATTTAATTTTTCTGTAAAGAAAAAAACTCTATCTTGAATTTTTTCATTCAAATTTTCCATATTTTTTATTTATTCTGCTGGATTTCTGAATCTAGGGAGCCTATCATTTCTGTATGAACATTCACGTAAGTGAAGAGATTAAGAAGAAGTACCCAGGCATGGAGTTTCGTGGCAAGCCTCATGAACGAAGCGGGCGAATTGTTATTGAGGCTCATATGCCCTCTCAAGATCTCTCTTATTGGTACAGCTTTGAAGAAGATTTCTTCTGGCTTATGTCAAGCGGCATTCCTGATTATAAGTTGCCTAAAGTTAAATAAAGGGTCATTAGCTCAATTGGTTAGAGCAGAGAACTCATAATTCTTTGGTTACTGGTTCAAGTCCGGTATGACCCACCAATTTCATGATACAAAATAAACTATTCCTCACCCTTGCTAGGACAATTGACCATCGAGTCGGGTACACTGATGAATGTAAGCCTGATGTGCCTGTACTTCCTGTAAACTACGCTCTTGCAAGTTTCTTCTTTCGATTTATAATTGTCTTTGTAAACTTTGTGACTTGCGCTTTTATTATCGCTAACATTATTCATCACTGGTAATGAATATTAAACTTGTTCCAAAAAGCTATCACTTTCAAATTGAAGTTAACAACTTCTGTATTGGTGAGTTTTATAGAGAAATAGATGGTTTCTACTATTATGAGCCAACTAGTAATAGTGGAGCCTATAGTGAAGAGCTTCTTGGAGCCTTGTTATCTGAATTGCAGAAGCTAAATGCTAAATGGAAGAAAGAAATAAACCAGTATTTTGAAAATGAACTTAAAAAAGACCAAGTTTGATTATTTTGAGATTCACACTCTCGATAATGATGGAGCTGTAAACAAATCAATTGCTCAAGGAGAGCTCTGGGAGCCTCACATCATAAACTTCCTAAAATGTAACTCTAATAAGATCGGGGATTTTGTTGATGTTGGAAGCAACTTTGGTTGGCATTCTCTTATTGCCTCAAAGTTCTTCTCTAATGTTCACAGCTTTGAGCCTCAAAAGGTTCTTTGTGATCTGCAAAGAGAATCTATCAACAGCAGCTTTATCTATAATATCCATGTATATAATGTAGGATTGTATAATAGTATTGAAGATGCTGAGCTAAATCCTGTATATTATGAAGTTGAAGGATATAACACAGGAGACGTCTCTGTTGGTAAAGGCGGTGAAAAAATTAAGCTTAGAACTCTTGATAGCTATGGATTAAAACGTGTTGATACTATAAAGATAGATGTACAAGGATTAGAACAGCATGTTCTAAGGGGAGGCGAACTAACTATTAAACACAGCAGACCTAATTTAATTGTTGAGCTAGAAAATATGCACCTCTCTAAGTATGGAATTTCCGCTGCTGATATCTTTAGACTGTTAAGGTCTTGGAATTACTATTGTTTCTTCCTTGACTATGCTTATCCTGCAGATCATGTATTTGTTCACTACAATTACTTGCAAAGCTTCAGAGAAAGAAATAAGCAATTCATTAAACCTCTTGAAGATAATAACAACCTAAACTATAACCATAGCAACGGAGTATTTGAGAAGCTTTGTTATGTCTGATAGATACTTTAGAATCAATGAATGTGTATTCCCATACTTCATACACCCATATAATGATACTGCGACAAATGAAAGAATTGTAGAGGTACCTCTAGGAGAGTTCTTTATTAACAACTTTGGTTATGGGGTTACTGAAGTTGGGGCTGTTATGGGATATTATGGGTTCAATTGCGGGGAAGTAATTGACTCCCATGATCCTTTACCTTCTGCTATTAAGGCTAATGCAGTATATGATATTGATTACTCAAATAAGAATGTGTTATCAATCTCTACTATAGAGCACTTTAAGAGCAACGAATACAACAATGTTACGGATAATGATAGTGTTGTATTTTTAGAGAAGATTCTCAAGCAGGCTAAAAACTATCTTATCTCTTGGCCATTAGGTTATAATATATCTTTAGATGAATATGCTAGTAACAGAAGCGGTTTGCTATATTTTATCATGCAGAGAGTTTCTGCTGACAACAAGTGGGTCAAGATGACTGAGCCTCATTTTCAGCACAAATATGATTCTCCGTTTCCTAAGGCGAATGGAATCTGCTGTGTAACAAATCTGGAATCTCTGCTATAATTTTCTTGAAATTCTGTTTCAAAGAGCTATAATTAAGTCTGATGAAAAACAAAGTCGAGCTATTGGGTTATTACGGAAGCGATCAGGTTCATGCTTGCTCTGCCTGGACTTCCACTAGTAGAAATTTGTCTGATGAAAAAATTGAACGAATCCCTAAACTTCTTAAGATGCTCGCTGATGCGGGTCATCACACTCCTTTTGAAAAGTCTAGTCTTCACTTCTTGGTGGATACTGATATCGCTAGTCACATTCATCTCCTTAAGCATCGTATCGGTGTATCTATTAATGGCGAATCTGCTAGGTACAAGGAAATAAAAGAAGACAAGTATCTTATTCCAGAGGATTGGAAAGGTATTGAATCTAATTTTGTAGATGGAGATGGTAATAAGTTAGGCGTCCAAAATGATAAATGGACAAAAATTCTTGAACATTATACTGAACTTGGCAATACTCTTTATCATCAATGTGTTAAAGACCTTGAGCCTGCTCTTGGACGTAAACGCGCTAAAGAGTCTGCTCGATTCTTTAAGACTTATAACTCTCAGATTCAGGCTGATGTTATGTTTAACTGGCGAAGCTTTTATCACTTTCTTGAGCTTCGTAACAAACCTGATGCTCAGCTCGAGATTCGTGAAATTGCTGCTGAGATGTTGAATCAAGTTAAGAACATTGAAGGAAATCCTTTCGAACACACCATTACTGCCTTTGAACTGTAATATGAATAAACCAGAAGAAATTATTGTTGAATTGCCTGAATTTTACCGAACTACTAAGCTGGGTGATAAGCTGCTCGATATTATTCCATACGGTTGGCGTATGTATTACAGGTATCAAGACTTGCAGCATTGGATTATTAAGACATATCAAAAGCTTCGTTATGGAGTTTCTGATAGCGAATGCTGGAATCTTAGTAATACAATCACTAGCTTTGTATTGCCTCGTCTCAAGCATTTTAAGAAGATGCAGAGACATGCTTACCCCGCTGATTTGACTCCAGAGCAATGGGAAGAGATTATTGATGAGTTGATCTGGACTTTTGAGTATTTGGATAATGATGGTGAAGTACTCAATCCTTTCCCACAGGTATGGAAGAACGATGAGAACCTCTGGGAATACTGCGAAAGAGAGAAGACTCCCGAAGAGAAAGAAGCCATTAATAAATGGCAGGCTAAGTGTTTTGAGCTCGAGGCGCGTAAGCGTAGGGGTCTCGAGTTATTTGTTAAGTACTATGATGCTCTTTGGGACTAAATAACTTTATGAATCAAAACATTATTAGAGAGAACAATGATTTCTCTGTTGACTACAAGGATACTTGTGTAGCTTGCAAAGGTCCTTCAGAAGAGAATAAGAGCACCAACGTTTCTCTACGTAAGTTCTATGTAGAGGGAGCTGGTCAATTGTGTAGGAAGTGTTATTTTGCTACTTTCCCAGAAAAACCTTATTCAAATTATTCTGACCTAGGATAAATACCTATGTGAAGTTACAAGATTTCTTAGTAGAGTCATGGAAAACCTATAAAGTAAGTAGCAGCCCTAAAGTATTGCTTTACGACTTCTACTTACTTAGCTACATCTCCTCTTTAATATTAGATCCTGGCACCAGAAAAGATGTAGGTTTAACAGGAGTAGGTTATTCCGGTAAGTTCTTCGGTAGAGAAGGTAAAGAGTTAGACGAAGATATTCAATATGCCCAGAAGCAGCTTTTGCCATACCTTGGTACAAAGCTTGCTCAGGCTCTTTTTATTGCTGTTTGTGCTGAGCTAAGACACGTACAAGATAGAAATCAACAATGGAGTGAGTTTAAGCATACAAAGAATAAGACCTTCAAAAATTACATTAGAAACTATAATTTAATGGCTGATAAGGAGCTCAAGGCCTTTCACCCAACTAGAGACTTAGAAAGACCAGAGTTACCTACTAATCAGGGAGGCTATACAACCTCTTTCAAGGCTGCTAAGAAAGCTATTAAGGATACAAATGGTAATGTAATAGATTTTGCCAATATGGCAGCTGATGCCTTTACTGATTTAAAATGGTCTCAGGCATATGGTGGTCCTAAGTGGGCAGAGATTGCTCGCGGTTACATTCAATTGCGAAAGGCTCTAAAT
>Ga0209820_1000302_pt1 | contig 11952 bp, 8 predicted proteins | sample PPLLak21cMay2015_FD_187254 | JGI IMG/M metagenome (GOLD analysis project Ga0209820, IMG submission 187254) | Freshwater sediment microbial communities from Prairie Pothole Lake near Jamestown, North Dakota, USA - PPLs Lake P7 Core (1) Depth... | ecosystem: Environmental > Aquatic > Freshwater >...
GGAAGGCGATCCATTAGTAACAAAACTGTATGGAGCAATGGGTAAAGAGACAAATCAATTCAAACTAGGTGATACTTTACCTTGGTTGGAAAGAAGATTTATAGATAGATTTTCCCCTATTAAAGAGATAACTCCTGAAACATATGAAGAAGCCAGAAAGTTCAATTCATATAAGGATCAAGCTTTTCTGAAATTCCAGGAATTACAGAGGGATTTAAAACCGTTGGCAGGGGATAGGGATATTTTTACCGGGTATGCTGCTGCTCATCGTATGTTAGATAGATCGAAAAGGGGTTTGGTCAATCCTGGTGGAATAAGCAAACAAGAAGCAGAATCGTTGATAAGAGTACTCGAAACAAGATACGCCGCCAAGGGCGGTGATGTTGATGTACTTCGGAAAGCGATGTCTGATTACAAAGACTGGACTGATAAGTATATTCTAAAGGAAGCGTATGATAGTGGAATCATCAGTAAGGCTTCTTATGACGCCATTAAGAAGTCAAACGAATGGTATTCCACTTTTGAAATATTAGAAAAATTGCCTGATGACTTGTCCAAATTACCAAAAATGCCTTCAAAGGAATATTTCAGCGTAGCAAATCAGAAGATCATAAGTGATATGGTAGGTAGTGAGAAGGCGATTGCTGATCCTATAGAGGCTACCATAAAAAAGTTTGCTAACGCTCAAGCAATATTTGCTAGAAACAAAGTTGCTAATACTTTCATTGAGGAAGCAAATAAACACATTCCTATCAGTAGGGTGGTAGACAGTCAAAAAGAGTTCGCTCTTGCCGAGAAAGCGGGAGAAAATCCTGTGCTTCGTGGGACATGGAATGTAAACGAGTTCGACACGGTAAGTAGATTTAAGAATGGTGTTGTAGATACATATCTAGTACCAAAAGAAATAGCAGACACATTGAAACAAATCCAACCTTGGCAAGCACCAAAGGTAATCCAAGCCTATAATGCTGTGTTCAGAGCGGCTGCAACTACATTGAACCTTGGGTTTGCTGTAGGTAATGCCGCAAGAGACGCATTCATGGCTTTTGTTGCTAGTCCTGGATATGGAGCCACCGATTTCTTTGGTAAGTTCCAGAAAGATTGGATCAAGGGAGCTTATGAAGGATTGAGAAAAGAACTTGGTAAGCCAAGTTTGATGGATGATTATGTAAAAGCTGGTGGAACATTCGGATATTCGGGCGCTGAAATGTTCGAGGAAGGCGGAAAGAATTTACTGAAGGTTCCTCTATTCAAAAGAGGTCCTAAAGATATGACAGTAGAAGTACTTAAATCACCTCTTACTTTGATAGAGAAACTAAATTCAGTAATAGAAGCAGCACCAAGGTTAGGTACATTCGATAGATTAATGAAACTCGGATACACTCCTGAAGACGCTGCTATGGCTGCTCGTCAAGTAACCATCGATTTCAATCGTGGTGGTACCTGGACTAAAGTAGTAAATCAGTTTATTCCATTTCTAAATGCTAGGGTTCAGGCAAAGAAAACTCTTTATGATGCAATCAAGTCAGATCCTCAAGGAACACTTGCTAAAACAGCTGTGTCCACTGTACTGCCGGCTTCTGGTTTATACGCTTGGAACAGATTATATTATGATAAAGAATACGATATGATACCTGACCACATTAAAGATGACTACTTTGTATTTATTACAGGCATGACCACTGATAAAAAAACAGGTAAAGAAGTTCCACAATATTTTGTAGTGGCAAAGGGAGATGCGGGTAAGGCTGCTTGGAATCCGATTGAATACGCATTGAATGGCTTTATTGATAAGAATCCGAGAGCTGGAAAGGAATTCTTGGTAGGGTTGTTAAGTGATACCGTAAGCCCAATCGATTTTTCTAACAAAGGTAAATTTGATGTGTATAAAGCACTTGGTGGTCTAACTCCCCAAATCGCTAAACCTATATTGGAGGACTGGGCTAATCTTTCTTTTTATTCTGGCAGAGAAATAGTTCCTCATTATATGGGAGAAAACAAACCGCCTGAATTACAGTACAAGAGGGAGACACCTGAATTGTATAAGCTCATTGGTCAGAAAGTTGGTGTATCCCCGCTACGACTTCAGAACTACGCAGCCAATATTTTAGCCTCTTATGGTAGGGAAGGTTTCAGTCCTGAAGCATGGGTTGAAGGAATAAAGGGGAGAGTAATCAAGACTCAAGGTGACAACATTGAAAATAAAGCATTCGTAGCGGCGAAGAGAATTGAAGATGGTTACAAGACAGCCCGTGCCTTTGCTCAAGAAGCAATGAAGACAGGTGATAGAGAAGCTGCTTTAAGCATTCTTCATAAGTGGAATGATGGATTGAATAACATGTTGGATGAATTTGACGGTACATTTAAGCCTTATGGTATAGAAGCTAGAGCAGGTATGTCTAAATCATATAGATTTGATGCTGATAAAATAAGAAATGTATTGAAATACAAAGATGTTGGTCCCATTACAATAGAAGAAAAATATAATCCTAGACTACGAAAAGCCAAACCTTCTATCAACGCTATACCTGAACCACCTCTGGCTGAACCACCTCCGGTCCAACAGTTTGAAGAAGTGCCAGCGGTTCAACAACCATCCACACCCAAAAAAATAACTTTAGGTGGTTTGCTCAAATTCGGAAGGCTATCGAATTTAGATTTTGATAATGGTTTACCAACTTATGGTGGTGGTATTAGAGGATAACCACCTACAATAAAACAAGGAGGATTAACCAAGATGGGTATAAATACAGCGATGTTTAAAACAGATCGGGAACCAATCGAGCAATACCTGTTTTCGGGAACCGCCAATCTCACTCACGCATTAGCCAGTGGGACAGCGGCAGTAGACAATGGTGATGGCACTGTGACAGTCTCCTCACCGGAAGCACACGGAATTGCGGCAGGCAGCAGAGTTTATTTCACGGGGACTACGAACTATAACGGTACTAGGGATATCATTTCTCTACCCACCGCTTCTGGTTTGAAGTTCAAGGCTGATTATGTAGCAGAGACATTTGATGGGACAGAAACAGTGTCTTATGTCGTAGCGCCGGGGGATGCGTTCATCCTGTTAGGGATAGAAATGCACTTAAGTGCCGCTCCTAATACAGCAGACGTGTTCAGTTGCACGGTAGATTCCAACGCAGGCAGCGCCTGGGATCAGGTGGTTTATTCGACTACCATGGTTAGTGGGACTACTGTTAATGTGTCATATCCAACCTATCCAGTAGACAAGTATTTCTTTGATGGTGACAAGTTAGTGTTTGCTTTCGCAAATACGGATGGTAGGACCATCGGCATTAAAACTACTATAAGGAAGGTGAGATAACCATGACACTATATATTGAAAACAAAGAAACAGTTATTGAGCACAGCAAGTTATCAGGTCTTACCGCAGGTAACGATCACACACAATATGCTCTTACTACAGCATTGTCTAGTTATGCTACTACAGTACAACTTACTACTACAAGCGGTGACATTATGTCTGGGGTTTCTGCCGGCTACATTTCGAATGCCGAGATGACTACAATCTCTGGCGATATTATAGCCCAGATCGACCCTGGTTATATTTCCAATGCGGAAATGACAGTAATCAGCGGTGACATAATCGCACAGATCCCAACGGATTACATTACAGAAGCACAAATGACCGTAATCTCTGGAGATATTATAGCACAGATAGAACCAGGCTATATTTCTAACGCAGAGATGACGACTATTTCAGGAGACATTATCGCACAGATACCGGTTGACTATGTTTCGACCGCGAGCATGACCACAATCAGTGGTGATATAGTTGGTCAGATTCCTTCACTGGCTGGGTATGCAACTGATGCTGAAGTTTCAACTATATCAGGAGATATTATAGCTCAGATTCCAGTTGATTATGTTTCTGATTCTGAAATGACTACAATATCTGGGGATATCGTTGGTCAGATTCCGTCGCTTTCAGGTTACGCAACAACTATACAGCTTACAACAGCTTCTGGAGACATTGTAGCACAAATTCCCGTTGACTATGTTTCGGACGCAGAGATGACGACCATCTCTGGAGATATTGTAGCACAAATCCCAGCTGATTATATTTCAACAGCTGCTATGACTACAATCTCCGGCGACTTGGTAGCTCAGATTCCTACGGATTACATTTCGGATAGTGAAATGACGACAATCTCTGGGGATATAGTGGCGCAGATTACTGGGTACACAGGAACTATTCCTACTGTATCTGGAAGTATGACAGTATCTGATGGATTGATTACGGCTTACACACCTGCATAAGGAGATACTAACAGATGGCGAGATACTGGATAGACAACTTCAAAAGAATATGGCACGATAATCTAAAAAGAATATGGTATCCACACGAAGCTGTAGTTTATAGTGTCACTTATAGCATGTTAGTGGATGTCCAGTCGTCTACGCCATCTGTTTCTATAGAAGTTCTTTCGCCCTATATAGAGATATCAGGGTTTAATTTAGTAACACCAACAATTTCTGCTTCAGAGCAATAGGAGAAAATACATGAGTAATAGCACATATACCCTAGCTTCTGCCGTAGAAGGTAGCACCTATATCGTAAATGTCGTGTTCAAAGACGCGGATGGTACTCTGGTAGTTCCTGAATCTATCAATTGGGATTTGAAAAATAGTGCTGATAGGATAGTTAATAACAGAGATAATGTGTCTGCTACGCCAGCGTCGTCTATAAATATAGTATTAAGTGGTGCTGATCTAACTGTGACTGAAACTGGTGACAAGCTAAGATATTTAATAGGCAGAGCAATATACAACAGTGTGACATATGGAGTTAATCTACCCCTTCGGTTTACGGCTAAATTTACTATAGACGAGGTAAAATAACAATGGCTGACTACAAAAACTATTCAGCAACATCCTTAACCGGTGGGGGAGCTGACGCATTAGACAGAACCGAACTAGATGGTGCCTTATTAAATGAAGGTGACATTGCTATTACTTTTGAGCTTACCACTGGCAAAACATATGTACACAGATTGAATGCCACTAGTGGGGTCGCGGAAAGTTATCCTGATGTTATTGCTCCTGATGCTAATCCAGGAACCAAACGATGGGTAAAGCTGTCCTCATTTGATGACTACTCAAAGTATGTTCACATTGATGGCTCTACTCCTTTTACCTCCACTGTCAGTGGTGTTACCCCGACGCTTTCTCCTCATCTATCCACCAAAGGTTATGTGGATACTGCAATTTCAACTTTATCTGGTAGTATCATCCTAGATCATGGTGGTTTGACTGGATTAGGAGACGATGATCATTTACAGTATATACTTGTTAATGGCACCAGAGCTTTTACTGCCACTATTTCCGGAGTATATCCTACTGCTTATGCTCATTTAGCCACTAAAGGTTACGTTGATAATGCCACTGCGACTTTATCTGGGTCAATCGAGGGTAATGAAGCTGTTGTCAGTGGATCTACCAGCATTACAGTATCCATATCAAATGCTACCAACGCTGATTACATTCTTACTTATGGATTAAAAAACATTGTAGATTTAGAACCAGCACAATATGGTATGGTTACTACTAGCACTACAATTTCTGGATTTACTGTTGCTTTCTCCGATCCGATCGATTCCGATAATTACATTTTGAGTTGGCGCGCCACCGATGCTGGTGGAAGCGGAGGTGGGGGAGCTAGTGCTTTCACAGATCTTACAGATGCTCCTAGTTCCTACATGGGCGAAACAGGTAAATACGTCAGGGTGAACGCCACAGAAGACGGATTAGAATTTGCTACCGTAGCAACATCCAGCGGGGCTAACATAATCTATGGTCCTACTCCTACTGCTCCAGAACAATATTCTTTGAACTACGAAGGTGAGACAAAAGAGTTTTATGTAGAAGACGAATATGCAGATGTAGGTGATGTGTTGTATATGACTACGGATGGGTATTTGAGTAGGTCAAATGCCACAGACACAACTAAAATGCCTGTAAGGGCTATGTCAATAGTGTATAACTACGAAAATCAATATGTTCTATTGAAAGGTCAGGTGGCTTGTAACTATTGGACTTGGGGAACTGTTGGTGGGGCTATATACGCCGCCGCCAACAACGGGCAGCTAACCCAAACACCACCTGCAAGCAGTGGTAATGTAGTACAGATTGTAGGTTACGCCTTGAGCGCAACGGCTATGTACTTTAATCCTGAAATGTCGATGATAGTCATAGCGTAAATCTAAACCGAGGTAATGTAAATGGCAAAGTTCAAACAACAAAATGTGAAATTGAAGGATAATAAAAAGATCTTTTTCGGAGACAGTGATGATTCGTCTATCTATTGGGATGGGTCTGATCTTTTAGTTTCTACTACAATAAGTGGTGTTACTCCTACAGTAGCTGGTCATTTAACCACAAAAGATTATGTGGACGTAGCAATAGCTTCCGCTTCAGGCACAACAGATCATAGTGCTTTGAATAACTTGGAGTACGCCAGCGCAGGGCATACTGGGTTTGTAAGTGATACTTTCCTTACCACAGTGTCTGGAGATATTGTATCACAGATAGGCGGAGGCTCGTTCCTATCTTTATCTGACACACCCTCTACTTATGATGGGTCTGCCAATAAGTATATCAAAGTCAACATAACTGAAGATGGATTAGAGTTTTCCTCTGCAAGCGGTACTGGAACCACTGATCATGCTGAATTATCCAATTTAAGTTACGCCGCTTCTGGACACACTGGATTTGTAAGTAGCACTTTGCTTACTACCGTATCTGGAGATATTGTGTCACAAATACCTACTGACTATATTTCTGATTCGGAAATGACAGTTATATCCGGGGACATTATAGCTCAAATACCTGTAGATTATATTACTAGCGGAGAGCTTACTACTACATCAGGAGATATAGTAAGCCAAATTCCTAGTCTTTCTGGATATGCTACAGAATCATATGTTACTACGGTTAGTGGTGATATAGTAGCACAAATACCAGTCGATTATATTACTAGCGCCGAACTAACGACAGCTTCTGGTGATATAGTAGCTCAAATACCTTCATTGTCAGGATATGCCACGGAGAGTTATGTTACCACTGTTAGTGGTGATATCGTGTCACAGATTCCGACCGACTACATTTCAGACAGTGAGATGACTGTTATATCGGGAGATATTATCAGTCAAATTCCCGTTGACTATGTTACAAGCGCGGAACTAACAACGACTTCTGGAGACATTGTTGCACAGATGCCTAGTTTAGCTGGGTATGCTACGGAGTTATATGTAACCACTGTCTCGGGAGATATAATAGCACAAATACCAGTTGACTACATTTCCGATGCAGAAATGACAGTAATCTCTGGAGACATCATAGCACAAATATCTTCGTCAGGTACAAACGACCACAGTTTGTTAACGAACCTCGCTTATGATAGTTCTGGTCATACTGGTTTTGCAAGCACAGTCAATTTGACTACAACTAGTGGTGATATAGTCGCTCAAATCCCTGTTGACTACATTTCAGATTCAGAAATGACAACAATTTCTGGCGACATCGTTTCTCAAATTCCAATTGATTACATTTCCGAGGCGGAGATGGTTACGATCAGTGGGGACATCGTGAGCCAGATACCTACGGATGTTTATACTACAGGTGAGGTAGATACTTTATTGACTACCACATCCGGGGACATCCTCTCTTATGTAAGCTCCAACTACATAGACAACACCGAAATGACTACCATTTCAGGTGACTTACTAAAACTACCTTACCTTGGTTCTGCTACCTATACCACTTCAAGAGACTGGTTCAAACTATCTCAATCTCCAGGTAGAGTTTCAGGTGGAGAAATAACTGTAGTAAGTGGAACCACTATTGCTGTAGCAGCTGGGACTGGTTTCATCAGAGCGGTAGATTCTGATACTGGTGAATTGTATATGATGAATTGGTCGGCTAACAATGCCATTGTAATTCCTGATTCTTCTATCAGATACATCGGGGTTGAATATAATGGAGGCACTCCACAAGTTGTCTCTAGGACTTCTTACAACTGGAACTTTGATTCTGAATTTCCTTTAGGGCGGGCTATAACAGAAAGCTTAAACGGAACCCAAACTTTACATGTTATTAGCAATCCTTGGTGGACTGGCGATGCTATTACAAATGTCACAGAGAGATTGAATGCTATCAGTGGTCGAGTAATGAGAGACGAAAGTGTTGGCGGGCTGATGTTATCTGTCCCAGGCACCAGGAACATTGCTGTAACTGCTGGAACTTTATGGTCTAATCTAAACGAGTTTCCTATCAGTGCTTTAGATACAAGTGTAACTGGAACTGTCGAAGCTTATTGGTATAAAGCTGGTGAAGGTTGGCAGGATTCTGATTTAACTCAATATTCCGTGACACAATGGAATGATGTTACTCAAACTACATTACAAACAATTGACAATAATAAATTTTGTAATGTATGGGTATACGCAGAGGCAGATGACTCAGAAATTTCTATCATCTATCCACAGGCGCAATACAACTCCGCTGCTGAAGCGCAGTTGGTAGGAGCTCCTTCTAATCTACCAGTTCATATCGCCAACAATGGTATTCTTATTGGAAGAGTGGTAATCAAACAAGGGGTAGACGCGCCTGTCGCAGTTCAATCTGCTTTTGGAACTGCCTTCACTGCATCTGTTACCTCAAGTCATAGTAACTTGACTAACTTAAGTGCTGACGATCATCCTCAATATCACAACGATACCAGGGGGGACGCTAGATATTACACCCAGGCACAGATTACCACTATCAGTGGGGATATAGTTGCTCAAATACCAGTAGATTACGTCACCAGCGCTGAACTAACCACTGCGTCAGGAGACATTGTCAGTCAAATTCCTAGTCTGGTAGGATACGCAACGGAAGCTTATGTAACTACGGTTAGTGGAGATATAGTGGCACAGATACCTGATGTGTCTGATTTCATTACAGATGCGGAAGTATCTACAATCAGTGGTGACATAATCAGCCAGTTGACAACACATAAAAGTAGTGCTGACCATGATGGTAGGTATTATACAGAAAGTGAAGTTGATGTTATTTCCGGGGCAATAAACACTAAACTAGATACTCATAAATCCAGTTCTGACCACGATTCTAGATACTATACCGAGTCGGAAGTAGACACCATCTCTGGCTCTATAAATACCAAGCTGGACACTCATAAAACTAGCAGTGATCATGATGGTAGATATTACACAGAGGCTGAAGTTACTACTATTTCAGGTGATATTCTATCCTATGTTTCTACTAATTACATTGACAGTTCAGAAATGGCTACCATTAGTGGCAACATTATCAGTCGTGCTGTGCTACATGATTATGGCACCGGTACTAATAATCTCGTAGGTGGTGTTGGCGCTGGCGCTGCTTTACAATCAGGAGGAAACAGTAATGTTCTTCTTGGTGAGAGTGCTGGTAATGATCTTACTACTGGAGATTGGAATGTATTTGTTGGAGGGGCGGCAGGAGCTAAAGTAATAACCGCATCATCAAATACAGCAGTTGGTACAGCCGCATTAGCAAATGGTACTGGAACGGGTAATACTGTTATTGGTGCAACCGCGATTACTTCTCTTACAACAGGTGATTACAACACTGTTATCGGAATGAGTACTGGCGGGCTACTCGATAATGCTACATACAATACAATCATTGGTGCTGAAGCTGGCTCTGAAATGTTATCTGGAAGTTTCAATATAGTAATAGGTGGTGTTGCTGGTGATACACTTGTAACTGGTTCTAGAAATGTTATCATTGGAAGAAGGGACATAAACACTAGTTCAATCAACTACGATGATCAATTACAGATAGAGAACAGAGGTGCATACGGACTAAACGATATACCACTTATCTATGGAAACTTTGCTACAGACAAGTTAGGTATTAACACAACCACTCTAACTCAAACTCTCAATGTCGGCGGGGCTATATTAATCGGAACAACAGCAACCACTGCTTCTGGTACTATTAGATTCACTGGAACAGCCTATGAAGGATATGTGAATGATGGTTGGGTTTCTCTCGCCTCAACTACTTCTGGTATAGCTGCTTTGGTTGACGACACAACTCCTCAATTGGGTGGAAATTTAGACACTAATGGTAATGACATTCTTTTTGGCGCAGACACAATTTCTGGAACTGGTCCCATCTACACCGGTGATCATGGTGCTGGAACTACAGAACAAGTTGTCAATGTTATCTACGGAACCGGAGACCCTCCCGTAGCCAGTGGTGTAACCATAGGTTGTTTATACATTAAGTACACGGCTTAAGGAGGTCAATATGGCTAACGAAGACAATAAGATTAATATTGCTGATAGTTGGAAAAGCATATCGAATGTTCAGATTAACATCGCAGATCAATGGAAAAGTATTTCTGTTGGTTATGTGAATGTTGGAGATGTGTGGAAACAGTGGTGGTCTGCTCGTGGAGACAGAGGAATTTTTGGTGGTGGTATAGTTGGTGGTGTTTACAAGAATACTATAGATTACTTTACTATTTCTACTACTGGAAATTCAGCTGACTTTGGTGATCTTACACAGAACAAATATACTCCTGGGGCATGCGCTTCCGCTACTAGAGGCGTGTTCGCCGGCGGAGATGCTGGTGGCACAGCAACTAATGTAATTGAATACATAACTATAGATACCCCTTCAAATGGATCTGACTTTGGTGATCTTCTTTCCGCAGCCTATGGAACTGCTGGTTTGGCTTCTGACACAAGAGGTGTATTCGCTCTTGGAAATGTTAGCACCGCCAGTGTGAATACCATTCATTATGTAACCATAGCTACTACTGGTAACTCAACCGATTTCGGTGATCTAATAACTTCAAGGGAAAGTCCTGGTACATGCGCATCTACAACTAGGGGGGTGTTTGCTGGAGGTTATAGAACAGCTGGAACTATTCATCTCAATGAGATAGAATATATAACAATTGCTTCCACTGGAAACGCTGCTGATTTTGGAGATTTGACAAGTCAGAATAAAACAAGAAATGGTGGATCTAGTAATGATACTAGAGGTGTGTTTGGAGGTGGGCATGGCGGGTCTTATACCAACATAATTGATTACATAACCATTGCTTCTACTGGAAATGCCGCTGACTTTGGAGACCTAACCGCTGTTAGATCCTGGTTATCTGGAAGTGCCAATCTGACAAGGGCTACTTTTGGAGGTGGTTACACCACGGCTGGTAGTTTAGTTTTGAATATTATTGAATATGTGACTATAGCATCCACTGGAAATTCCACTGACTTTGGAGATTTAACATTAGAAAGATTTGGATTGGCAGGCACCTCTAATTGTCACGGAGGATTAGCATAATGGCACAAGAGTATAGATTAGTTTTTCTGACTCCAGGACAACAACCTCCAATAGGTTCAACTGGGACTACTTTGTCTGGAGGAGGAATAATGTGGGTAGGAGAAGAGAATACTTTTCCTAACACAGCTACAATCGGTGAGTTATTGCCTGGAGATTTACAACCATCCACAACTTACGACAGCAGACTGGCTACAGAAGATGAGATAGATGAATACACAAATAAACCGAGCGGACCTACAATGCCTCCACAATAGGAGAATTTATGGATAACCTGGATGGAATGAATCACGTTTTTCGGAACACACTGGTAAAAATGGAATTCCATATGAGAGAAATAGAGACATTGTTAGGGGAGCTGAGACTGGCTCAGAACACCTATTCCCAGTTCCTGGACCAGTGCTTTGCCGAACTAAAAGAAACAAAATGGGGGAAGAAGAGACGAAATCCCTTCAACCCCCCTTATGTCAAAACTTAAGTAATACTAAAGTTCTTCCATCTCACCCTCTTTGAAATGGTACGAATGGCTAGATAACACTGTGAAATGTTCAACGCCAGTGTTTTTTAAACGTAGGAAAAAGTCCT
>Ga0209820_1000303_pt1 | contig 11903 bp, 18 predicted proteins | sample PPLLak21cMay2015_FD_187254 | JGI IMG/M metagenome (GOLD analysis project Ga0209820, IMG submission 187254) | Freshwater sediment microbial communities from Prairie Pothole Lake near Jamestown, North Dakota, USA - PPLs Lake P7 Core (1) Depth... | ecosystem: Environmental > Aquatic > Freshwater >...
GTCGTCAAACGCTAAGAGGGTCTGATGACAAAACGTCCGAAAGTCTTCCTCTCCGACGAACCGGTCCGTCCGCAGGATGTTCTGCCCCACAAGGTCACCCTTGCCTTCGATGGCGACCCGGAGACCGAGCAGCCCTACAATCCCATCCCCAGACGGCCCGGCGAAGGCGAACCGCCACCCGATCAGCCTCCGGATGACGATCCTCGCAAACAGCTCCCCGAAGAGCCAGAGATTGACGACGAACCCGACGAGGAGGAAAATGCGCCTTCTCCTCCGGACCCCGAAAGACCGGAGGACAAGCCGGCGCCCGCCGGCGCAGACGTTGCCCCCCCTATGCTTGGCAACGAATATTCGGCTCCGGTATCGACTGACCTCCCCCTCCACCCCCCCACGGTCACCTACCGGAGCCGGATTTCCGTCGTCGAGGCGTGGCGTTATCCCGGCCAGCTGGCGCAAGCCCCGCCATTCATCGACAGGGCTTGGACGGCATGGGCGGAAGCTGACCTTTACGGTCGCTCCGCCGGACCCGCCCTGCGCGTCCCCGTCACCCGGTCTCTCTCCGGACCCGTCCCGCCCGATGGCACCAAGCTCTGTCGCATTGGCGATTATGTGGTCCGCCAGATGGTGACGCTGGTCGACGGGCTCGAGCCGGAGGAGGCGCTGGACGTCTGGCCGAAAGATGATTTCGAACGGCTGTTCATGCCGGTGAAACTCAGGAAACCCGACCCGAAATGGACCGAAAATGCAGATGCCGCCTGACAGCCCCGATCTCGAGACGGCAAAGCTGAAGATCGCCTCGCGGTTTCGCAATTTCGAAGCCGCGCTCAACGAACAGCTCAATGCGCTGGCCACCAGCGGCTTTGCCGATCAACGTCTCGTCGCCATCGCCAAGACCGACTTCGAGAAGGCGTTTCTCACCCTCGAGAAGGCGATACGGATCGGCAGCCCGGACGATTACGCCAAACAGCCGTTCGGCCCCGGCGACAAACCGTTTCAGCCCCCGACAGACCCCCTGCCGCAACGCAATATCGGGTCCCGGAAACACATCGAATGGCGCGATGCCGAGCCAGAAGCTGAATAGCCTTGTCGATTTCGCCACCCTTGCCAGAGAGATCGCGCAGGATATTTTTCCGCTCGAGCAGGTAATACGGCTCCATAATCTCTCCGACGAGGAGTGGCTGCGGATCAGCGTCCACCCTAAATTTACCAGTATTCTCAATGACATGCAGCGGGAATGGAATTCCGCGTCAAACACTGCCGAGCGCATAAAAGTCAAAGCCCAAGCTGGACTTGAAACCCAGATCGAGGTGCTGATCGCCGACTGTGGCGACCCGTCGATTCCGCTCTCCCAGCGCACCGACGCCTACCGCATGCTGGCCCGGCTGGGCGATCTCGACGGGCAGGGGAAGAGCGCCATCGGCGAGAAGTTCAGTATTACTCTCAACATCGGCGCCACCACGCTGAAGGCGGAGGTCAAGGAGCCGAAAGTGATCGAGCATGTCGATAGATGACATTGCCAAAACGCTGAAAGCACCACGGCCCAGATGTCCGTTTCCAATCCCGCTCGACGTCTGCCATCTGTTCGAGAAGCTGACGATTGACCTGTGGAACGCCGGCTGGGAGCATTATTCGGCGGATGCGATCCTGCACCGCATCCGCTGGCATCACCACGTCGACATCGGCGACCGTTCGTTCAAATGCAACAACAACTGGACGGCGCATCTGTCGCGCTGGTGCATGGCGTGCAACCCGCATATGGGGGATTTCTTCCAGACCCGTGCTTCACCATCGAACGGTGGACCTCGGCATAGCTCAGAGGATTACATGGGGCCGGTGACGTGAGCATCCACTACGACGCCCCCAAGACCTGCGCCGAGTTCATGAACAGTGAAGCATTCGTGCGGATCGTCATGGGACCGGTCGGCAGTGGCAAGACCACCGCCCTGATCATGGAAATCCTGCGCCGGGGCATAGAACAGCGTCCGGGACCGGATGGCATCCGCCGCACCCGCTGGGCCATCGTCAGGCAGACGCTGAGCCAGATGAAGATGACCATCCTGCTCGACATGCTGAGCTGGTTTCGCCAATTTGCAACCTACAAGGTCAGCGAACAACTCATTACACTCGAGTTCAACGACATCCGCATCGAGGTCTATCTCATCCCGCTGGAGGAAGAGGAGGATCAGAAACGGCTTCTGTCGATGCAGCTCACCGGCTGTGCGATGAACGAATGCACGGAACTGTCCATCGACCTCGTCAGCGCGATCTCCGGGCGCTGCGGGCGGTTTCCGTCGAAGGCCGAGGGCGGCTCGACGTGGTTCGGGGTGATCGGCGACTGCAATGCGCCGACCGAGGGCTCGGACTGGTGGAAAATGATGGAGGAGGACCGTCCGCATGACTGGCAGGTATTCCGGCAGCCGTCCGGTCTCTCACCGGACGCTGAAAATGTCGAAAACCTTCCCGACCGTTATTACGAGCGACTGGCTGAAAACCCAAACCGGGACTGGGTCAGGCGCTACGTCAATTGCGAATATGGCGAGGACCCTTCGGGTGTTGCCGTGTTCCGGGATTGTTTCCGACGGAATTTCCACACGGTGGAGCATTTAGAGACGGTGATGGGTAAAACCATCATCATCGGCCAAGACTTCGGGCGGTCCCCGTGCTCGCTGATTTGTCAGCCCGATCACCGAGGAAGGCTGTTGGTGCTCGAGGAAGTCTTGGCCGAAGACATCGGTCTGGAGACGCACGTCACCCGGTCGCTGAAACCCGCCCTTTACAGCGACCGGTATGCCGGACACCTGTTTGCTGCGGTTGGTGACCCATCAGGCGTCGCCAAGGGTAACTTCCTCGAGGAGGATTCGTTCGATGTGCTGCGACGATTGGGAATACCGGCGTTCCCTGCACCAACCAACGCCATCGAATCTCGGCTTGCCGCCGTTGAACAACTTCTGTTCCAGCAACGTGACGGCGGTCCCGCCCTTATCATCGACCGCTCGAGATGCCCAATGCTGGTCCGTGCTCTCAACGGCGCATATCGATATGAACGCAATCAGGCAGGTCTCACCAAGCCACTGCCTGAGAAACTCCATCCGGCTTCCGATCTGGCTGACGCCCTGCAATACGTCTGCCTTGTTCTGAACGCCGGCATCGTCAATTTCATCGCCAAACGCATAAAACCGAAACTCAAAGCCCCGCCAAAGCAGAAAGTCGGAGTCGCTGGCTGGACTTAGTGCAGCACTAACCCGATCATAGGCGCGGGCGCGCGAGGAAGGGGATCATGGCAGGACTGAGACTGGTTTCTCCCGAACAGCTGCTCGTCAATGAACAGCAGCAGGCCACCGAGGCCGTCGCCGCCGAAGCGGCGGCAAACGAGAATTCCCGTCTCAACACCAGCCTCGTGGCGTTCATCGACAACGAATTCTCACGATTCAAGCGACACAGGGACTCAGCCAGCGGTTGGTCAGAGAGGCTGACCAACGCCATGCGGGTGTTTTCTGGCGTCTACGACGTCCAGAAACTGCAGGAAATCAGGCGTTTCGGTGGCTCCGAAATCTATGCGCGCCTGACTGCAGGAAAGTGTCGCGGAGCAACGTCCCTGCTCCGCGACATCTATCTGAACCAAGAAAAACCGTGGGGCCTGAAACCCACACCAGACCCCAAATTGCCCGACGACATCGCCGCACAGATACAGGAACTGGTGCAGATGGAGGCGATGAACCAGATGCGGACGATGGGCGCCCCGCCGCAACCCGACGAGATCACTGACCGGGCGCAGGTGCTGATGGCGTCAGCCGCCAGAGCGGCGATCAAGAAGGCGAGACAAGAGGCCGAGGAGGCGTTCAAAAAACTCGACGACATTCTCGTCGAGGGCAATTTCTACAAGGCTTTGGAGGAATTCCTCACCGACCTGCCGCTATTCCCGTTTGCCTGCATCAAGGGACCGATTGTCAGGATCGAGCCGCGTGTGACGTGGGTCGAGGGCAAGGCGGTGATGCAGAACAAGCCGAAGATGTTCTGGAACCGGGTGTCGGGTTTCGACATCTGGTGGACGCCCGGCGTGTCGAACATCGCCGATGCGGCGGTGATCGAGCGCTCACGCATCACCCGGCAGGAACTGAACCAGATGATTGGCCTGCCGGGCTACAATCAGGCGGCGATCAGCGAGGTGCTTCGCTGGTACGGGCAGTCGGGCTATGTCGAAGCACAGGCGTCGAACACCGATACGGCGCGGGCCATCATGGAGAGCCGCGAGTCACCGCAGATGAACGAGTCGGCGATGCTCGACATGCTCGAGTATCATGGCTACGTGCAGGGCCGCATGCTCTTGGACTACGGCATGGGCGCCGATCAAGTACCGGACCCGATGCTCGACTACTTCGTCGACGTCTTCAAGATCGGGCGTTACGTCATAAAGGTTCAGATTTCTCCGAGCCTGCGCAAACGGCCTCCCTACTATGTCACGTCGTTCGAGAAGGTGCCCGGCACCGTCGTCGGAAACGCCCTCCCAGACATCCTTGCCGACATACAGGATGCTACCAACGCTGCTCTTCGTTCCCTCATTAACAACATGTCCATCGCGTCCGGTCCTCAAGTGGTTATCAACGACGACCGCGTCGCTGAGAACGAGAATTCGGACGATCTTTACCCGTGGAAGCGCTGGCACGTGGTGACCGACCCATTAGGGTCCAACAATGGCCAGCAGCCGGTGGTGTTCTTCCAGCCCGGCAGTAACGCTCAGGAGTTGCTCGGTGTCTATGAAAAATTCACCCAGATCGCCGATGAGCTATCATCTATCCCTCGATACGTCACAGGTTCAGAGCGTCTTGGTGGCGCAGGGCGAACTGCATCTGGCCTTGCAATGCTCATGGGAAACGCAGCCAAGATACTACAAACTGTTGCCGCCAACGTCGACAGTGACGTCATCGAGCCAGCCGTCGGCGAGCTGTATGACATGGTCATGCTGACCGACCAATCCGGCACCCTGAAGGGCGACGAGTCCATCGAGGTGCTTGGGGTGAATGTTGCCATGCAGCGCGAGACCCAACGGCAGCGGCAGCTGGAATTCCTGCAGATCACGGCGAATCCCATCGACATGTCGATCATGGGACCGGTCGGGCGCGCCAACGTACTCAGGCCGGTGGCGGATGGCATCGGTCTCGAAGGCGAGACCATCGTGCCGCCGGAAGAAGAGATCAAGGCGATGGCCCAGCAGGGTCCGCCCGGTATGCCTCCGGGGGCTCCGGGTGGGGCACCTCCGGGAGGAGGGCCGGGTGCACCCGGTGGTGGGGGACAAGCAATGGCGCCACCGGGTACACCCGGCAATCAGGCACCCACGCCGAAAGGGCCGACGGGGCCACGCATCAACAGCGTCGGCAAGGGTGGGCCGAACATAGGACCGTGAGATGAGCACCAAGCAGAGATCATCCAAAACGCATGTGAACTGGCGCGAGAAGTCCGTGCACTATGCCGGTGGCGGCTTTGTCGGCGGCTTGGCGAGCGGCTTGCAAGAAGGCTTGTCGTCGCGCAAAAAGCGGAAGAAGGACGCCGAAGAACTGTTTCCCGAAGCGCCTGAAAGCGACGAGGGGCTGTATCGGCGTGGTGGAAAGGTGAAGTACGCCGAGGGTGGCAAGGTGGGGTCGATGACGGGGATGATCCCGAAAGCGCTGCACAAGGCGTGGGGGATGATCCCGTCGGCAGCAGACCTTGCTGTTACCGGAAAAATTTCGGCGACGCCGGAGGAGTACGACGCGGCTCGCGAAGCCAAGGAAAAGGCGATAGAGGCAAAGCAGAAGCGAAAATGACCCCGACCACTCGCCACACCAACAAGAGCTTCAAGCGCCAGTCATACGCCAATGAATGGTTTGACAGGCCGCATGACTGGAACAAGGATTTGGGGGACGAACCGCTGCCGAAAGGCATGGCGTGGCCCGGTTTCAAGGAAAAGCTGACACCGCCACAAGAGCCCAAGGGGCTAATACCGCAGATGCGGAAGCGAACGGCGCCAGCTGAGCTATCTCCACGGTCACGGCGTAAATCACAGGAAATCTAACAGGAGGCCATGATGGCTAAGACGTCCAAAACTTCGAGCAAAAAGCCCGCCGGCAAGATGGCCGTCCCGGCTGGACCGTCCGGCAAAATGCACAAATTCTCCGGCGCCGGGCCGCAACAGTCAGATCGCACGGCGGTCACCGCGCATGCCGGCAAGGGAGCGGCATTCCCGTCCGGTGGACCGAGCGGCAAGATGGCGAAGTTCGTTGGCGTCAAAACCCAGAAGCCGGGCGTGACGCACACCACCAATGCCGGCGGAGGTGGCGGTAAGTACGCCAAGTAGTCATGGCCAAAACAATCTCAAAGGCTTCGACGTCGTCGAGAGCCGGCTACCAGAAGGGTTATCAGCTGGGTAACCGTGGTGGTGCGACGCCGAAGGCTGCCGGCGGGTCGTCGTATGTGAAGGGTGAATCTTCACCTACGGTCGGCTCAGGCCGCACCGGCGGACGCCAGAAGAAGCTGGGCGGAGACGGTGAGGGCAGTGGCAAGCTGAACATCTCCTATGGCGAGACGCTGCCCATCGGCGAACTGCAGGAGGTGGCCGATTTCGGCAAGGGGACGAAACCGGGCAAGGCGCTGAAGCTGGGCAAGGCGGTGTCCTATGCCAAGGAAAAGGGCGACAAGGGCTCCGGCTTCAACTATGGGAAGCGCAGATGAACCACCCGGTGAAGTTCTCCAAGAAGCTGTTGCCGTCGAGGCAGGGGCTGAAGGCGCTGGATCAGACCAAGCGCACCATTACGGATTACGCCAAGGCGACGCCGCTGCTGCAGACCGACGTTGAACCGGCGTCGATCTTGCAGGCGATGAGAAGGCCGAAGAATGCCTGACGAGACCAAACTGATCGAAGCAGCGATGCGGCTGCGGGGTGTCGACTCCGATGGCTGGGACAGCTTCGTCTTAGCACTCAGGGAATACGCGGCGACAGCGACGCGCGATCTGCTGCGCGTGACGGCGGATGAACTGGTGAAGCAGCAAGGCATAGCTCTGGGACTGACGCAACTGGCGCTGCAGATGGTGAAGGCGCCGGAGACGTACCAGAAGCATTTGGAGCGAGCGAGACATGGCCGACCAGCAAGAACCGACAGCCGAACAGAAGTATGGGCCGAAGCTCCCGAAACAGATTCAGGAACAGGTTGATGCGGTTAACGCTGCACTAACAGCTGAGCCGGAACAGCCGGCTGAGGAGCAGGATCAGCAGGACGAATACGAAGAGGAGGGCGACGAACAGCCGCCGGAGGGCGAGCCGTCCGAACTGCAAGCGGATAGCTGGGAGCAGCGGGCGCGTAGCGCGGCTGGCCGGTTGGAGCAGGCGCTGCAGTCCAACCAAGCATTGGCGCGCCGGGTCTCCGAACTCGAAGATCAGATGGCTGGCAAGAAGCTGAAGGCCGAACCGCAGGAGCCGCCACCTTACCAGAAGCAGCCGCTGATCAAACCGGACGAGCTGAACGACTACGGCGAGGAGTTCTTCGACGTGGTGGGCCGCAGGGCGCGCGAGGAGATTTCACCGGAACTCTACCAGTTCGGCGAACGGTTGAAGCGGCTCGAAGGGCAGCAGCAGGTCGTCACGCAAGTGATCGACAAGACGCAGAAGCACAGCGTCTACGACATGCTCTATGACGAAGTTCCGCAGTGGAAACAGATCAATACCCATCCGCAGTTCAAGCAATGGCTTGGACAGCTGGACCCCTTTTCTGGTCGTCCACTGGCAGAAATGCTGTCAGAAGCGATGACTAGACACGATGCCCCGAGAGTGGTTAATTTCTTTCGGGCATTTGCTGAGGCTGCCGGCCTCCCGCAAAATCCCTCGAACGGACCCGACGTAGCGCCCCCTCTACCCAATGGGAATGGCAGCGGACGTCCCTCCCTCGAGGATTTCGCGGCACCCGGCAGAGCCAGATCAGGGCCGCAATATTTGCCGCCTGAGAAGCCCGTCTACACCGTCGCCCAGATTCGTGAGATTAGCGATGCGAAACGCCGTGGCCTTTGGCGCGGGCGCGAGGCCGAGCTTGAACAGCTCGAGCGGGACATCTTCGCGGCTCAACATGAAGGGCGAATCCAGTAACCTCTAAAGGACTGAGGGTTCGTCATGACTACCATCACCCCCGGCGCAACCTACCCGGTTGCTGGTGCCGGTACGACTCCGCCAATTTATCCAACTGGATCGCTAACCCCTACGCCCCCGTACTCCGGGACGTTCATTCCCGTCCTGTGGTCGACCAAGCTGATCGAGAAGTTCTACGCCAGCACGGTGCTGGCGGCGATCAGCAACACGGATTACGAGGGGGAGATCAAGAACAAGGGCGACAAGGTGATCATTCGGACCAAGCCGACGATCACCATCAAGGACTATAAGGCTGACGGCCTGCTCGAAGTCGAACGGCCCAGCTCGAACATCGTCGAGCTGCCCATCGACAAGGGCAAGTATTTCAACCTGATCCTCGACGACGTCTACGAGGTGCAGTCCGATCTCAACATGATGAACATGTGGTCGGACGACGCCGCGCAGCAGTTCAAGATCGTCGTCGACACCGAGGTGCTGAAGGGTCTGCTCGGACAGGCTGCAGCGGAAAACAGGGGTACCACGGCTGGCAAGATTTCCACCAACATCGACCTTGGTGTCACCGGCACGCCGATACAGGTGGTGGCCCGCAACCCTGCCGGCACCGCTGGCAAGGTTGAGATCGTCGATCTTCTGGTCCGTCTGGGTCAGACGCTCGACGAACAGAACATCCCTGAAACAGGTCGCTGGGTGGTGATCCCGGCGTGGATCGGATCGCAGATCAAGATGTCCGAACTCCGCGACGCGTCGCTGACCGGTGACGGAACGTCCATCCTGCGGAACGGTCGGCTTGGCATGGTTGACCGCTTCACGATCTACGTCTCTAACCTGCTGCCATCCGGCGTTGCCGCTGGTCTGGCCGCTGGTGAGTGGGTGATCTACGCAGGAACCCAGCACGGCCTGACGTTCGCATCGCAGATCAACAACGTTGAAACGCTGCGCTCCGAGATGACCTTCGGCCAGCTCCTGCGCGGTTTGCAGGTGTATGGTTACAAGGTGCTCGACGGCACGGCATTGGCACAGGCAATCGTCACTCCGGGCTGAGCCATGGCGGCACTGGACACGGTAGGACAGTATCTGGAGGAGGCGCGTCGTCTCCTCCAAGACGAGATCGACCCCTATCGTTACCCTGATGACGATCTCGTCGACGCACTGAACATCGGCATCCTCGAGGCCCGCCGTTTGCGGGCCGATCTTTTCCTGCCACTGTTCGAGATACCGTACTTCACCCCTACAGGGACCATCGATACGGATGCAATGGTAACGATGGACCCGATGTACCGACCGGCGCTGGTCTATTACATCGTCGGGCGGGCACAGCTGAGGGATGATGAATCGACGACTGATCAGCGTGCCGGTGCGCTGCTGACCAAGTTTACGCAACAGCTTCTGACGATAGCATCATGACCTGCGCGCCAACCGATAGACTGATGCAGACGCTCAAGGTGCACGTTCCCGGCGTCACCGACCCTATGCTGCAGCTGGAAGTGTTCAACGTCATGGACGAGTTCTTCCGGCGCACGTCGGCGTGGCGTTACCGGACCGGTATCGATCTGGAGGTGAACACCACCGAATACAGTTTTGCGACGCCGCCAGACGCGGAAGTCGTGCGGATGATGGGCGTCGTTCATAATGGCCAGCCACTGGTTGCCCGCGCTGCCGGCGGCACGGCGAGCAGCTATGTGCAGTCGTCACTGGGCGAACTGCTGCCCGAGCAGACCTTTCCCGACGGTGACGCCACCTACCTTCCGGCGGTCAGCGACCTGCAGCCGACTGGCATGTTCACCTATGCCATTTACCGGCCAAATTACATTTCGGTGGCTGGAGCGCCGGATGCCGAGGCGGTGAAATATCCGCTCGAAGCTGACATGGCGCTGACCGTCGCCCAGACCTGTCTCGAGTGTGACTGCGGAGACTGGCTGTTGCCGGACTGGATGTATCCGATGTTCTTCCAAGACTGGCTGGATGGGTCGCTGGCACGGCTGTACGGAATGCCCGCCAAGCCATGGGCCAATCCGACGCTGGCGACCATGCATCACAGGAAGTATCGCAACGCCATGGCTTTTCGGATGCAGGAGGCACGGCGTGGCTACGCTTATGGCGTTCCGGGATGGCGGTTCCCAAGGAGCTGGTAAATGGCAAACCAGCCCTACGACACCGCTCGCTATAAATTTGTGACGGCTGGACTGAACTGGCTGACAACGCAGCTGCGGCTGACTGTCTGGGGCGGCACACCGATATTTGTGCCGACCGATACCATGGTCAGCGATCTGACGATGCGTGGCGTGCCTTTGCTGGGCACGTCAATGCCGATCACTGTGACCACGGTCACACCTAACGGCACGGCGCAGACCAATGTGGTGGTTGTTCCCAACGTGCCGGTGGGTCCGGATGTGACCCATTTCACCATGGGCGACACGTCCGGTGCGCTGATCCTGTTCATCGATCAGGCGCTTGATTTGCCGTTTACCCCGAACGGTCTCGACATGGTGATCCAGCCCGACTGGCTCGAGCAAAGGGGGTGGTTCCGTGCGTGACCCGATGCTCAGCTATTTCGGTCATCCCCGGTTGCCCGCCGGTTTCAACGCCGACGACAACAATGGCGACGAGGTGGACGGCGCCGGCACCAACTGGCCGGTGTGGCCGTATCTGTTCGACAGCTTCGTGCCGCTGGAAGTGCTGATCATCACCGATGAGATGCTGGAAATCTTCGATGGCTGCCCGGATTATGTCGTGCCGGGTATGACTCGGGACATTCCGATTGATCCGCAGCCGAGCGTCTATGTTTTGCCGGCTGTTAGTGCAGCACTAAACGTTCCCACAGTGGAGACTGCGATTGTCATCGCGGCCACCGACAACGTGATTGTCTTCCCAGCCCGGCAGAACACGTTGATTATTCCGGGCGAGAAGAGGAGCGCCTGATGTCATCGACGATCAAGATGTATCGCAAATCTGTCGTCGAACGGCGGCGGCTTTACCTCGACTATTCCTGCTGGCTGGAGGAATCGGAGGAGTTGACCGATTTTCAGGTGATTATCTACCCCTATACGGAGGAGACGCCGTTATCAGTGACCGCCGGTTACACGGATGCCACAAACAAGAAGCTGTCGATGTTCGTCGCTGGTGGCAAATCCAACACCGACTATACCATCCAGATGGTGGTCTCGACCGACGCTGGGCAAGTGAAGCGTGACGATATCGGGTTCAGGGTAACGCCATGACTGTGCCGATGATGCTGTTCACCAACAATGCGTCGTCGCGGCTCTACGCGTCGATTGACGCGGTGACGACATCGATCCGCGTCGAGGCTGGCGACGGCGCCAAGTTCCCGACGGTCGGTGCGCCGGAGGAATATTACACCGTCACCATCGAGGATCGGCGCACCGGCCAGATCGAAATCTGCAAGGGTATTGGTAAGTCCGGCGACATCCTCAACGTGGTGCGCGGGCAGGAAGGCACGGCGGCGCAAGCGTTCTCGCTGGGCGCTACGGTTTCCAACCGGCTGACGGCGGGGACGATGGATTTCCTTGCCCATGCCGGAGCACAGGGGCCGCAAGGAGAGGTGGGGCCGCAGGGGCCGCAAGGCGAGACTGGGCCACAGGGACCGCAAGGTGCGACGGGCGCCGATTCGACGGTGCCCGGTCCGCCGGGAGCGACTGGCCCGCAGGGCAGCACGGGAGCTACCGGCGCCCAAGGTCCACAAGGCGTGCCCGGCCCGCAAGGCGTGCAGGGGCCGCAGGGGCAGACAGGACCGCAAGGTGCGAAAGGCGACACAGGCGCTGCCTCGACGGTGCCT
>Ga0209820_1000305_pt1 | contig 11839 bp, 9 predicted proteins | sample PPLLak21cMay2015_FD_187254 | JGI IMG/M metagenome (GOLD analysis project Ga0209820, IMG submission 187254) | Freshwater sediment microbial communities from Prairie Pothole Lake near Jamestown, North Dakota, USA - PPLs Lake P7 Core (1) Depth... | ecosystem: Environmental > Aquatic > Freshwater >...
GGGCAAGGATGCTCTTGCCGCCTCGTCATAGGTGGTGTGATCGCGTCGGCTGAATCGCTGCAGCCTGATGCGGTCGGTCTCGAGCGTGGACTTCGGCACGGGGTCAGATTATCGGCGGGCTTAACCTGAGGCTCGATGTGGGATCGGCTGCATTTGGTCCAGGACCTCGACCTTGGCGAGGACCTCCATCTCGCCGCCGTTCTGGCCCCGCTCTACGAGGACGACGAGGGCGAGGTCAGAGTGGTCCTGACCAAACGCCCGGAGACCATGCCGACTCACGCCGGCCATATCTCGTTCCCGGGTGGAAGGGCCCACCCGGAGGACTCAGGGCCGGTCGACACCGCGTTGCGCGAGGCCTACGAGGAGGTCGGCATCGAGCGGGACAGGGTGGAGGTGCTCGGCTTTCTCCCTCCGATCGACACTGTCGAGTTCAAGCCCTGGGTGGTGCCGGTGGTGGGTCGTGTCGCCACGCCGCTGAACCTGATACCCAGTGAGAGGGAGGTGGCCCGTATTCACACGCCGCGATTGCACGACCTGGCCGACTCGGATCGTTGGTGGCATGTTCCGTGGAGCGGGCGCCAGGTCTGGTATTACGACCTCGATGGGGACACGCTGTGGGGGGCGACTGCCCACATGGTCCGATCACTTCTCGGACTCCCCGAGTATGTGAACAACTAGTCTCCTGCCGTCCCCAGATTCGTCCACCGTCTTGTGTCTTAGAATGGGCGATTCCGGGTACCTGTAAGCCAACCTGTGAAAAAACGACTGATCATTGGCGGCGCGATCGCTCTTGGGCTGCTCCTCGTTGTGGGAGCAGTCTTTACCATGTCGACCTGGGGAGACGTCAACCGGGTGACCATCGACCGGGAGGACCCCGTCACAGACCAGCCGGCGGAGGAGACTCCGGAGGCAGAGCCGGAGACGGACCCTGGTCAAGCCGTTGGCATTCCTGAAGGCATGGAGGTGTTCCTCCTCGTCGGCTCAGACTCCCGGGACGAGCTCGAGGACGACGCAGGCTTCGGTGACTTCGTGGGACAGCGAGCAGACGTGGTCATGGTGTTCATACGTCCCTCGGACGGGTCCAGGGCGGCATTGCTCTCGCTCCCGCGCGACCTGCTGGTCGACGACGTGTGCAATGACGGCAACGAGCACAGACTGAACGATTCACTGCAGGGTTGCGCCGCATACAACGGTCCTACCGCCCTCACCCGGACGGTGGAATCGGTGATCGGCCAGCAGATCGATCATTTCGCCCTGATCGACCTGGCCGGCTTCCAGGAGGCCGTCGATGCGGTTGGTGGCTACGAGATTTGTCTGGAGCGCGCGGTGCGAGATCAGAGGGCGAAACTGGAGCTCCCGGCGGGCTGCACCCAGGCCACCGGGGCCCAGACCCTGGCCTGGCTGAGGTCTCGCAACACCCAAGAGCTGACAGATGAAGGCTGGCGTGTCATGCCCGGCGTCAACGACCTGACCCGAAACGAGCGGCAGAGGGCGTTCTTGCTGGCCATGATGGGCCACATGTCCGACTTCAGCAGCCCGACCGCTATCGCCGACACCGCCCAGGTGATAGCTCCCTTCGTCACCGTCGACTCAGAGCTCTCTTTCATCGACGCAGTGGACCTGGGCTGGAGCCTGCGCGCGCTCAGCCGGGGCAACATCGACGAGTTGGAGATACCCGTTTCTGACGCCACTACGGCATCTGGGGCGGCGGTCCTGGTGGCCGGCGTCGACATCGCCGACCTGGTCGACGACTACCTGGCACCGGAGATGGCGGAAGACCCGAGCGGCGCCTTCGCCGGTTGACCTCCTGCGCCTTCCCGCGGTGTTGAATTCCCCCACCCTCCCACTGCGTTGAATTCCCCCACCACCCTCCCCCCTGGCCAAATCGAGACCAAGCGCTTCCCCATGGTCGGCGAGCGCGTCCCGTCGGCTGATCTCACCGATCCCTCGTCCTGGCAGGTAGAGGTGACCGGGCTGGTCCGGAACCCGTTCACCGTCGACCTCGACACATTCCTGTCTCGGGCTGATCAGGAGCTGACCTTCGACATCCACTGTGTCACCAGTTGGACCCGCTTCGGCTCGACCTGGACCGGTCTGCCGCTCGGCATCCTCCTCGCCGAGGCAGAGCCGCTGGCCGGGTCCGCATTCGTCTCATTCCAGGCCTATTCCGAGCGGGATCATCACACTTCGTTGCCACTCGAGGTGGCGAGAGACGACAGCTGGTTGGTCCACTCGTTCCAGGGCGAGTCGCTGGAGATCGGGCACGGTGGGCCGGTTCGTGTCGTCACCCCGAGCCGCTACTTCTACAAGTCCCTCAAATGGGTGCGACGCGTCGTGGTACTCGCCGAGGACCGGCTCGGCTGGTGGGAGGAGGGCTCGTATTACCACAACAACGCCGACCCCTGGGCGGGAGACGAGCGGTTCACCAGCGGCTCGATTCGCCCCGAGCAGCTGCAGCGGTTCATCGGCGCCTCCGGGTACGACAAGTATCGGGGGCGGGTGATGATGGGGCTGGATCTGCGTGGCTGGGCGCCGGCCAGCCTCGATCTACGGCGCATGTATCTCAAGAATTGCGACCTGCGCGGGTTGTCCCTCCCCGGGGCCGACCTGCGCGAGTCGAATCTGTCGCTGAGCGACCTGCGAGGGGCGGACCTTTCCGGGTCGGACCTTTCCGGGTCGGACCTGGAAGGGGTGAACTTCTCCGGGGCCGACCTGACCGATGCCGATCTGACCAACACTGCCCTCTCCGCCACTCGCTTTGTGGACGACACCGGGAAAGCCCTCCTCGCCGGTGCCGTTTTCGACGGCTCCTACGGTCTCGTCGAGGAACAAGAGGAGTTCGTCCGGAGTCATACCTAGATCCGCCGCCAGCCGCGTTGCGGACAGCCAACTGAGGGGCGACAATCGAAACATGGATCGGAAACGTGTGTTCTCAGGCATTCAGCCCACCGGCGACTTCCACGTGGGGAGCTTCGTGGGGGCGCTGAGGAACTGGGTCGCCCTCCAGGAGGACTACGAGACGATCTACTGCGTTGTCGACCTCCACGCGATGACCGTCCCCTATCAGGCGGCCGACCTGAGGGTGGGACGGCACGAGTCAGCGAGGATGCTGCTGGCAGTAGGTGTGGACCCGGAGCGTTCCCTTCTCTACTACCAGTCCGAGGTTCCCCAACACGTCGAGCTGTCCTGGATCCTCGGCACTCTGGCGGGCCTCGGGCAACTGGAGCGAATGACCCAGTTCAAGGAGAAATCCGACCGTGCCCGGCAGAACCTCGGGATCTTCGCCTATCCGGTCCTGCAGGCGGCCGACATCCTGGTTCACAAGGCGCACGCGGTTCCGGTTGGTGAGGACCAGGCCCAGCATCTCGAGCTCACGAGGGACCTCGCCCAGCGCTTCAACACCCGGTTCGGCGACGAGTTCCCGCTTCCCGAGACGATCACCCCGAAGATCGGGGCCCGCATCATGTCGCTTACCGATCCCACATCGAAGATGTCGAAATCGGACCCGAGCGATCGTTCTCGCATCCTCATCAAGGACTCGCCCGACCAGATCGCAAAGAAGGTCAAGGCCGCCGTGACTGACGCAGGCACCGGCGTCGACTACGACTGGGAGACCAAGCCAGGCATCTCCAATCTGCTCGAGTTGTTCAGCGTGCTCGCCGATCGTCCGATCCCCGAGTTGGTCTCCGAATACGCCGATTCCGGGTACGGGGTCTTCAAGGCGGCCGCTGCCGAGGCGATTGCGGACGGGCTGGCCCTGATCCGGGAGGCCTACGAGGGGCTCGACGACGCCGAGGTGGCCGACGTGATGGCCCGGGGAGCGGCTACGGCTCGAGACCGTGCCGAGACAGCGATGAAGACCGTCCGCGAAAAGGTCGGGATCGTCTAGCTGATCGGCTCGAGAAGCTCCGGGGGGAGTAGCAGCACCAGCGCCGCCAGGAGGTTGTAGCCGGAGTGGATGAAGATCGCCGGCCCCAGACGCCCGGTCCGAAGAGTGATCCAGGCCAGGACCAGCCCTACCAAGAAGATCGTCGGCACCACCACCGCTGCCGCCTCGAGAAACTGATCGGCCGGCAGTCCCAACATGTGGAAGGCAGCAAACAGCAGCGACGTGACGATCATGATCGTGCGCCGGCTCCGATTTTGAAATGTCTTGAGCAGCACCCCGCGAAACGTGAGCTCCTCGGTGATCGGCGCCACGACGACGGCGGTTAGGACCGCCGCCAACCGTGCAGGGGTGCTCTCCAGATCGGTGATCGCGTTGGTCACCTCCTGCGCCGACCCGCCATCGGGAAAGAGCAGGTTTGTCAGGGGGAGGAAGAGCAAGGAGAGGGCTATCTGGAGGAGGAGGCCGAGACCTAGATAGAAGGTATCGGAACCGACTACGGCGAATCCGAGGTCTTCGCGTTTTCGGGCGAGGAACCAGAGCACGAGAAGGTTGCCGATGTACTGCCCGGTGAGGGCCAATATCAGGCTGAGATCTCCTCCGCCGAGCAATGCGTCGACGGGAAGGAGCACCAGGACGCCAACAACTCCGCCCAGGATGACGAGGAAGAAGTCGATGAGCGACCAGGGCCTGGGCACGTGCCGGGAGCCTAATGATTGGCCGCTGGTTACCACTGTTACGCTGGCCTGAGCGCTGTTTGGAGGTCAGTCGGAGTGGAAATCGACATCGGGATCGGGAAGTCCGGTCGTCAGGGATACGGCTTCGACGACATAGCGATCGTCCCGTCTAGACGAACCCGGGACCCCGACGACGTCGATATCTCCTGGCAACTTGATGCCTTCAAGTTCGCACTCCCGATGATGGGGTCAGCTATGGACTCGGCCATCAGCCCATCGACGGCAGCGCAGATCGGCCGGTTCGGGGGGTTGGCCGTGCTCAACCTGGAGGGCCTCTGGACACGGTACGAGGACCCTGAGCCATATTTCGAGGAGATCGCCGAATTGCCGGCGGACAAAGCCACCCTCCGTATGCAGGAGATCTATCTGGAGCCGGTCAAGCTCGAGCTCATCGCACAGAGGGTGTCGGAGATCAAGTCGGAAGGAGTGGTCACAGCTGCCAGTCTCACCCCGCAACGGGTGCGCGGCTGGGCCTCGCACGCACTGGCCGCCGGGCTCGACGTCCTGGTGATCCAGGGAACCGTCGTGTCCGCCGAGCATGTCTCGAGTCGGGAGGAGCCGCTAGATCTCAAGCAATACATAGCGAGTTGTGAAGTCCCGGTCATCGTCGGCGGCTGCGCCAGCTATTCGACAGCGTTGCATCTGATGCGTACGGGCGCGGTCGGCATCCTGGTCGGTGTGGGACCGGGCGCAGCTTGTACCACGAGGGGGGTGCTTGGTGTGGGCGTGCCGCAGGCGACCGCTATCGCCGATGCGGCCGGGGCTCGAATCAGGTATCTGGACGAGACTGGTCGATATGTCCACGTGATCGCCGACGGGGGGATGAGGACCGGTGGCGACGTCGCCAAGGCCATTGCCTGTGGCGCCGATGCCGTGATGATTGGCTCTCCGCTCGCTTCGGCAAGTGAGGCCCCGGGTCGCGGGTTCCACTGGGGTATGGCCACTTTCCATCCGACTCTGCCTCGAGGAGCCCGGGTCGAAGTCGGCAATCGGGGAACGCTCGAGGAGATACTGGTCGGCCCCGCCCACGAGAACGACGGCAAGCTCAATCTCTTTGGAGCGCTTCAAGTATCGATGGCCACCACTGGCTTCTCCGACGTCAAGGAGTTTCAAAAGGCCGAAGTGATGATCGCTCCCTCACTCCAGACCGAAGGGAAATCGTTGCAGCGCAACCAGCGAGTAGGGATGGGGTGAACCCCACCTCCGTTCTGAGTTTTGAGTGGTGAGTTATGGGCGCTGTGATCTCCCATGACCCACCACCCACAACCCACGACCCAGAACGAGAACCGACGGTTCTCGTTCTCGACTTTGGGGCGCAGTACGCACAACTGATCGCCCGACGGGTGCGTGAAGGACATGTCCGATCTGAGATCGTTTCCCGTGACATCGGCCCCGAGGAGATCAGATCCCACAACCCGGTAGGTCTCATACTGTCCGGCGGCCCCGCCTCGGTGTATGCCGAGGGCGCCTACCGCATGGACCCCGCCATCTTGGAGATGGGCATCCCCGTCCTCGGCATCTGTTACGGCCACCAACTGATCGCCGACCTGGCCGGTGGCACGGTCGCCAACACGGGAAGCGCCGAGTACGGCAACACCGATCTCGTCGTGACCGGAAACTCGGTCCTGCTCAGGGATCTGCCAAAGGAGCAGCAGGTCTGGATGTCTCATCAGGACCAGGTCACCGAGGCTCCGGACGGGTTCGTCACCGTCGCCACCTCCCATGGGGCGCGGGTAGCAGCGATGGAGGATCGCGACCGTGGTCTCTTCGGGGTCCAGTTCCATCCCGAGGTGGTGCACACGCCGCGAGGGGACGAGATCCTGCGGCGGTTCCTCTACGACGTCTGCGGCGCATCCCCGAGATGGACATCTCATTCGATCATCGAGTCTCAGGTGGAGTCGATCAGGGCCCAGGTGGGAGACGGACGCGTGATTTGTGGCCTGTCCGGTGGCGTCGACTCGGCGGTGGCCGCGGCTCTGGTCCATGAGGCGGTCGGGGACCGGCTGACCTGCGTCTTCGTCGATCACGGCCTCCTTCGTGCCGGTGAGGCGGAGCAGGTCGAAGAGACCTTCCGCTCTCATTTCGATGTCGATTTCATCCACATCAAGGCGGAGGATCGCTTCCTCGAGTTGCTGACCGGTGTGACCGATCCCGAACAGAAGCGCAAGATCATCGGCGAGACCTTCATCCGCGTTTTCGAGGAGGCGGTTGGATCGGTGGGCGACGCCCGATACCTGGTGCAAGGCACCCTTTACCCGGACGTCATCGAGTCCGGATCGGCCAGCGCGGCGACTATCAAGACCCATCACAACGTCGGTGGCTTGCCCGCCGACATGACATTCGAGCTGGTCGAGCCGTTGCGGGACCTCTTCAAGGACGAGGTGAGGGCGATCGGCGAGGAATTGGGTCTGCCCGAGGAGATGGTCTGGCGTCAGCCTTTCCCCGGGCCTGGTCTTGCGGTGCGGATCATCGGCGAAGTGAACCGGGAGCGTCTGGACTTGTTGCGGGCGGCGGATCTGATCGTCACCGAGGAGATCAGGCGGGCGGGTCTCTATCGCGAGATATGGCAGGCCTTCGCAGTGCTTCCGTCGGTGCGGACCGTCGGTGTCCAGGGCGATCTGCGCACATATGCCTACCCGCTGGTGGTGCGGGCGGTGACCTCGGAGGACGCTATGACGGCCGATTGGGCTCGTCTGCCTTACGAGGTCCTGGAGCGAATCTCGAGCCGGGTGATCAACGAGGTGCCCGGCATCAATCGCGTGGCCTACGACATCTCGAGCAAGCCTCCCGCCACCATCGAGTGGGAGTAGGGAGGTCCGGCGGCGTGGGAGCCCTAAAAGCAGGCCCATTCAGGGCATAGGCTCCGCTGCCGATAAGACCTGGTCAGGCCACGGACCCAGATTGGACCTCAACACCCCCGAGCTGACGCGGATATTCCGCGATGAGCTGGAAGAGCGTTCCGGCCGCTTGGTCGCGGGCGCGATCGCCCTCCGCCACGACGAGCTCGAGGATGGGCGGATCCAGGATCTGATTCGGGACGCCCACACCATCAAGGGCTCCGCCGGTCTCCTCGGCTACGACGAGATCAAGGAAGTTGCATCCCGGCTCGAGCACTTGTGGAAACAGATCGGCGAGGGTTACCGCCCGCCGGACGATGTCGTGGTCGCGATGGAAGCCAGCTCTGGACGGCTACTGCCATCGCTCGACACCGACGACATCGAGCTCGCTGTCATCGCGGACAAGCTGATCCCGACGGAACGGGGAGAGGAGTCGACCGAGGGGACGGTTTGGTCGCCTCCGGCCGAGGTGATCCCTTTGAGACGGCCCGAACCGGGAAGCCTCGGCGGGCTCCTCACCTCGGTCTCGGACTCGCTGCTTGGCGGCTCGACCAGGGTCGACACCGGAGATTTGTATCGCCTCATCAACCGGATTGTCGAAGTCTCGCTCGATTCCGAAGCCCTCGCCGACCTATCGCTGTTGTCCATCGAGGGGTCAGACCCTGCCCTCTTCCGCAAGTCCTGGCGCCTGCAACTGGAGCGTCTGGCCGCGTCGATCGCCGAGATCCAGGATCAGGCAGTCGCCCTCGCCAACATCCCGTTCAGGGACGCCACCGCCACCTTCCCCCAGTTCGTCCGTTATCTGGGACGGCGGATGGGCAAGGACGTCCGATTCGACCTGATCGGTGACGACGTGCAGCTCGACCGGCAGATCGTCGACCTTCTCCGAGAGCCGCTCCGCCATCTCCTGGTGAACGCGGTCGACCACGGGATCGAGCCAACGGCGGTACGGGTTGCAGCGGGCAAGAAACCGACCGGCACGGTGAGCGTCGGCGCGGAGATCATCGACGAGAGAGTCGAGGTCTCGGTATCTGATGACGGCGCCGGAATCGATTGGGATCAGGTGGCCGATGTGGCCACCGAACGCAGCATCCCATTCGTTTTCTCCGACCTCAGCCCGATCCTGTTCCAGCCGGGCTTCACCACCACCGATGAGGTGACCGACTTCTCCGGCGCTGGTGACGGCCTGGCCGCAGTGCGCGACATCGTTGAGAAGGTCAATGGTGTCGTCCATGTCGAGAGCCCAGAGGGCATGGGGACGAGGGTGACCATGACCCTCCCGCTCTCCATGGTTCTCCAGAACGTCGTAGTGGTCGCAACCGGAGACCAGTTCTGGGGTCTGCCCGAGGCCTCGATCGAGGCGGCAATGCCGCTCTCGCGGGCCGAGATCAGTGCCACCGACAGCGGTCGCGAGGTCAGATTCCAGAGTCGCGAGGTCCCGTGTGTCTCACTGGCGAAGGCGATGGGCGTCTCCGTTCCGGCCAATGAGTCCGAGCTGCTCGTGATAAACACCCGGTTCGGCCTGGTCGCCATCACCGTCGACGAATTGATCGATCGCCGTCGTGTGGCGGTCAAGAACCTGGGGCCGATCCTCGAAGGCCCCGGTCACGTCACCGGCGCTGCGCTGCTTGGCGGTGGCCAGGTGCTGGTGGTGCTGGACCCGAACTTCCTCGGGTATCTCGCCAAACGGCGGCCGGGCCTGGTCGGCCATCGCCCCCGGATCCTGGTCGTCGATGATTCGGCCGGTGTGCGCCAGCTCCTCTCGGCGACCCTGAACGGTGCCGGTTTCGACGTCGAGGTGGCCGCAGGAGCGCGCGAGGCGCTGATGGCCATGGCCAACGACGAGTTCGAGGCGATGGTGATCGATTTCTCGATGCCACGGTCCAACGGCGTCGAGCTCGTCCGGGCGATGCGGGCATCGGATGTGAACGTCCCGATCGTGATGGTGTCTGGCGTGGCCACCCAGGACGAGAAGCAAGCGGCTTGGGAGGCAGGGGTCGATGCCTATCTGGACAAATTCGACCTTCGCCAGGGCGTGCTCACTGCCACCCTGCGCCGGATGATCGGATCCGAGGAGGGAGTCGATGCCGGTTGACGTCATCCTCGAGGCCGGTTCGGGTTAGCTTCTGAGTCAGAACAGAGAGACCTCACGTGCCCCAATTGCCTGATGCCCTGAGTTGGTGGTCCATCGCCCTCGCCGTGGTGGGGGTCGTCGGGGTCATCTGGGCGATCACGATCACGAGACAAGGGCGCCAACGCGAGCGAGAGGTCGTGCGTCTCTCCGAGGAGGCCCATCGGATCAAGGATGAGTTCGTTGCGATGGTGAGCCACGAGCTCCGCACCCCTTTGACCTCGATCGCCGGATTCGCCGACACTCTGGTCGAATCGTGGAAGGACCTCCCCGAAGAGGAGGTCGATGAGTTCCTCGGGATCATCAATCGACAGTCGATGTATCTGGGCGACCTCGTGGAAGACGTCCTGGTGATCCCCCGTCTCGAGGCCGACCGGCTGCGGTTCCACCCCGAGTTGTTCGATCTAGGCGACCTTCTGGCTGATGTGTCCAAGATGGTTTTCCCGACCGGCGGGCGGAAGAGCGCAGTGGTCTCGCTTCCCGACGGGGTGCGGGTTCGGGCCGATCGGCGCAGAGTTCAGCAGGTCATCCGCAACCTCATGGAGAACGCCCGAAAATACGGAGGCGACCAGGTGATGGTCGAGGGCTTCGTTCTCGGCGACCAATACCTCATCGTGATCTCCGACAACGGTCCGGGGGTCCCTGACGAGGAGACCCAACGCGTGTTCGACAACTTCGAGCAAGTCTCGAAAGGAGACACGAGAGAGGCGACCGGGATCGGGCTCGGCCTCCCCATCGCAAGGAGACTGGCCCGGGCCATGGGCGGCGAGGTGTGGTACGAGCGACGGTTCCCCACCGGCGCCCGCTTCTGCTTCTCCCTTCCCCTCCGCCGTCGAGCGGTCCTCGGCGAAGAGGATGCGCCCGAAGTCATCGACCTCGATGCCACTGCATCAGTGGAGCTTGGCGACGACTCGGTGCTGGCCAATTGATCACACGCGTGTGATTCCTCGCCGGCCACCGGTACCATCGTCCCTCGATGCAAGCAGAGTGGTTCCTCGACGATGTCCCCGCGGAATCCCCACTCTTCGCCGACCTCAACCCCTCACAGCGTGAGGCGGTAGCCGCCACCGAAGGCCCCGTCCTGGTGGTCGCTGGGGCCGGGTCGGGCAAGACCCGGGTCCTCACCTACCGGATCGCTCATTTGATCCGCGATCTGAGGGTCGCACCCGATGCCATCCTGGCCATCACTTTCACCAACAAGGCCGCCGATGAGATGAAGGGCCGCGTCGGCTCGCTGGTCGGTGGTGCCATCAGGTCGATGTGGGTGTCAACCTTTCATTCCGCCTGTGTCCGCATCTTGCGTCGGGAGGCGTCCCGACTCGGGTACCGGTCGGGGTTCTCCATCTACGACGAGGCCGATTCGCTCCGGCTGATAAACCTGGTCCTGAAAGACCTCGATGTCGATCCGAAGCGCTTCCCGCCCAGAGCGATGAAGGCTGTGATCTCGAAGGCGAAGAACGAGTTGGTCGACTACGAGGCCTTCGCCGACCAGGGCGACGGGTTCTATCACGAGCAGGTGGCGGACGTCTACCGCCTGTACCAGCAGCGTCTCCTCGAGGCGTCGGCGATGGATTTCGACGATCTCCTCATGGTCACGGTGGAGTTGTTCGGTGCCTTCCCTGATGTGCTGACGATCTATCAGGAGCGCTTCCGCTACGTGCTCGTAGACGAGTACCAGGACACCAACCGCGCCCAGTACATGCTGGTCAAGCAGCTGACCGCCAGTCATCGCAATCTCTGCGTGGTGGGGGACTCGGACCAGTCGATCTACAGGTTCCGCGGTGCCGACATCCGCAACATCAGGGATTTCGAAGTCGATTACCCGGACGCCCGCATCGTCATCCTCGACCAGAACTACCGCTCGACCGAGACGATCCTCGACGCGGCCAACTCGGTGATCTCCAACAACACCAAGCGGACTCCCAAGAACCTGTGGTCGGACCGGGGCCGGGGAGGTCCCATATTGAGATACGAGGCGGAGGACGAGCACGACGAGGCCGGCTATATCGCCGATGAGGTCGAGCGTCTCCAGGGCGACGGTTTCAACCTCTCCGACATGGCGGTTTTCTATCGCACCAATGCCATGTCCCGCGTCATCGAGGACGTCCTGGTGAGGAGGGCGGTGCCCTACACCGTGGTCGGCTCGGTCAAGTTCTACGACCGCAAGGAGATCAAGGACGCCATCGCGTACCTGCGGGCGGTGGTCAACCCGGCAGACGAGGTCTCGCTGAAGCGGATCATCAACGAG
>Ga0209820_1000314_pt1 | contig 11695 bp, 9 predicted proteins | sample PPLLak21cMay2015_FD_187254 | JGI IMG/M metagenome (GOLD analysis project Ga0209820, IMG submission 187254) | Freshwater sediment microbial communities from Prairie Pothole Lake near Jamestown, North Dakota, USA - PPLs Lake P7 Core (1) Depth... | ecosystem: Environmental > Aquatic > Freshwater >...
CATCAAATCGGAGACTTCACGGGAGCCGCTATTCTTATCCAGGTACTTATCGTATGGATTGTGGAGAGTCAGAACACATGCGACTGACTCAATCGCGCCTTCGTTCTTGACGGCTTGAATTGCACAAGCGCTTTCCCAATCCTGGAGCTGCAGAATTAGATCCTTTGTTTTACCCAGGCGAATGAGAGCTTTGGGCACCGCGGCGCAGAAGAACAGAGTATCTTCCACCAATTTTTCGGGGCGGATTGGGTTCTGGTAGGGATCCATATCCTGTGCCGAATCAACAGGGTTTACATATGGATCTTTGGGTGCAGTAAAAAAGCCTTCTGATGAGAGCAGGTAGGTTTTGAAACCATCCAGACCGGTAACTTCGGTGATTTCAACGGTGTACGTTTTGCTCTGTGTTGAAAACTGAAAACCCGGCAAGGAACAATAATCTTTAATTTTTTTATCTGTCTTAAGTTTTGCGAGGTCTGTGATCCTTTTGAAGTAAGGGGCTATGATCAAACACTTCTTCTCATGTTGAGCAACCTGCCTGGGCAAAATTCCCATCACGGCGCCCAGGCCGCCGGATTTGGCGAATTCTGTTTCGAATGTCACGAAAACGATCGTCCGCTGATCTTTGTTTGGTCTGACTTTCATAGGGTGTTCTCCGTCTCCGAGCAACAGGTTGGGCGTCGATGAGCGATAAACCGGGGTTCGGCGCTCTATTCCCCAAATTGGTATCGATATTGGGCTTGCCCCAGTATAGAACGATTCTAATTTCAGTTCAATCCCCTGCCTGCACACGGCACTGCCTACCCGGCAACTTCTGCCTTATTTTGCCAGGTTGGGATGGAAACATAGAAGGCATGGCAAGCGTTAAGTAGCCATGGAGGATGACATGAAGTCACATAATAGCCCTGGAGTGATCATTACAATTTTTGCCCTGCTGGCCATTCTTGCCTGCAACGGGACATTTACAGCTCAGTTCCCAACACCGACGACCTTCGTTCCTACCGAGACAGCCACCGCGCTACCTTCGCCTGTGCCGCCCACCCCGGAAGTGTTCCTGTCTTCCGTTTTGCTGAACGAGGAAAACCAGAATCCGAACTACCAGCTCAAGGCCGCGATTCCAAACTTGCAGGGCAGCACAGACGTGCGGGTCGTAAATTTCAACACAGCCATGACAAATCTCGTGAATACAGAGATCAATGAGTTCAAGAAGATTGTCTCTGAATTACTGCCCAGCGATGTTTCGCCCACCAGCTCCCTGGATGTGACCTACACTCCGATTTTTCAGAGCGGCAGCCTCTGGAGTCTTAAATTCGATTTTGCAGGATATTTTGCCGGCGCGGCACATCCTTATCTGTACAGCCTCAGCGTGAATTACGATCTGGATCAGGGCAGGGAACTGGCATTGAGCGACCTTTTCCTCTCCAATTCAAATTATCTCGAAGCGATCTCGAATTACTGCATCGTCCAATTGAGTCAACGTGACATCGCCTTCGAGGCGTCCTCCTCGGGCGCCGCCCCCACCCCCGAAAACTACCGCAACTGGAACATCACCGCCGACGGCTTGATGATCACCTTTGATGAATCTCAGGTTGCGGCGAACGCCGCAGGTCCACAGACGGTTAATGTACCGTATAGCGAGTTGCAGGCTATCATTAACCAACAAGGGCCATTGGAAAATCTCATCCAATAGTGAGCCGGTTAACCACTTGACTCAGAATTTAATTCTCTGTATAGTGATTACATACAGTTGGTGGTATGTTACTTCAAGCTACATCATTTCTGGATCTTTTTGCAATGGCCGTCACACTATGGATGGCTTTCTATCTTTTCGCCAGAGGCTTTCCGAACCGCGTCACAATGCGCGCGGTCATTATACTGCTAGCCTTATCGGTTTTTTTCTATGGGGCTTACAATAATATTTTTCAGCAGATCCCGGGCAGTGCAGCCTGGCGGGCAGTGCTGCTCGTTATCGGGCTCGCAAGTTGGTACAGCCTGACCTATCAGGTCATGTCCATTCACAATCAGAAACGATTCCGCTGGCTCGAAATCGGCATGTACATTTTTGCTTTGATTACGGCGGCCTTGCTTTTAGTACCCAACTCGTTTTTCGACGAAGAGGGCAATGCGCTTTTCGTAGCGCATATGCGAATTGGTCTTCCTCTAGTTGTATATAGTTTTTATCAGTGGGGTGTTGCCTTGTGTATCTTGCTTAATCTGCTCATTGACGACCGGGTTGGGCTCACCTCGCGCGGAAAATATTTCCTGGTGGCATCCATATTTCCCACTGCATCCGTTATTTACGGAGTTACCGGGCTGATCGCCTCGCGTCCTTTGCCGCGTATCGTAACGGACTTGTTGATTTTTTCCGGCGTCTTCCTTTTGAGCCTGTCTGTCGCGCGTCACCAGACACTGCTGCAACGGCGAACAACTCTTGAGGATTTTCCGATCACCACTCTTACCACCCTGGGCCTGGCTGCTATTTATGCTTATGTTGGCTGGCGCCTGGGGCTACCCATGGGAATGATGGCGTCAGTAGTTGGGCTGGCCATCTTAACCCACTCATTCTATGACCTGGTGCGCGAGTTTTTGGAACGCTTGCGCATCCGCCGCGAGGGTGCCTTAAGAAAGCAGTTGCGCCAGCTTGAAAGCGCTGGCGAAAACGCGCTCAGGGATCGCCTGCAGGAGGGCCTGGACCTGTTATGCCAGACCCTGAGTGCTCCAAGCGGACTTATTGCAGTTCGCAGGGGGGATGAATTCCTCGTGACAGCAACCCAGCACTCGGTCCCGCTGGAAAGCCGCATTTCCGCAGACCAGGCGGCATTCGACGATGTATCTCAGCCCAGGGATGGTCAACTTCGGCAGCTGGCTTGGATCGCTCCTTCATTCGATGGACAGACGCAGATCGCTTTTGTAGGGATAGGAAAACCAAAAGCCAGGCTCAATTATTCAGCCAGCGATCTGGAGTTGCTGGCTGAAGTGGCCGATCAGATCGGCACTATTGTCTCATTGAACAATCTTCGCCCCCAACAGGCAGATCAGATCCGCCAGCTTGTTGCTGAATCACGGGCGAATGTTACCGAATTAAACTCCATCGCAGGTGAGATGATCGACGCGATCACAACGCATCCCGACTCTGAGTTCATCAAAATGGTTGAGGACGCATTACGCCATTGGCATGATACTATCGATCTCGGGCACTCCCATCTGGCAGAATGGGCAAAGGTAGATGGAGAATCTCATGTGGAGCGCGGCAAACAATTGCAACAACTGCTCAGCGACTCCATCGAATCTTTGCGGCCCGCAGAGAAGCGCCCGGGTGAGCCGCTGCCGCGTGTCTGGTACAACTATGCGGTCCTGCACGATGCTTATGTCGAGGGCGCGCAGAACCGCGAGATCATGGCACGTTTGTATATCTCCGAAGGGACGTTCAATCGCACGCGCCGCAATGCAATTCGCGGTCTCGCAAGATTGTTGGTCGAGAAAACAAGACGGTAAAATGTTTTAGAAATGAAATGTTCAGACCCTAAAGGTTTATCTCTAGGGTCTGACTTTTTAAACCGGCGTCTTTTGGCAGTTCTTTCTCTGGTTTTGGCAGTCTAAAAACGCGATAGTGGGGACAACCAAAGGAGCCGATATGAATAACCAACCATCCACGTATAAGACATATTTCATTGATCTGCCATTGACACGCCTGCATGTTTTGGAGACGGGCAAGGGCGCGCCACTCATTGTGGTCCCTGCCACCATCTCAGAACTGGAGAATTGGCTGCCATTGGCGCAATTCATGGCACAGTGGTTTCACGTTTATTTCTTCGAACTGCCAGGGCACGGAAAATCGGACCCTTTTCGAGAACAGTTCTCCAGCCAGCAGGTCGCCGAGCTTGTGGCTCAACTTGCCGACAAACTCGGATTCAATCGCTTTAACCTGATGGGCTTTTCCTTTGGGGGGATATTGGCAATGCGAACGTTCAAACTGCTGTCGGCACGTGTTGATCGTGTGGTATTGATCGCTCCCTGCCTCGATCATCGTGCCCTGCCATTTTCTGATTTGCGTCTCTCCCTGCTTTACAGATTTAACCAGCTCTTGAGCAATCCAAAAATCCAGACGTATTTTTACAGAATGATCTGCAACCCGGACACTGTATCGGTCGTTGTGAAGATGCTGCAAAAAATAGGGCATCTTGAACAAACGCTGCCGTTGAAGAAGAAATTGCTGAACACAACCGAGAGCACGATCAATGTGCTAAATGCTCAGATCAACGAGATCCTGACTACAGAGTTTGACGTGGCGCCAGCCAAGCATCAGACGCCATGCTACTTTGCCATGTCGGTCTACGATCCCCTCCTGCGCTTTGACATCACCTTGAAGATTGTGCACGATCACTTCGCGAATGTGAATACTGTGCAGCTCCTCTACCCATTTCACCAACCACCGGAAGCCTTCACGTACGAAGAGTTGAACCGGGATTTCTTCCATACCGTTGATTCATTCGTCGGCGCGCAGGCATAAATAAGAAAATCGCCATGAAGAAATTCCTTTTATTGATTCCGGTGGTTGTGATCGCCGCCACACTATGGGAGCTGCGCGGACCCCTCGTCAAGACAATGGCATGGTTCGGCAATCGTGAAGCTGTAACCACCTCCATGGAACATGCCGGCGTTTGGGGACCCGGGGTCCTATTCATTCTCTTCGTTTTGCAGGTCTTTCTCGCTTTTATCCCCGGACAGGCTTTGATGGTGGCATGCGGCTACTTGTATGGCTTCTGGGGCGGATTCCTGATCTCCTGGTTGAGTCTCGTTGCAGGCGGAGAAGCTGCCTATGTTCTGGCCCGCCGCTACGGGCGTCCATTTGCAGAGAGATGGATATCTCCAGGCGTGCTGGAACGTTGGAACCAGGCTGCGGCAGGCCAGGGAATCGTTTTCTTTGCCATCTCTCTCGTTATGCCTCTTGTTCCCAATGATGCGATGTGTTATGTGGCAGGGCTTGGAAACATATCACGACCTCGTTTTTTTGCGGCAAATATACTGGGGCGCGGGATGGCCTGCCTGATAACAAGCGCCGTTGGCGCATTTGGCGGGAACATTTCCTGGCAGGTCTGGGCAATTTTGGTTGCAATATTTGTCATCGTTGGTATTGCCTGGCAGATTGCCAGACATTGTAAATCCTCTCCTCTGATTGCATGAGGAGTTCTATTCAATTTTTGTGAAACGGAAGGAGATCCAACCTGCTTTGGAAAAGGCGGGTATACAGCGTGAGTGGACGCACATGCAAGGGTGGACAGAAATCAGCAAGTGATTGTGTACGGCACACCGCGCACTTCCCAGTTCCTGTCGTTCGCTTCTCCCCTCACTTTGACCGGTAACAATTTCGCAGGGACGCCCGAGTCCGGTTTCCAAATCCGATCTTTGGCAGGCAGGATTAGTAGTCCGTTGTCGTCTCCAACAGGTGTGAACGTCTCACTTGGTTCTTGCCTGAAGACAGCCAGCTTTAACCGTGTGCAAAGCTCATTGGCAAGCTCCACCACATCCTCCGAAGGCAAACCGATCTCGCTGACTTGAAGGATTTGCCGGCTGTCAAAGTCCCCGTCTGCAGGGTTTTTCAAATTGTGGCGTGCGATGAATTCAAGTACATTCCCGGCCGCATCCTTGAAATACAGGGAGTTTGCATTCCAGGTCTGGGATGGGAATTCATCGCTGCCGCTTGCAGCGCGCAGCAAAGGGATTCGGCTGGAAATCCATTTTTTTGCGGCAGGGAATTGGTTTTCCGGAATATTGAAGGCGAAATGATAGGCACCGTCGAAATCGTCTGGAGCCCGGGTGAAGAGAAGCTCCGTCTGCCCTGCTTTGATTTTCAAGCCTGAGGCCGTTAAATTTGTAGGTAACTCAAGGATATCCGCGTAAAAATCCCTCTGCACCTGTAAATCCTTTGTTGGAAGTTCCAATCCCGTAATATTCATCGGCACCTCATTACCAGCCTTGCGAAGGTTGTCTAATTTATGAACGATATAACCGATGAAACCTTCACAAGGTTAATTCTTACATCACTTTCTCCGACCGGCTACTCAATCACACAATCACCAAATCACGCAATCACTAAATCACCAAATTACTCTTCCCTCAACCACCTCTTGACCGCCTCACGTGGATGCTGGTACTGAGCCATCTTTTCCAGCAGCACATTCGGGGCTGATTCGCAGAACAAGACGTCGCGATGTTCCTGGAAAATAAAACCTTCCGCCACAGCATGATCAATGGCCGCGATCAAAGGAGCGTAATAATTCCTGACGTTGAACAAACCGACCGGTTTCTCATGCGCGCCCGTCTGCGCCCAGGTGACGGTCTCGAACAACTCGTCGAAGGTGCCAAAGCCGCCCGGCATGGCAATGTAGCCGTCCGCAAGTTCGTGCATGCGTGCTTTGCGGGCGTGCATACCCTGGACAACGTCCAGTTGTGTGAGACCTGTATGCGCGAGCGCCAGCGTATTCATGGATGGAATGATCACGCCGACCACTTCCCCGCCCGCCTCCAGCACGGCATCTGCCACCACCCCCATTAGTCCTGTCTTTCCGCCGCCGAAAATTAAACGGATTCCCCTTTCAGCCAGGGTCTGGCCCATAAAACGCGCGCCCGCAATATAGTCCGCGTGAACGTCGTCAGATGATCCACAAAAAACACAGATTGATTTCATACCATTTATCCTTTGGAAGGCAATTTAGCCTTGTAAACGTCTCAATAATGACCCGGATGCCTTTGCAAGGTCGATTCCATAACATTAACGGTCAAAAGTCGTTTGTTTTCACAGCGATACGTTTTAGCGCAAGCACAAAATGGGGCGTCGGCGTGCATCGTTCTTCAATACGACTTTCCCGTCAGTGAAACTTTTGTGGTATTGTAACCGTCTTGTAAAGAAATTCTAATCTTTTTCCTACGTGAAGTTCCCTCCCTTTTTGGTAGAATATTCACCATAGATTTAGGAGAAAACTATGGCAGGTATGGAGCGTTTTACACAGCGAGCGAGACGTGTCCTCAGCCTTGCGCACCAAGAGGCTGAACAATCTCGCAACAACAATATAGGTACAGAGCATCTTCTCCTTGGACTTATGGATGAAGAAGGCGGTGTGGCGGGGCGTGTCCTGCGTGAACTCGGTATGACGTCTGACCGGGTGCGCGAGGTGATCCGTCGCGTGACTACCAGCTCATCAAGTTTCGATCCCAATCGCGTTGAACTCGCGTCTGAAACCCAACAGGTTCTTGAGCATGCAGTGGATGAAGCGCGGCGACTCGGTCATCATTATATTGGTACAGAGCACATCCTTCTGGGGCTTGTCCGCGTGGACAGCACCGCGATGGAAGTGCTGCGCAGACTTGGGGTAACCGCGGAACAGATTCGCAGGCAGACTCGCCGCGTATTGAACGAGTCCGCCTCCTCCCCGACGCCTGCCGGTGGAAGCCTGGCGCGCGGCTCTGCCCAGACCGGCGCAAAGACTCCGCTGGTCGATCAACTCGCGACCGACCTGACGACCAAAGCGGAAGAGAAAAAGCTCGACCCCGTCATCGGCCGCCAGATGGAGATCGAGCGCGTGATCCAGATCCTGGCGCGCCGCACGAAGAACAACCCCGCCCTGATCGGCGAACCGGGCGTTGGCAAGACGGCCATCGTCGAAGGTCTCGCCCAGCGGATTGTGGAAGGCGATGTGCCCGCACCCTTGATGAACAAACGTCTGTTGCAATTGGACGTGGGGTCGCTGGTGGCAGGTACGATGTACCGCGGTCAGTTCGAGGAAAGACTCAAACGCGTCATCGATGAGTTGAAACAATCCGGCGCAATTTTGTTTATTGATGAAGTCCATATGCTGGTGGGTGCCGGCGCCGCCGGTTCCTCGGTGGACGCCGCCAACATCCTGAAGCCTGCGCTTTCACGTGGCGAGTTACAGGTGATCGGTGCCACCACGATGGATGAGTACCGCAAGCATATCGAATCGGATGCCGCCCTCGAACGGCGCTTCCAGCCGATCACGGTGGAAGAGCCTTCGGAAGAGGAAACCATCGAGATCCTCAAGGGTATCCGCAATGCCTATGAAGAGCATCATCATCTGGTTATTTCAGATGAGGCGCTCGAAGCTGCCGCGCATTTATCCTCCCGCTATGTTACGGAGAGATTCCTGCCAGACAAAGCCATTGACCTGATCGACGAATCTTCCTCGCGTGTGCGCATGTACAAGAGCGCGGCTGCGAAAGAGTCGAAGGACCTGTTTGGTCAGTTGAGACAGGCGCGTCAGAACCGTTCTCTGGCACAGGAAGAAGGCAATAACGAAGATGTGCGGGAATGGGAGGAGCGCGAAGTGGAACTGGGCGAGCAGATCGAACGTCTGCGCACCGGCTGGGACCGCACGAACAGTCCCGTCGTCTCCGCGGAGGATATTGCCGAAGTCGTGTCCATGTGGACCGGCGTCCCGCTGATGCAGCTGGCTGAGGAAGAGTCGCAGCGTCTGCTGAAGATGGAAGAGGAATTGCGCAAGAGCATCATCGGGCAGGACGACGCTATCATTGCGATCTCGCGCGCAGTCCGCCGCGCCCGCGCCGGGATGAAGGACCCGCGGCGCCCAATCGGTTCATTTATGTTCCTCGGCCCCACAGGCGTGGGAAAGACGGAACTGACCAAGACGCTCGCCAAGTTCATGTTTGGCAGCGAAGATGCGGCCGTCCAGCTGGACATGTCGGAGTTTATGGAAAGGCACACCGCTTCTCGTCTGGTCGGTGCCCCTCCGGGATACATCGGCTATGAAGAGGCTGGCCAGTTGACAGAGGCGCTGCGCCGCCGTCCTTATTCGATCGTTGTTTTTGATGAGGTCGAAAAGGCGCATCCCGAAGTTCACAACATGCTGCTCCAGATCATGGAAGAGGGTCACCTCTCCGATGCCAAGGGCCGCAAAGTGGATTTCCGCAATGCGATCATCGTCATGACTTCCAACATTGGTGCAGACATGATCAAGCGCCAGTCGTCACTGGGCTTTACGCTCAAGCGTGATGAGCTTTCGGAAGAGAAAGTCTCTTATGAAGACATGCGCAAGAAGTTGAATGACTCGCTCAAGCGCGCCTTCCGGCCTGAATTCATCAACCGCCTGGATTCCGTGGTCATCTTCCGCTCGCTCAATAAGGAAGACATCCAGAAGATCGTCTCCCTGGAACTGGATAAGGTTGCGGAACGCCTCACGGAGCATAACCTGCTCCTGACCGCCACCCCCGAAGCGCTCGCGGCCCTCGCAGACCAGGGCTATGACGCCGATTTTGGCGCACGTCCGCTGCGACGCATCATCCAGCAAAGAGTGGAAGATCCGCTTTCGGACCGGGTACTGGGCGGCGAATTCCAAAACGGAGATTCGGTACTGGTGAACGTCAACGCAGAAGGCGAGATCGTTCTCGAACGAGCCTCCGAGAAGGAAAAGGAAGCAGCACCGGTAGTGTAAATCAGTTGTCCCGCACGATTTGCCAAGCAAATCGACTGCGGGACAACTTTTTATGTGGTTTTCGTAATCTTTTCTTAATAAGTTTTTGTATCCATGCGTTGTCTATGAAGCGTAAGGAATCTTATAGAGCACCGCATGAATTTAGCGGTAGAGAGAAGGAGTATTTCTATGAACACCAATATTCAAACTGCAACACTGGCCGGGGGGTGCTTCTGGTGTTTGGAAGCTGTCTATGATGAGCTCAAGGGCGTCCACTCGGTGGAATCCGGTTATGCCGGCGGTCACATGGACAACCCCACGTACCGGGATGTCGGCACGGGCAACACGGGCCACGCCGAAGTAGTGCAAATCCGCTTTGACCCAAGCATCGTTTCATACCGTGACCTGTTAAACGTGTTTTTCACGATCCACGATCCCACCACGTTGAACCGCCAGGGCGCGGACGTCGGCACACAATATCGCTCTGCCATCTTTTATCATGACGATGAGCAGAAGAAGATCGCCGAGGAAACCATCAAGGATCTGAATGCTCAAAAGATCTGGGATAACTTCATCGTTACCGAGGTAACGAAATTCGACAAATTCTACCTGGCTGAGGATTACCATCAGGAATATTTCGCCAAAAATCCGTACCAGCCATATTGCCAGGTGGTCGTTGCGCCAAAGGTGGGGAAGTTCCGCAAGCACTTCATCGAGATGTTGAAGAAACAGACTGCGTAAAAATAAAAATTGCCGGTGAACGTTCACCGGCAATTTCGTTTTTAATTCGAAGGTCACAAAGCGGAACGTCTCTTATCTTCCTATTCTTTTTCTGAACAGATCGATGGTCAAGTTTACGCCGTCCTTTGTGATGGAATGTCCAACCCCGGGCATGACTTGATACTGAACGTCAAATCCATATCCCGCCAAACCGTTGACAAAACCCCGGCTGGTTTCGACAGCAACCGGGTCATCCTGATCGCCAATGACAACCAGGATGGGAATAAGCTCTGGAAGCAGGTCCGGGTCCACATACATCCCTGACGAGAGGATCGAGAGTCCGCCCACAGTTCCGGGATAGTCACATGTGAATGCCTGAATAAAGTAGGCTCCCGCTGAAAAACCCGTAAAGAAGATCCTGGGCTTGATGCGATATTCTTTTTGTACTTCGCCGATCGCGCTCCAGACAGTTCTCTCCCCCACATCCAGAAGGAATCCGTATTGTTCGCCCGGTATGCTTGGACAAAGTAGAATAAAGCCCTCCTGCTCCGCATAAGACTGCCATAATTGCCAGCAATGCAAGCCATTACCGCCTGCGCCATGGATGCCAACGAACAAGGGCCACTCCTGGTCAGCCGAATACGCTTCCGGCACATATAAATAGTATTCCACCGGTTGGACATGTTTATATTGTTGAGGATTGATTGGCGTGGAATTGTCGATAGCCATCCATGCAAATATTGCAACTGCTCCAAGCACGCCAATACTCAGCCATAGCAACCATGGCGAGGGACCGCTCGTCCTTTTAGGGATGGCAGCAGGCTTCCTTATCTCCGAGGTTATCTGCCTTTGCGGCTCAGGATTCAAATCCCGCAATACCTGCTGAACCTGCTGATTGGTGGGGTTAGAACGAAGGCAGGCTTGCCATATCCGAGCCTTCTCTTTGGCCCCGGGCCAGGTCTGTGCATACCAGTGCCAGGCAGGCATATTGGTCCGATCATTTTTGAGGATGCGTTCCAACTGCTCGCGGGCGGCCTCTGCTTTCCCCGCCTGGATCAACCCAATCGCTCGCTCCAAAGAATCATCTGCCATGACTTCCTCCCAAGTGTAAGATCAACGTATGAAAATTATACTTTAACAACTTCTTTTTGGATAAACTTTGTTATACTTGCGTCGCCCTATGAACAAGATCCGGACTTTAGTCCCCACGTTTTGTGTACGCGACATCCCCATTTACGGGGATGCGATCCTCGCGCCCATGGACGGCTACTCCGACTGGCCCTTCCGGTCGCTTTGCCGTTCGCTGGGCTCCGCCATGGGCTATACCGAATTCGTCAGAGCGGAGAAGATCTTGAGCCGCTCGAAGGAACCGGCCAAACGGCTGTATTTTGAAGAAGCGGAAAGACCGATCACCTTTCAAATCTACGGCGATGACCCAGACCTGATCCTGAAGGCGGCCCTGCGGGTGCAGGAGTGGAACCCGGACATCATCGACGTCAACATGGGCTGTCCTGCCAAAAGCATCGCGGACC
>Ga0209820_1000316_pt1 | contig 11645 bp, 18 predicted proteins | sample PPLLak21cMay2015_FD_187254 | JGI IMG/M metagenome (GOLD analysis project Ga0209820, IMG submission 187254) | Freshwater sediment microbial communities from Prairie Pothole Lake near Jamestown, North Dakota, USA - PPLs Lake P7 Core (1) Depth... | ecosystem: Environmental > Aquatic > Freshwater >...
GGGCGATTATACGCCCGCGCATACTCCCCGCCATCGGCGCGTTGCCGATCCCCGGAGCCGCCCACGTGGTTTTCGGCCCAACGGCCCGGGGCTTCCCGAACACCAGAGGAGACACCCATGAGAACCGAACGAAGGGCAGGCACGGAGCGCCTCGTCCACCGCATCGCCGAGCTGGTCGCCCTGACCGCCGGCCGACCCGTTCCCAGGCAGCGCCTTGCCGCGCGCTGGGCAGTCACCCCGCGCACCGTGAACAACGTGATCGACCGCGCCTTCGACCTGTTCGGGGTCCGCGTCGAGCACCTCCCGTCCGAGGGCTACGCCCTCATCACCCCCGGCCTCCTCGACCCCAAGGCCTGCGCCAAGGCAACCCGATGAACCAGCCATCCCACTCCCCCACATTCCCCGCTTCCTCGTTTGCGAGCCCTGACGTGGTGTCGGGACTCCTGCGCGAGATCGAGCGCCTGCGCGACGAGCTCGCCGAGACCCGCATGGGCCACCGCGTCATCGTCGCCGCCATGAGCCAGGAGCGCGAAACGCTCGAGCGCATGATCACGCAGCTCAACGCGAGCGTCCACCGCGTGGACGCCGATCTCCGCATCGTCAAGCGCGAGCGCAACGAGGCGCGACGGGGCTTCTGCAACGTCGACAGCGACTACCGCCGCATGATGGGACTGCCCCGCGCCGCCGTGCTCCTCGCCCGCGAAAAGGGCTGGGACTGCTTTGAGGACGCCGCCGTCGACCTTGAGGAGGACGCGCAATGAACCTCCGCAAGGACCGAGCCCTCGACGCCGTCAGGGACGCAGGCCTCCCCCAGCACCACGTGGCCCGCCGGCTCCTCTCCGAGAGCGTCAGCCTCAACTGGGACATCGCCTGCGAGGCCGCCGAGTGCATCGCCTACCTCTTCCGCGAGTACAGCGTGGCCGTCGAGGCGCGCGACGACGCCCGGGACGAGGCCGTGCGAAGCGTCAAGGGGCAGATGGACCGCCTCGAGGACGCCATCCACGCCGCCCACGCCGAGCGCGATGCCGCCCGCCGGGACTTCTGCGAGATCCTCGCACGCCACGAAAGCACCAAGACCCCCCAGCGCATCGCCGAGCGGCGGGGCTGGGACTGCTACCAGGAGGCCACCACGTGACCGATACCGACCGCGACCGCACCCTCGTCCATCGCCTGCGCGAGGCCATTGAAGGCAAGGGCATCTACAAGGCGTTCCTCATGGACGCCATCGAGGAGGCCGTCGACCGCGTCCTGCGCCTCGAGAAGGAGCGCGACGAGCTGCGCCGCCAGCGCGACGAGACCCGACGCGGCTACTGCGAATGGATGGCAAGCGGCGCCGTCATCATGGACGAACGCCCGACCGCCGCCGAGCTCGCGCGGAGGATGGGATGGGACTGCTACCAGGAGGACAAGCCATGTGCGCCTGCGACAGGGAACTGACCGAACGACTTGAACACGACGGCCACCGCATGGCCGCCAACCGCATCCGCGAGCTCAAGCGCGCCCTCGCGCGCGCAGAACAGCGCATCGGGCTGTTCCTCGCGCACGCCGCCAAGCGAAAGGCAAGGAAGCAATGACCGATTCCGACCTCGAGGACGACGTCCTCAAGTGGCCCATCGAGCTGCTCGACCTCTCGACCCGCGCCCGCAACTGCATCATGTACGTCGCTGGCGCCAAGACCGTGGGCGACATCGTCGGCAAGACCCGTCAGGAGCTGCTAAAGATCCGGTCCTTCGGGGAGATCTCCCTCGCCGAGGTCGAGCGCAAGCTCGCTCTGCTGGGCCTGCGCCTGGGGATGCGGACGGAGGAGAAAGCCCCCCTGCCGTGGCAGCAGATCGTCGCCCGCCTCACCGCCGAGCGTGACGAGGCGAGGCGTTCTTGTTGTGAGTTCGCAGCGATGGTTGATTCAGCAGACACCGTCCTGATGTATGTGGACAGTAATCGTTTCCATGAGATCGCCATGAGGTACATGAAATCCCGTGGCTGGGACTGCTACAAGGAGGACGGCAAGTGAACGATGACATCACCACGCGACTGCGCCGCGACTGTATGAGCCTGATCGCGGACGAAGCCGCCGACACCATTGAACAACTCCGTGCCGATGTAATGTGCTTGAAGTATCAGAACGCGGAGTTTGTTCGCAACCTGACGATGGCACAAGATGAAAGAAACGCAGCCACCGCCGAGCGCGACGAGGCGAGGGCCGACGCGGAACGGTGGCAGGCCGACGCCCTGCGCCTCCTGCAGGAGCGCAACGCCGCCCAGAAGGAGCGCGACGAGGCGAGGCGGATGTTCTGCAAGTGTCATGCACAAGCAGAAGCGATTGGATATGCCGAAGGGCGTGGCTGGGACTGCTTCAAGGAGGACAACAAGTGAGACCCGGCACGAGCAAGCAGGTCAACTTCTGGTTCCGCACGCACGAGGAGGCCGCCCGCGTCAGGCTCCTCGTCAGCCAGACGCAGAACATCCTCGAGAACCGCGCCGCCGACCGGATGCCCGACGTGTCCATCCGCATCATCGACGGCGCCGCCGTCCGCGCCGCGCTCGAGGCGTTCGTCGAGGCCAACCGCCACGACCTGGACATGACGAGGACGCGGCGCACCTGACCGCGCTATGCTCCCGCGCATGGTACGACTGAGCAACTACGCCGCCTTCAAGGCCGCCATCACCAAGGCCGTCGAGCAGCGCGGCTCCACCCGCGGAACCCTCGCGCGCGAGATGGAGGCCAAGGGCATCCTCGCCGCACATACCGTCCGATGCCTCCTCGGCGGCCCCGGAACCCGAATCGGGCGCCGGAAGGCCACCTTCGACTCCGTGGTGAAGCTCGCCAAGGCCGCAGGATTCGACCTCGCCCTCACCCCGAGGGACGAGCGGTAGCATGGGGCAGGAGGTGACAATGCCCGACGAACCGCAGAATCCCGTGGGGGGGACTAGGGGGGTTGACCGTGTGTCCCGCCGCGAGAACAGGCAGCACCTCCACGCCCTTGAGCAGGCCGTCTACAACGGCTGGCAGATCCCCCCGGACGCCGCAGCCGCCCTGCCCCGCGAAATCCTCGCCATCGCCACCGACCCCAACTCAAGCCCCCGCGACCGCATCCGGGCAACCGAGCTGATCGCCACCCTGCGCCGCCAAGACTGCGAAGCCGCCATCGACCTCGACAAGATCCTGCGCCTCGACGCCGGCGCGGCCACCGAGAACCTGGCCTTCGTCGACCTCCCCGAAACCGCCCTCAAGGCCGTCGCCGACACCATCCGCGCCCGACGATGCCCCGCAAAGCCGCGAAAGCGCTGACCCCGCCCGAGGCCATCCAGGGGGCGCGCGACGATCCCGTCGACTTCCTCGCCCTCATGCTCGAGCGGCGAGTCGCCGACCTGCAGGAGGAGCTCATCCTCCACGCCGCAGACCATGAGTCGTGGTACGCCGAGCTCCCCCGCGGACACGCCAAGACCTCAACCCTCACCTACCTCGCCGCCTGGTGGCTCGGCCACCGACCCGCCACCCGCCTCAAGCTCATCGGCAGCAATGATGACGGCGCGGCCGCCACCAGCCGCTTCCTGCGCGACATCATCCGCAGCCCCCGCTACCGGGCCGTCTTCCCCCACGTCGCCCTGAAGCCCGGGGAGGACACCGTCATGGCCTGGAGCGTCACCGCACCCGGCCTGCCCGCCCGCCGCGACCCCTCCGTGCAGGCATCCGGCGTCTTCGGCCGCACGGGCGGCCGCGCCGACATCCTCTGGCTCGACGACATCTGCGACCTCCGCAACGCCGTCCTGCAGCCCGCCCTGCGCGCACAGGTCAAGGAGGCGGTCGCCAACATCTGGCTTCCCATGCTCGACCCCTCCTCGCCGCACCCCACGCGGCTCTGGCGGTCGGCGACCCCCTTCCACACCGACGACATCACCGCCGACTGGCGCCGCGAATGCGCCCGGGACGGCACCCTCCTGCGCCGGCCCTGCGTCGGCACCGAGAGCCCCTGGCCCGAGGTCTTCACCCGCAAGGTGCTCGAGCAGAAGCGCCGCGACTTCGGGCCGATGGCCTACGCCCGCGCCTACGAACTCGTCCCCCTCTCCTCGGACCTCCTCGTCTTCCGCCCGGAGTGGATCAAGTTCCACACGGAGCTGCCCTTGGGCTGCCGCACCGTGGCCGCCATCGACTGGGGCTACGGCAGGCGCAGGCAGGACCGCGACGACCCCGACTGGTCGGTCTGCATCGTGGGGGAGGTGTCGATGGACCGAAACCTGCACCTGACCGACGTCCTGCGCGTGCGCGAGTCGTTCCCCGAGTTCGCCCGCCTCGCCCGCGAGCTCGTCGAGCGCCGCGGCGCGGCGATGGTGCTCGCCGAGGCCAACGGCCCGCAGAAGGGCGTCTTCGACCAGTTCCGCGAGTCCTGCCGCCAGCCCGTGGTGGCCGTCGAGCGCTCGACCGACAAGCACCTGCGGGCCGCCGCCAGCCAGCCATTCGTGGCCGCAGGCAAACTGTCCTTCCCACAAGGACAGAACGGCCAGGTCGCCCAAGCCTTCGCCCCGGTCGTGGACGAGATGCTCTCCTTCCCCGCCGGGAGCCACGACGACTGCGTCGACTGCGTGGTCGACCTCTGCACGCTCGCCGCGCAGGGGGCCATCGTTTCTCAGGGCGGGGCCATGACCGTCGCCACGCGCGCCGAGCGCATCTTCGGCAACCGTGGCATCAAGCGGCGGATGTTCACGTGACGAGGGGTAGACTGCGGCCCATGCACACGAGGGATGCAATCGCACGTCGGCTGGGCATCTTCGCCAAGGCCAACTTCAACTGCGGCATCGGCCCCGGCGGCTTCCAGCCCGGGAACGACTGCGGCGGCAGCGCAGGCGGCGGCAGCGACAAGCCCAAGTCCGCGCCGCGCAAGCCCTCCCTCGGCACCGCCAAGGGCGTCGAGGAGCGCGCACGCGCCGCAGGTCGATCCGTGACCGAGCAGTACGTCCACGAGACCCGCAGCAGGATCGCCAAGGACGCCGAGCGCAAGCAGAAGCAGCGCGACCGACGCGCAGGCGCCGACCTCGCCCGCATCGACACCGAGCTTGCCGAGGCACGCCAGCGCCGCGACGAGCTCCGGGCGCGAGGCCCGCAGGGCGACACCATCGCCGACCTCGACCGCCGCCTCGCCGAAGTGACCGAACGCCGCGACCAGGCGCGCAAGGAGCGTGAGGCCGCCGCAGCCGCCAACGCCGCCAGCAAGGCCCGCATCGAGGTGCTCAAGCGCCAGCTCGCCGAGAGCAAGGCGCGCTCCCGCGGCCTGCGGATCTAGACGATGCCAGACCCCAAGTCCAACCCCATCATGCCAAACGCCATCCCGGGCACGGGCCTCCCGCCCGCCCGCCGGCCGCGCAAGGCACCGCCCGCCCCCGCGCAGCGCGGACCCACCACCCCGCTCGCCATCCCGGTCGAGGTGCAGCGCTCCTACTTCCGCACCGCCAGCCTGATGCTGCGGAACTCGAGCCTCGCCTACAGGATCGACCCCAACTACCAAGCGATGATGCGCGCCGACGCGGACATCGAGGGCGTCTTGCGCTCCCTCCTCGTCACGCTCGCGGGCCTTGAGTGGGCCATCGTCTCCGACGACGAGGAGAACCCCCGCCTCGTCGCCCTCGCCGACCGCCTCACCGAGATCGTCCGCGACATCCCCCGCCGCAGCGACCTCTTCCGCCACCTGCACGAGGCAGTCTGGTACGGCGTCAGCGCCGCCAACATCGTCTACGACCGCGACCCCGTCCTCGGCGTGCGCGTCAAGGAGTGGGTGCCGTTCGCCGCCGACACCCTCGCCTTCGACCAGTACGGCAACCTCGCCATGCGCGTGGGCAGCGCGTACATCAACGAGCCCTCCGTCACCGACCTTGGCTTCGACAGCCTCGTCCACCTCTTCGACGACAACGAGCGCCGCGCCGTCATCCTGCACCGGGTCTTCACCGCGGCCCCGAACTTCATCGACCCCAACACCAGCGAGGCCGTCTACCGAGGCGTGGGCGCGCGCGACGTCTGCTGGTACATCTGGCTCCTCAAGCAGGAGATCCTCCAGAACGCCGCCGCCTACGCCGAGCGCTATGCGCTGGGCATCCGCGTGGGCTACTACCCCTCGGGCAACGACGCGGCCAAGAACGAGATGCTCACGGTCCTGCAGAACCTGGTGAACGACAATTCGGTCGTCCTCCCCCGCACCGGGCCGAACGAGAGCTTCTACGACATCGACATCAAGGACGCCAACGCCGGCCGCGCCCAGATCTTCATGGACCTCGTCAACTGGTGCAGCGGCAAGCTCAAGGAGGCGATCCTGGGGCAGTCGCTCTCGAGCGAGGCCGGGTCAACGGGCCTGGGCTCCGGGGTCGCCGACCTCCACGCAGACACCCTCTCGCGGGTCATCCGCTACCACGCGGACGCCATGAGCGAGTCGTTCACGACCGACTTCCTGCGCGTTGTGGCAGGCATCCTCGGCGCGAGCGAGTCTGAGGCCCGGTCGATCAAGTTCCGCTTCGCGCCCGAGCGCCCGAACGTCAAGGAGCGCCTCGAGGCCGTGCAGGCCTTCACCCAGATGGGCGGCCGCGTCAGCGAGCGCGAGGTGCGCGACCTCCTCGGCCTCTCCGAGCCCCAGGACGGCGAGGCCGTCCTCGGCGGCGGTCAGGCGGGTGGCAGCGGGGCCAACCCCCTCGCGGCCCTCTTGGGGCAAGGGAACGAGCCTGACGAGGGCGAGGAACCAGCCCCCGAAGCACCCAAGGTCGTGGCCCTCCGCAAGCGCAAGCGATGAAGCGACCCGCGCTCGACAAGCACCTGCGCCGCGTCCTGCGCGAGGCGCAGCAGTCATACCGCCAAGCCCTCGCCGCCCAGGTGCGCGGGCAGGACGACCCCGCCCTCTGGGACGCCTTCTCCGAGGCCACCAGCGCCCTCCTGCTGGCCTCCTGGCTCGCCGGGGCGCGCTCAACCGTCACCAAGGCCCGTATCCCCGACAAGGCCGTCCAAGGGATGCTCGAGGACGGGGACGCCGTCACCTTCGCCGCCCTGCCCGATTTGAAGCTCGACGGCTTCGGCGGGGAGGCCATGAAGCCCATCGCGGACTGGTTCCGCCGGCGCGTCCCCATCAGCCGCAAGGACTGGGAGGTGCTCGTCGAGGCCGCCCGCCGCAGCGCCCGCGAGGTTGGGGACCACGAGCGGCAGAACGCCCTGATCGACCTTCGCAAGCGCAGCCCCTTGCTGGACGGCCTGTTACGCGGCGTCCTGTCGCGCCCAAACGCCACGGGCGGCATCTCGGCCGTGAAACGGATCGTAAGCGATACGTTCTTCGTGACAGCCCTCAGCCCCGGCCAGACGGCCAAGGTGCAGGAGCTGATCGCCCGGGTGATCGAGGAGCGCCCTGGCAAGAGCGTGGTGGGCAAGGAGATCAAGGCGATGAACCTGGGGGACTTCGTCACCACGGCGCAGGTGCGCCTGGGGGTCGAGCTCTCGAGCGCGCGCCTGGAGACCGTGCTCAGGACAAACACGAACCGGGCAGCCACGGAGGGTGCTGCCGAGGTGCTGCGCGACGAGCGCGTGCAGGCGTTCGTCCCGCTGGTTGAGTACAGCGCCACGCGGGACAACCGCACGCGGCCGGCGCACCGGGCGCTTGACGGCTACGTGGGGACGATGGCCGACTTCGACCGCATGGGGATCACCCCGCCCTGCGGCTTCAACTGCCGCTGCGCGCTGATCCCGGTGTCGGCCTCGGACGCGATGGACAACGGCTGGACGCTCCCGAACGGGACGCTCGACCACCAGGCGATCAGGGCGCACAACGGCGCGCGGCAGGGCGTGATCGACCGCCGCGAGATCCCCGATCCCGGCTTCGTGAATGCGTAGACCGCAAGGAGGAACGCTACGATGGGCGGCATGAGCACCCGGAACGAGATCAAGGCGCGGCTGGGCATCCTCGCTGAACCGCCAGCGAAGGCGCGCTTCGCAGAAACGACGATCTACACGGTCGCGGCGCACGTGGGAAACGATCCTGCGGGCGAGCGCACCGCTCGCTCGTTGGACGAGGCCAAGGCCTACGCCAAGATCATGCTGGAGGCCATGAAGTCCCAGGCCAAGGGCAAGCCCGTTGTGGTGGACGTGTATCCGGTGGTCAACTACGAGCCCAAGCCGTCTGTGCTGACGCTCCGCGCCTCCCGCCCCAGCGCGAAGGCGAAGATGGGCAAATGGGACGGCGTCGAGGTGATCGCCGACTTCACGTGGCGAAACAAGCAGACGGGCGCGACGGCAAGCAGCGGGGGATCGGCTCCGTACGTGCGGCAGTCGGATGCCGCGAACTGGGAAAAGGTGCCGCACTTCGCCTTCTACGACAGCCGCACCAATCAGACCATCGGCCAGCAGTACAAGACGCGTCAGCAGGCAGAGGCTGCGCTGCGCGATCGCAAGGCGCAAGAGGAACGGGATCGAGCCAAGCAGGATCGCTTGAGGACCACGCCGGCGGCGCGGAGGTCAGAGGCTATCTGGAAGGAAATCGACCGCCTGATGAGTCGCGGCATGACGCAGATGGAGGCCATTGACTACCTGAAGTCTCGCGGGCTGCGAATGGCGTCCTCCCGCCCCGGCGCGAAGGCGAAGATGGACAAGAACGCCGACTACGTCGAGTACGCCAACCTCCGCGAAACCCTCAGCAAGCTTGAAAACCGCCTGCGCCGCGCTCCCGTCGAGCAACGCGCTCGTTTGCAGCGCGAGCTGGACGCAGGCATTAAGCGCTACCGTGAGCTCGCCGACCGCCTGCGATCCTCCCGCCCCGGCGCGAAGGCGAAGATGGATCTGACGGACGTCCAGCGCAAGGCCGGATACAAGTGGCGCGTGGCCTACACCCGGCAGCTCGGCAAGGATCAGTACCTCGGCGGCCCGCCCGTCACGATGCAGGACGACCTGCTCTTCGCAACCGAGAGCGCGGCACGCCAATGGGCCGACACCATGCTCAAGAAGGGCTGGTTCAAGGGACAAGGCGGCGGCCCTGAGAAGATCCTCAAGGCCACGGTGCTCATGGCCTCCCGCCCCGGCGCGAAGTCCACCCACGCTGCCGCCGACAAGCCCGGTCGCAAGGTCATGGCCGAGTCCGACCCCGCCGTCAGCGCCAAGATCCGCAAGCTCATGGCCGAGGGCAAGCCCCAGAAGCAGGCCGTCGCAATCGCGCTCGACATGAAGCGCCGAGGAGAAATCTGACATGGCACAGGCATTCATCTCGACCGGACAGAACGACTTCCGCCGCATCGCCGTGGCAAGCGTCCCGGCCACCTACGCCGCCGCTGGCGCCGTCCTCACGACCACCAAGCCGTCCTCGGGCGTCCTGATCGACTGGCAGGCAAACGTCGACACGAACCGAAACGCCTCGCTCCTGCGCCTCATGCCGTGGACGAGCACCACCACCGCCACGGGCGTGGGAATGCGGCTCCTGGGATGGTCCATCTTCCGCGAGACCATCGGCGCCAACACGTGGTGGATTCCCACCGTCCTGGGCGACTTCACCCTGACCTACACATCGGGCACCGTGCCGCAGTACAGCATCGACACGCAGTCGACCGCGACCTTCAGCGGCATCGTCCAGGTCGCGGGCACGCCCCCGGCCAACGCCTATTCCCCCGCGTCGATCCTGGCCTCCAACGTCGAGCCGGCCGCCGTGCTCCTCGACACCGTGGGCTGCGAGCTCGTCACGGTCCAGTTCAAGTCCTCGGGAACGCCCACGATGGGCGTCTTCTACACGACCCTCTGACGAATGGAACGGTCGAACCGATTCAACCGCCCCATGCTCGACAGCAGCGTCAGGCGCATCCTGACGCTCGGGAACGCCCGCGACAACCTGAACGTGATCGACGGCGGGAACGCCTCGAGCAACACGAACCTGTGGGACCGCATCGACGGCGAGAACGCGTTCACGATGATCTACCCCAACGACGTCCAGGGCGGGAACGCCTTCTCGTCCTACAACTGACCCGGAGCCAGCCATGTCGACCATCGTTGCACAGATCTGCATCCGCCGCGACACCGCCGCGAACTTCACCAGCGCGAACCCCACGCTTGCCCTCGGGGAGATCGCCTACGAGACCGACACGCGCAACCTGAAGGTGGGCGACGGTGCGACCGCGTGGACTGCGCTGCCGTACATCAACCCGTACCGCGCAGGAACCGCGGCGGCCCCCACCAGCAACACGGTGCTGGGCAGCGGGGCGGGTGCGGCGCTTCAGTCTGGTGCGATCAACAACACGATGATCGGCATCAGTGCTGGACTGAACGTCACCACTGGAACGGAAAACACGTTTGTCGGTGGCGGGGCTGGCATTACCTTGACAGGCAACAGCAATGCCGCTCTCGGTACGTTTGCTCTCGGCTCCAACCACGGAAGCAGCAACACGGCTGTCGGTCGGGCTGCGCTGAACGCTCACACCGGAAACCATGCCACGGCTGTCGGCACGAATGCAGCCCTGCTGAACACCGCCAGCGACACCGTTGCCATCGGCTCCGGTGCGCTCGACGCGAACACCTCGGGCACAAGCAACACCGCCGTTGGCCGTAATGCGCTGGGGGCGAACACGACTGGTGCAGGCAATGTCGCAATTGGAGGCAATGCCTTCACGGCGTCAATAACGGCAAGCAACAACGTAGTAATTGGAAACGACGCAGGTCAAGGAATTGTGTCGAATCTCAACAATACGTTAATTGGAGCGAATTGCGGACAATTGCTCGTCGGAGGAACAAATACGGTAATTGGCGCTGTTGCGATGTATCAGGTTACATCCGCAAATGGCAATGTTGCCGTTGGTAACAATGCTGGCAGATATCGCGGAGCGACAGGAAATACCGCACTTGCTTCAGCAACCGAAAGCATCTTCATCGGCAATTCATCTCGCGCCGCAGGCGATTCGCAGACCAACCAAGTCGTCATCGCAGGAACGGAAGGCGTCGGCAACGGCTCCAACACCACGACCATCGGCAACAGCAGCACCACGGGGACGTTCATCCCGGCTGGCAACCTGACGCTGACCGATGGCAATCTGATCGTCGCAAGCGGACACGGCATCGACTTCAGCGCGACCACGAACTCCAGCGGCACGATGACCAGCGAACTGCTGGCCGACTACGAGGAGGGGACGTGGAGCCCGGTGTATGCGCCCGCAACCGGAGCATTTGCCGCAATCACGATGGATGTTGTCTATGCGACCTATACCAAGGTCGGCAGGCAGGTCACCGTTCAGGCGTGGATTCGCACGGACAATCTTGACGTGACTGGAGCAAGCGGATCGGTGTTCATCACTGGTCTTCCGTTCCTTTCTGCACAGAGGGATTCTGGAGTGATTGGTCTTGCCGCGAACATGGTCAATCATCCAAGCGAACTGGTTGTAACCACTGCTGGCACTGCATCGATTAGTCCTCTTTTGCGATACACGGCTATTGCTGCTCCAACAAACCTCAATGTGACCGACCTGACTGCTGGAGCAACCGCTGACCAGAACCGCCTCCAGTTCGCCATGACATATTTCGTCTGACTTTGATTGCCGTGGGCGGATGCCTGCGGTGGACATTCAACACAAGGAAACGAGATGCTGACCAAGGAAACCGTCGTTGACCTCATGGAAGTGATCGAGAGCGGATGCGTTCAGGTGCGACAGGCCAC
>Ga0209820_1000323_pt1 | contig 11492 bp, 10 predicted proteins | sample PPLLak21cMay2015_FD_187254 | JGI IMG/M metagenome (GOLD analysis project Ga0209820, IMG submission 187254) | Freshwater sediment microbial communities from Prairie Pothole Lake near Jamestown, North Dakota, USA - PPLs Lake P7 Core (1) Depth... | ecosystem: Environmental > Aquatic > Freshwater >...
TGATGAAGCTGTTGCATCGAAGAAGCTCAAAGGGCGTGCAGGTGGGGTCGGGCTGGATCTTGTAGTCGCCGCTGAAGACCGTCACGTGCCCCCGGCGCTCGATCCGTACCTGGGCCGATCCCAGGATGTGGCCGGCGGGGTGCAGCGACAGGCGATAGCCGTTGAGGTCGAGGGCCTCGCCGTACTCCAGCAGTTGGATCGAGGCCTCGTTTCCCAGGCGTGTCCGGAGGACGTGGCGGCCTTCGCGGGACGCCAGGTAATGCCGGCACCCCTTGCAGGTGTGATCGGCGTGCGCGTGGGTGATGACGGCGCGCTCCACGGGGCCCCAGGGGTCGATGTGGAATCCGCCGGCCTCGCAGGCAAGGCCTCGGTCTGTCATCCGAAGGGGGAACATGACGCAGTATGGCATAAAGCCGCAGACCTCGCAACGGCAGGGGTTTTTCGAGAATCCGTCCGTGCCCCGGAACCCGTAAAATGTGCTTGACAGGCATTACGGGGTGGCGATATGTTGCGCCGTGTGGTCTAAGGGGGGGGACCATTCTGGAGGGAATAGGGACCGCTGATCGAGGGTCTGTCAGCCGTTCCCGGTTTTTCTGTCAGAGTGTCTGCTCCCGGCCATCGAGAATTTTTTACAGGAGGGAACACGATGGCGCAGGGAACCGTCAAGTGGTTCAACGAGAAAAAAGGGTTTGGCTTCATACAGCAGGACGGGGGCGGTGATCTCTTCGTCCATTACACGGCGATCAAGGCCGCTGGATTCAGGAGTCTGCAGGAGGGGCAGAGGGTCCAGTTCGAGGTCGAGACGACGGACAGGGGCCCGAAGGCCAAGAACGTAGAACTGGTTTAAACAAGGACAAGACCCTGAGAGAGGCGGCGCCATTGCGGTGCCGCCTCTTTTGTCTCCATCCACTCACCGCACGTCCCACCCGGAAATTTCCGATAGAATTCAAATCAAAAGGCTGATATAGAAGGGTTACTTTTATTGTATTCCATTTCATTCGCTCATTCTGAAAAGGAGGTGGGGTCCCATGGCATTAGCGGCTTTTTTAAAGGAATGTAATGTCTTCCAGGGATTGAACGACGCGCAGATCGAGAAGCTCGCAGCGATTGCGAAAGAAGAAGCCTATCCGACCGGAGCCCTGCTCTACAAGGAAGGCGACCCCTCCAGCCAGATATATCTGGTGCAGCAGGGAAAAGTCTTTCTGGAAATGAAGTGCGACATGGGACCCACCCGGCCCCCCATGCAGGTCATCATCGACGTGGTGACCCGTCGGGAGGCCTTCGGATGGTCCACCTTCGTGGAGCCCAATCTTCACACCCTGAGCGCTCTCATTGCGGAGCCGACCAAGATGATCATCTTCGATGGAGGCAAGATGAAGGCCCTCATGGACGAGGATTGCCAGATGGGCTTCGAAATCATGAAAGGGCTCACGAGGCTGCTCGCTTCGAGGCTCAATCACACCCGTGTGCTGCTCATCGGCGAGAGGGCCCTGGCGACCCTGACGTCGAACACGGAATACGCCTGAAAAAAGGCGAGGATTTCTAAACGGACAAAAGGCGGGGATTGTGATCCTCGCCTTTTTATTTGGTCTGTTCAGTCTATCTGGTCCGTCTGGTCTATCTCGTCAAAAGAAAGAAACTCCGCCAAAGCGGTTGACGAAAGATGCCGGAACGTCTAGAAAGACCAGACAGACCAGACAGACTAGAAAGACCAGAAAGACCAGATAGACGTCAGCATGCTTTCACTCCAGAACATCTCAAAGCAGTACGGCCCGAAGGTCCTCTTCGAGGGCTTCTCCCTGTTCATCGGCGAGCGCGACCGGATTGCCGTTGTCGGGTCCAACGGGACGGGAAAATCGACGTTGATGAAGATCGTCACGGGCGAGGTGGAGGCCGACGCGGGCACGATCCACAAGTCGAGTTTCACCTCCGTCGGTTACCTGCCCCAGGAACTCATCGGGCACGCCGGCCGGACGCTCCTCGAGGAGACCCTGAAGGCTTTCGAGGATCTGCAGCAGCTCCAGAGCCGCTTCGACGTGATTTCCGCTGAGATCGAGCGCAGAACCACCGCCGGCGAATCCGGCCCAGAGATCGAGAGTCTCCTTGCAGAAATGGGGCGCATCCAGCACCGGATCGAGGACGGCGAGGGCTGGCGGATCGAGGCCAGGGCGAAGGAGATCCTTTTCGGGCTCGGCTTTGCCGAGCGCGACCTGCAGCGGCCCTCGGGGGAATTCAGCAGCGGCTGGCAGATGCGGATCGAGCTGGCGAGGCTTCTGCTGAGAGAGCCCTCGGTGCTGCTTCTCGACGAGCCGACGAACCACCTCGACATCGAATCTCTCGAATGGCTCGAGGCCTACCTGCAGTCCTACGCGGGGGCCATCCTGCTCGTGTCGCACGACAGGCGCTTCCTGGACAACCTTGTCCGGCGCACCGTCGAGATATCCCAGGGGAGGGGGACGGAGTATTCGGGCACCTACTCGGACTATCTGCGCGAGAAGGAGGCCCGGCGCGGGCTCCTGGAGGCGGCCTTCGAGAACCAGCAGAAGATGATCCGCGAGACGGAGCGCTTTGTCGAGCGCTTCCGCGCCAAGAGCACGAAGGCCAGGCAGGTCCAGAGCAGGATCAAGCGCCTCGAGAAGATCGATATCATCGAGCTCGAGACGGACGAGCAGGAGATCGCCTTCCGGTTCCCTTCTCCTTCCCGGTCGGGCAGGGTCGTCCTGCAGCTCGAGGGCGTGGACAAGCGCTACGGGGATGTCCCCGTGCTCGACGGGGTCTCGCTCACCATCGAGCGGGGGGACCGCATCGCCGTGCTCGGCGTGAACGGCGCCGGCAAGTCGACGCTGGCCAGGGTCTTGGCGGGCACCGAGCCGATCCAGGGCGGTCGCCGCACCGAAGGCTACCAGGTCATATCCTCCTATTACGCCCAGAACCAGGCCGATGCGCTCAACCCCGCGAAAACGGTTCTCGAGAGCGTCGAGGAGGTGGCGGCCTTTGGCACGGGGACGAACCTCAGGACCCTGCTGGGTCATTTCCTCTTTTCCGACGACGACGTCTTCAAGCGCGTCTCCGTTCTATCCGGCGGGGAGAAGAGCCGGCTCGCGCTGGCGCGCATGCTCCTGGTTCCGGCCAATTTCCTCATTCTCGACGAGCCGACGAACCACCTCGACCTGCGTTCCAAGGAGATCTTGAAGGATGCCCTGCGGAACTTCGACGGGACCTTCGCCCTCGTCTCCCATGACCGCGACTTCCTGGCCGGCCTTATCACGAAGGTGCTCGTGGCAAAGGACCGGGGGCTTTCCTTCTACCCGGGTTCCGTGGACGACTACCTGCGGATCTGGCACGAGAAAGAGGCTGCGGGGCAGACCGGAAATGCCGGCGCGGACCCCGACGCCGGGAACCGCAGCGGAATTCAAGGCGAGCGGGAGCGCAAGCGCCGCGAAGCCGAGCGCCGCCAGGAGCGCTACCGGAGGCTCAAACCGCTGAAGGACGAACTCGAGGGCCTGCTTGCCCGGATCGGGGAGATGGAGAGGCGCAAGGAGGAGCTGGAGTCGATGCTTGCCGACCCGCGAACATACGGGGATGCGAATCAGGCGCGCTCCGCGGGCTCCGAACATCGCGAGATCGCGCCGGCCCTCGATGCGCTGTACCAGCAATGGGGGGTGGTTCAGGAAAAGATCGACGCCATCGAAGGGGAGGATCCGGAGGCGCTGGAGGCATAAAAAAGGGGAGCCTTCCGGCTCCCCCCTGTGGACATGGTTCAAGGTTAACCGCAACAACCTCCGCCGCAGTCGGCAGGCTTCAGGCTCGACGTAATGGCATAGCCCGACCCGCGTGATGTTTCAACGAAATCGACCTTGATCGGCTTCACCTGCTCGTAGAGGCCCTTCTCGATCATAAAGGTCAGCCCGTTTTGGTTGAAAACCTCGTCGCCTTCCTGTGACTCATCCAGAGCCATGCCCAGGGAGGGCCCGGATCAGCCACCTTCGTTGAGGAATATCCTGACGAGAGCTTTCTCGTTGCGTTCCTTGAAAAACGCGATCATCATCTCTTCCGCTTTGGGTGTGATTTCGAACATTTAAATTTCCTCCGGAGAAAATTACATTAAAGCTAATGTGCACACGATTTGTGCCTTGTCAAATCATATTTTGGGGGATAAACGAAGGGGTCTCGGGTATAGGGTCTGAAGGTACTGGAGATTATAAAACAGAATCTCCTTCCTTCCCGATGCCCTAAACCCGATACCCGATACCCTCAGCCGAGCATCCATCGAAGGCAACATACTCGGAAAACCGTTCTGCTGGTGTGAGGAGACGAGCCATCAAACACGTTCTTCTGATCCACCCCCCCGTCGCCAAGGCCTGCGAGCCGCCGGGCGGGGTTGCGAGGCTGGCCGGTTGCCTGAGGGAGCATGGCGTCGGGTGCACCGTCCTGGATGCAAACCTCGAAGGCCAGTTGAATCTTCTCGGGGAGGCGGGGGAAGAAACAGACCGCAAATTTGACACCTGGACGAGCCGGGCCCGGCGCAGGCTCCCGGAGCATCTCGCCCGCCTGAGAAGCCCGGAACTTTACGGCAATCAAGACCGTTACCGGCGCTGCGTCAACGACGTGAACCGCCTCCTGGCTTGGCGGGGGCGGCAGGCGCGCCTGTCCCTAAGCCTGGCCGATTACCAGGACCCCCGGTATTCCTCCCTCAAGTCCGGCGACTTGCTCAAAGCCGCCCGCGAACATGAGGCCAATCCCTTCCATCCCTGGTTTGCCCGCAGGATTACGGCACTTATCGAAAAGAGCTATCCCGCCATTGTCGGGATCTCCCTGAACTACCTGAGCCAGGCCCTCTGCGCCTTTGCCATGATCGGCTTCATACGCGAGCATTTCCCCCGGCTTGTCATCGTGCTGGGTGGCGGGCTCGTGACGTCGTGGCTTGCGGGGGGCGAAGGCCGCAACCCCTTCCCGGGGCTTGTCGACCACTGTGTTGCCGGCCCGGGGGAGGATGCCCTCCTGGGGCTGGCCGGAATCGGGGAAAGCGGCAGGCGTTTCCACCGCCCCGATTACAGCGATTTCCCCGCCGGGGACTACCTGGCTCCCGGCCCCATCCTCCCCTACAGCGCATCCCGGGGCTGTTATTGGCGCCGATGCACCTTCTGCCCGGAGACGGCCGAGGGGCTCTGCTACAGCCCCGTTGCGGAGGAGCAGGTCCGGACGGATCTGGGGGCGCTCATCGAGGCAGGGCGCCCGTTGCTTATCCACTTTCTCGACAGCACGATGAGCCCCCGACTGCTGGAGCACCTGGCCGATCATCCCCCGGGGGCGCCATGGTATGGGTTTACCCGGGTGACCCCCAGGCTTGCAGATGCCGATTTCTGCAGAGCCCTGAAGGCATCGGGCTGCGTTATGCTGAAGCTCGGTCTCGAGTCGGGCGACCAGGGGGTTCTCGATGCCCTCGAAAAGGGAATCCGCATCGACGAGGCCTCGCGGGCCCTAAAGGCCCTCAAGGGGGCCGGCATCGGCACCTATGTCTACCTTCTCTTCGGGACCCCGGCGGAAAGCCCCGCGGCGGCGCGTCGCACCCTGGAGTTTACGGCAGGACACGCCGGGGTGATCGATTTTCTCAACCTGGCGATCTTCAACCTTCCCGCAGGCTCGGACGAGGCGGTCAACCTGTGCGTCCACCCCTTCTCGGAGGGGGATCTTTCTCTCTACGTCGATTTCGACCACCCCGAGGGGTGGGGCAGGCGGGAGGTGAGGGCCTTTCTGGACAGGGAGTTCCGCCGGCACCCCGCCGTTTCGCCCATCGTGAGGCGCCAACCGCCGCATTTCACATCCAACCATGCCCCGTTTTTGCTAAATTTTTGTTGAAAATTTCGACAAAAGACTACAAAGTGTGGGCGGCTTTCCCGATATTGAATGCGTATCTCCTCTAAATAAATGAGCAAAAAGGGGAAAAGCGGCAAATTCCTTGCAAAGGACTGCAAAAGAACTCTGCAAGGAAATGGAAGTACTGGTTTCAGACCCTGATGGTTGCCATTCGGGCCGCCCCGGAAGCAGGCCCGGGAGAGGAAGAGGAAGCGACGCCGGCATGAGAACAGGCAGACTCAGTATGAGGATGGATATCCGCAGAAATGCGACCCTTCGGAACCAGGTCGAGCAGAACGGCCTGCTCATCATCGCGGTGGCGATGGCCCTCATCTACTGGATCTTCGACTCCATGGTGACGGACCAGTTCTGGACACGCCTGCTGGTGGTGGTCCTCATCTTCACCTACGGCATGATGACCCAGTTCCTCATCAACCAGCGCCGCGAGGCTGAGGAGGCCCTTCAGCACGCCCACGACGAGCTCGAGGAGCGGGTCCAGATCCGGACGGGGGAGCTGAGCCGCGCAAACGAGGACCTCCAGCGGGAGATCCGCGAGCGCAAGCAGGCCGAGGAGCAGAAGAAGAAACTGGAGAACCAGCTCCTGCACGCCCAGAAGATGGAGGCCATCGGGACACTGGCCGGCGGCATCGCCCACGACTTCAACAACCTGCTCCAGGCCATCTCGGGCTACACGCAGCTGCTGCTCATGCGCAAGGATTCCAGCGACCCCGACTACGGAAAGCTCGAGGTCATCCAGAGCTCCACCCTGAAGGCCAGCGAGCTGACGAAGCAGCTCCTGATCTTCAGCCGCAAGATGGAAAGCAAGCTCAAACCGCTGGATCTCAACCACGAGGTCATGCAGGTTTGCAAGATCCTCCAGCGGACGATCCCGAGAATGATCACGATCGACCTGAAGCTCTCCGAGAGCCTGAAGGTCGTCAACGCCGACTCGGCGCAGCTCGAGCAGATCCTCATGAACCTGGGCGTGAATGCGCGCGACGCCATGGCAGACGGCGGCACCCTCACCTTCCAGACGGAAAACGTCTACCTCGACCGGGGCTACACGACATCCATGCTCGGGGCGACCCCCGGCGAATACATCCTTCTTACCGTGGCAGACACGGGCCACGGGATGGACAAAGAGACTCTGCAGCACATCTTCGAGCCCTTCTACACGACGAAGGAGGCCGGCAAGGGAACGGGGCTGGGACTCGCCATCGTCTACGGCATCGTCCAGAACCACAATGGTTACATCCAGGTCGACAGCCGGCCCGGCGGCGGAACGACCTTCCGCATCTATTTCCCCGTTCTGAAGAGCGACGGCCAGGAGAAGGCCGAGGTGAAGGTCCAGAAGGAAGCCCCCCGGGGCAAGGAGAGGATTCTGCTTGTGGACGACGAGAAGACCGTCCTCGACATCGGGCAGGACCTTCTGCGGCAGTACGGCTACGAGACTATCCTGGCCGACGGGGGAGAGAAGGCCCTCGAGATCTACAGCAAGGAAAAGGACCGGATCGACCTCGTGATCCTCGATCTCATCATGCCCGGTATGGGCGGCCAGAAGTGCTTCCAGGAGCTCCTGAAGATCAACCCCCGGATCAAGGTCATCATCTCGACGGGCGCCTCTGCGGAGGAACAGGTCCGGGAGGCCTTCAATCCCCACCCCGTTGGCTACGTGAGCAAGCCTTACCAGCTCAAGGACATGCTGTCGAAGGTCAGGGAAGTCCTCGACGCGAAACTGCCCGGATAAGCTGCTGTGCGCTACATAATTTGGTGATCAGTGAGGATCGGTGAGGTTTTCCGCCGATCTTTTTTTATGATCCCTCACCCCTCTTCCCTCAACCTCCTGTCTTTTCTTGATTCCCTGGTCCTGACGCCTGATGCCCGAAGCCCGCAGGCGGGCACCCGCCCGCCTGCAGTTGGCACGAATTCTGAATGAAAACACTGTGAGTTCGACTGTTTTTTTGTACGACAGGCTGACCTTTTTTTCCTGCCCCGGATGTGGCGGATGGGACAGAGGCTTTGAAAGGGTCACAATCTCAAGCGGATGAAGCCACGCGAGCGAGGCTGAAAAGGGAAAGGAAAGGAAATCGGTGCGATGAGGAAGATAACGCGAATGGCTGATTCCTATGACCTCGTTTACGAACGCAGGAGGCTGGAGCGCTTCGATCTCCAGGTCCCGGCCAAGATCGAGGTGATGTCCTCAATGGACACGTCGACCGTCACCGAGCTCCTGACAAGAGACATCTGCGCGGGGGGCGCCTATTTCCCGACCAAAACAGCCCTCCCCCCGGGGACGAAGGTCAAACTCGACATCCTGCTTCCGGTTCGCAATGTCAGTGCGATCAGCGACAACACGAGGGGGCTCATAAAGGTCAACGGGACCGTGATCCGGTCGGGGCCGGCGGGGATGGCCATCGGCTTCGACGAGGGTTACCTGATCACCCCCTTCCGTGAGGCCATGAATTAACCCCAGTTCCTCCTTCCTTCCACAAAAAAGCAGGGTTTTTATACCCTGCTTTTTTTATGCCCATTTTGCCAGCTTGCGCCCGGGCAGGCTTTTTTGGCCCTGCCCTACCGTCGTTCAGGGGCTAAAGGAGGAGGGAAAGCCCCCGGAGAGACAAACAGCCAAGGAGGGGGGAGGCTGAATGTCTGCTGGCTTCGGTAGGGCTGGGGCGAGATCTGTCAGTTCCGTGCGAGTGGTCGAGATTGAGGGGCGAAACGAAGAGCGATACCGAAACCGGCATATCACTTTTGTTCATAATATAGTGGCCTGACAGGAAAAAGCAATAGCGCGCGCCAAGTATTTATCGCCTTCTTAACCGTTTGATTCATCATTGTTTTCAAGGAGCGTTGCCGGTCCTTCAGCAAAAAAAACTGGTATTCAGGCGATGATTTGCTAAAATGGCGCTGTCTTCCCGAGGCCCCTGATCGGGGGCAGCCAAAGATTTGACAGGGGCCGGCGGCCTCTTTTTTTCTGAGTACGGCGGACAGCGGACTCAAACAGGATGGTGGAGAAACGAACATGGCAAACCCGAGTAATACGATCACGGTCAAGCAGTACTCCACGGCAGTCGTCGCCCAGGGGGCCCTCTTTGTGAGCATCGTGAGTGTGGCCCACAGCTTCGCCCATATCCGGATCGGGGCCGTGGGCGCCAACAATCTCGAGGTGGAAAGGCTCAACCTCGGCGAGTTCGTCCATTACGAGTGCCCCGACGGGGCGCTTTACGAGATTCGCCTGCTGTCCGTGGAGGGGTTCGACACGGCGACGCTTCTCGTGACCCGGGTCAAGTGAGATCGGGCTTTCGCCCGACGCGTAGAAGAAGAGGGTTAGATGGTTAGAAGGTAAGAGGGTAAGAGGGTAAGAAAGAAGTCGGGTACTGTCGGACACTGCGGGCTTATCCAACCTTCTCACCTTCTCACGTTCTTACCTTCTTGATTTTCTCATCCCGGTCCCGGACCGGGATTTCCATGATGGGTGAGGTACGATGGACACTCTCTTCGATTCCGTGATGCTCTCCCGCCTGCAGTTTGCCGCCATGGCCATGGTGCACATATCCTTTGCGGCGATCACCATCGGGCTTGCCCTCTTCATCGCCGTGATGGAGGGCCTGTGGCTCAGGACGAAGGACCCCGTCTACTACGGCCATGCCCGCTTCTGGAGCCGGCTGCTGCTTCTGAACTTCGGCATCGGCGTTGTCACGGGACTGCCCCTCGAGTTTGCCTTCGGCACCAACTGGGCGCCCTTCGCGGCGAAGAGCGCCTTCTTCGGCGAAATCCTGGGCACGGAGACCCTGTCGGCCTTCATGCTCGAGGCCGGCTTCCTGGGGATCATGATCTTCGGCTGGAACCGGGTGCCGCCGAAGCTCCATTTCTTTTCCACCTGCATGGTCGTCCTCGGCTCCTCCCTCTCGGTGTTCTGGATCATGGTGGCCAACTCCTGGATGCAGTCCCCCGCCGGGGTCGTTCTGGACGGCGGGCGAATCGTCCTGACGAACTTCCGGGAGGCGATCTTCAACCCCGACATGCTGATCAGCACGGCCCACATGTACGTCGCCTGCCTCCAGACGAGTCTCCTCGTCATCGGCGGGATCAGCGCCTGGTACGTCCTGAAGGGCTGCCACGTGGGGTTCTTCGCGCGGTCCTTCCAGGTGGCCCTGATCGCCGCCCTCGTGATCGCGCCCCTGCAGGTCTGGGTCGGCGACGAGAACGGCCGCGAGGTGGCGAACCTGCAGCCCACGAAACTTGCTGCCATGGAGGCGCACTGGGAGACGAACCCCGCGGGGCAGGGGGCCGCCTGGATCATTGCGGCATGGCCCGACGAGGCAAACCAGAGAAACCACTGGGCCGTGGAGGTTCCCTATGTCCTGAGCCTGCTGCTGACCCACTCGCCGACGGGTGAGGTGAAGGGGCTCAAGGATTTCCCGAAGGACCTGCACCCCCCCATCCTCATGACCTTCTACCCGTTCCGGGTGATGGTCTTCGCCGGCTTCGCCTTTCTGGGCCTTGCGCTCTGGACGGGGTGGCGCTGGAAGAAAGGGGTGCTTGCAGCCGAGAGGCTCCCCGGCGAGAAATGGCTTCTTTACGCCTGGGTGGCGGCGGGGCCGCTGGCCTGGGCCGCCGTGGAGGGCGGCTGGATCACCCGCGAGGTGGGCCGCCAGCCCTGGCTCGTCTACGGCCTCGTGAAAACGAGCGAAGCCGCCACGCCGCTTCCGGCGGGGGCTGTCGCCGCATCGCTTGCGGGCTACCTCGTGATTGCCGGCCTGCTCGCGGCGGCATTCCTGGTGCTGGCCGCAAGGGTGCTGGCCCATGGGCCCGATGCCGCTACGATGGCGCCGCCGCAGACGAAAACGGCGACGGATTGAGAGGAGGAACCCGATGGAAACCCTGCAGACCTATCTGCCTGACGTCTTCTTCCTGATCCTGGGATTGGTCCTCTTTCTCTACATGGTCACCGACGGCTACAACCTGGGGGTGGGGATCTTTTCGCTTGCGGCCCGCCGCGAAGAGGAACGGGGCGTCATGATCCACAGCATTGCCTCCACCTGGCACGCAAGCCAGACGTGGCTTGTCATCCTGGGGGGCATCCTTTTCGGAGCCTTCCCCATCGTCTACGGGGTGGCGATGTCGGCCCTCTACATTCCCGTCATGCTTATGCTTGCAGGGCTTGCCTTCCGGGGTGTCGCCATCGAGTTCTACGACGAATCGCCCAAGCGCGGACGCTGGGGCCTCGCCTTCGGGCTGGGGAGTCTTGTCGCGACGATCGCCCAGGGGTTCATCCTGGGGGGGCTTTTGAGCGGCATGCCCGTTGCCAACGGGCAATTCGCCGGGGGATTCGGGGATTGGCTCAACCCCTTTTCGGCCCTCATCGCCGTTGGCGGGGCCGCGGGGTTTGTCCTCTTGGGCACGACCTATCTGGCCATGAAAACGGACGGGGCGCTCCGGGAGCGCTCGATCCGGGCTGCCGTCCTGGCCGCCTGGGCCGTCCTGGCCGGGCTTTCCGTGATCCTTCTGTGGATGTCTCTGCAGTACTACGAGGGCCGCTATTCCCTGCTTTCGCTCAGACAGGGCCGCTACATCTACTTTACTCTGCCCATCTTTTTTTTCGAGTTTGCCATGCTGCTGCGCAGCCTCAAGAA
>Ga0209820_1000327_pt1 | contig 11420 bp, 13 predicted proteins | sample PPLLak21cMay2015_FD_187254 | JGI IMG/M metagenome (GOLD analysis project Ga0209820, IMG submission 187254) | Freshwater sediment microbial communities from Prairie Pothole Lake near Jamestown, North Dakota, USA - PPLs Lake P7 Core (1) Depth... | ecosystem: Environmental > Aquatic > Freshwater >...
ATGGCATGTATATACCCCAAAACGAATCGATAAGTCATGATTAGTGATGATCAAGTCATAGTTGGTGGCGATACGGCTGAAACAGGCTTAGATCGGCTCACATCGGTTTTTTTGCCGGTAACAGCTCCACGAATCCACTCACCGCTCAATGATTTGCCATCACGCGGCTTTGAATTGATTGATTTTGCCGATCAGATCATTCCGGGCGGCTTTATGCCGTGGCAAAAATGGCTGGCCGAGCACAGTTTGAAACTCAAGCCTGATGGCCGCTATTGGCACCCAGTCACAGTTGCGACAGTTGCAAGGCAAAATGGCAAAAGTACCTACATGATGGCGCGGATCATGATGGGGCTGTTTCATTGGGATGAATCGTTGCAGGTTTCCACAGCTCACAGATTGGTCACATCGCTGGAGCAATTCCGGGCGATTGTGCAGATCATCGAGGAAAACGCCGATTTGGCCAATCAGGTAAAGCGCATCCGCTGGCAACATGGAGCCGAGGAAATCCAAACGCTTAAAGGCAATCGGTTTATCATCAAAGCTGGAGGATCGGCAGCTCGTGGATTGAGCAAGCCTGAAACTATTCACATGGATGAGATTCGAGAGCTGCACGACATGGAAACCTTTGCAGCTATGCGGTATACATTGATGGCCGCCAAAAATCCACAGGTTAATTGCTTTTCCTCAGCTGGTGATTCTCATTCAATAGTGCTCAACCAATTGCGCGAAAGAGGATTGGCCGCAGCTAGTGGCGCAGCTGATGATGTGGGCTATTTTGAGTGGTCAGCACCCACCGATGAAATTTCATTGGAAAATGCGGCTTTTGCCAATCCCGGACTCAACATAACCATCCATCCCGACAATATCCGAGCCGTTTTCAATGATCCTCCCGATGTTGTAATGACCGAGGTTTTGAACAGATGGGTTCAAACAATTTCCAGCATAGTGGGAGCCAAGGAGTGGCAAGAGTGTGGAGATGAAACCATCGATCTTGATGATGACAAACTTACATGGATGGCTATTGATATTTCACCGGATCGAAAGCACGCCGCATTGGTGGCCGCTCAAAAACTTGGCTCAGAGAGCTTTGTGGTAAAGCTGTTGCATACTTGGGAAAACTCAATCCAGCTTGATGATCGGGCAATTGCCAATGATGCGGCCTCATATTGTCGCAAATACCCAATTGAATATTTGCTTTATTCACGGCGTACATCCGGAGCCGTTGCAGCGCGTATGCAGCCGGCAGGTATTCCGATTCATGACATGGACAGCGATTATCCTCAAGCCTGTGATGAGTTATTGGGTGCAATCAATTCCGGGCGTTTGAAACACCGAAATCAAGCTGCACTTACAGAGCAAATGCTTTCAGCGGTGCAATTAAGGCGCGGCGATGGTGGATGGGTAATCGGGAGGCGTGCCAGCCAATCGGCTGTGTGTGCCGCCGTAGCAGCCGCATTGTGTACACACTTTGCGACACGCCCAGAAACCGAAATAGACATTTTAGTGGGTTGATGCTTGACATTTTGAGAAAATGCGCCCATGGGATTATTCGACCGAAAGCGCACCATTGAAACAGTCGCGCCATCGCGCGGTGCCGATGTAGCTGCACAGATCGGCCCGGCTCCAACCCTTGATGCATTTTTTCCATTTGGTGGAGCCGATTACATTGTTAGCCGCGAGGAAGCAATGTCTGTACCGGCAATTGCTCGCGCGCGAAACATGATTTGCAATTCAATTGCCACAATTCCTTTGATAACACGCGACAAAGACACAGGTGCAATTGTTGATCAACCTGTTGTCATTTCCGATCCTGACAAACGGGTACCAGGAGCAGCATCATGGGTTTGGGCGTGTGAGGATTTACTTTTCACTGGATTTAGTTATTTTCAAATAATTGATTTGTTCGCTGATACAGGCCGCGTGCGCCAAATGTGGCGCGTTGCTCCTAATCGTGTTGGCGTTTTCTTAAACTCAATCGGCACGCAAATTGAGTATTACACAGTCGATGGATCTCGTGTGCCAATGTCAGGTGTTGGATCACTTGTTGTGTTTTATGGCAACGATGAAGGATTGTTAAATCGCGCCGGTCGCACTATTCGCGCAGGTGCAGAGCTTGAAAGAGCTGCGGCGATGTACGCGCGCGAACCTGTGCCATCGATGGTCTTGAAATCTAATGGAACAGCATTGCCAGCCGACCGCATTGCTAAGCTGTTGGATGCATGGGGCGCAGCGCGCCGCAATCGTGGCACAGCATTTTTAAACGCCGATGTTGAATTGACAACAGTTGGATTTACACCGGAGCAAATTGGTTTAAACGCTGCACGCGAAATCATTGCGACAGAATTAGCACGCGCCGTGGGTATTCCGGCTTACTTTATTGATGCGCCGACTGGATCATCCATGACATATGCAAACGCCCAAACGGCGCGTCAAACTCTTTTGGATTTCTCGCTGCTCCCGCTAATGAACAGCATTGCCAGCCGTTTATCAATGCCAGATTTCACGCCATCAACACAGCGCGTGGAATTTGATTTGAAGGCGTACTTACGCGGATCAGAAAAAGAGCGTGCAGACATTTATAAGATTTTATTTGACATCGGAGCAATCACCACCGATGAAATTAGACAAATGGAGGATATGATCCAATGAAGCTGACAACACCTATGCAGATCACGGCGGCAGATTCAGATGCACGCACAATCACCGGGCGCATCGTTGCTTTTAATGAGCACGCAAACGCAAGCACCGGAAAAGTCGTTTTTGCAAAAGGATCAATTCAGCCAAATGATGTGTTCTTAAACCTTGAACATGACAATACGCGCAGAATTGGGCGCAGCGTGGCCATGTCTGTTAATGACAAAGAAATGACAGCCACATTTAAGATTGCCAACACCACAGCCGGCACCGATGCACTTACCGAAGCAATGGAAGGCTTACGCGATGGATTTTCGATTGAATTGGCTGTGGACAATTATGAAATGCAAAAAGACGGCACAATGAAAGTCATCAATGGCCAATTGACAGCCGTTGCACTTGTCACCGAACCAGCTGTGCGATCAGCTCGCGTTTCAGAGGTGGCAGCATCCGAAGATTCTGAAACTCAAGAAGTTGCAGAAATAACAAACCCAAATGAAGGAGACAAGATGGACAACACTACCGAACCAGTAGCTCCTGCCGTTGAACCGGTAGCAGCTCCAGAAGTCGCACCTGTACAGGCATCGCGCCCGGCTTACTACACAGCACCACGATCACCAATTGTGGACAAGGTTTCATACCTTGAGCACTATCTCAAGGCAAGCATTTTGCACGATGAAGATTCACGCCAATATGTTAAGGCTGCCGATAACACAACATCAACAGCACCCGGCATGATTCCAACACCACAAAGCACAAATGTTGTCAATGCTCTTGCAAATGCAGATCGTGGCATGATCGATGCGATCAGCCGCGAAACTCTTGTGAGCGAAGGCATGACTTTTGAAATTCCACGCGTAACGGCTGTGCCAACAGTTAGCGCAATCGATGAAAACGATGCAATTGCAGATACATCACTTTCAGCAACATTTTTATCAGTTGCCGTACAGCCTTTCAAAGGCCGTGCGATCTCAACAGTTGAATTGATCGACCGCAGCCGTCCAGAGTATTTGACAGCTCTTTTGCAAAATCTTGAGTTTGCTTATGCAAAGGCAACAGACGAGTATGTGACATTGGGAATTTACAATGACGGATCATCATCACCACAGGCTGCAAACGATGCCGAAGGATTTATTGGCTACACATCAGCGGCAGCGGCAGCTGTTTATGGATCAAGTCTTGGATTTGCAAAGTCACTAGTTGTTTCACCAACACAATGGGGCAACATCATGGGATACAACGACAATGGCCGACCAATTTACAACGCAGCACAGCCTCAAAACGCTGGTGGCCGTGTAGTTGGCGATTCATTGCGCGGTGTAGTTTCACCCGGCTTAAATCTTTATGTATCACGATCAATTGGTGAAGTTGGATTGACAACAGCTGATGCTGCTCTTTCCATGGTTGTCATCAATCCAGACTCATACACATGGTATGAATCTCCACGCTTTACGCTACGCACTAACATCAACAGCGATGGAACAATTGACATCCTGTACTACGGCTATGGCGCACTAGCTCCAAAGGTGCCACTAGGCGCACGATGGAACAACCTCGCTTAATTAACAATCAATCATCGATGGCGGTCGCTCCCGAACGCTATTGATACGAAAGGAACCGAGATGCCAGCAATCGTCACAGCTGCACAGTTGAGAGCCATTCTTGGTGTCTCGGTTTCTTTGTATTCTGATGCTCAATTGGATCAGATAATTGATTCGGCTGAACAAACGATTTTGCCTTTACTTACGCAATACCAATCATCGGTGACTTTTGCCAATGTGGATGATTCCGTCATTTATTTCACCACACAGCGGCCAAATTACTTTGTGCCGGGTCAATCCGTTGTTGTTACCGGGGCCGGAACTTACAGCGCGACTTACACAGTCACCGATGATCGGATTGAGCCTTATCTATTTACAGCGGCAACAAACGCGGCTGATCGAACATACCCATTGCCGTTTATTCCTAACGCATTGGCCACATTATCCGGTGGGTCAGCCGCGCAGCTGTACGCAGCAACACCACCGGTTGAAAATGCAATTTTGGTTGTATCGGTTGAGATTTTTCAGAGCATCACAGCTCCCGGCAATCAGATCATGTCAGACACATTCCAGCCGCAACCATTCATTTTAGGCCGCAGCCTCACCAACAGAGTCATTGGTCTCTTGGGGCCATTTTTAGATGTTGAAACGATGGCGCAATGAGCATCGAATCCGAAATTCGCACACCACTTAAAACAGCACTTTCAACCATTGCTGCAAATGTGTACAACGGCATCCCAGAAACAATGACAAGCCCATCAATTTGTTTGGTTCCGGATGCACCATATTTAGAAAGCGTTTTGATTGGAAAAGGCACAACGAGAGTCAAAATCAATCTCACAGTCACAGGCGTTGTTGGATATTCAAACAATGCCGCAGCTTTAGACAATCTTGAAAAATTGATGATTAGCATCATCAGCACAATGCCGGTCGGCTACGAAGTCGGCAATGTAAATCAACCGCAACCATTGGAAGTCGGTGCAGGTAAATACCTCACGGCCGATTTACAAGTGAGCACCTACTACACCAACTAAGGAGAAATAAAATGGCAACAAGAATCATCACCGGCCGCGATGTGACATTTACATTGGACACAAAGCCATATGATGCACAGACAACCTCGGCCACACTTTCATGTGACACGATCATCGAGACATATCAGACACTCGATGGCCGCGCCTACAAGTCATTAGACACACAATGGACTTTTAACATCGAACTCTTGCAAGACTGGGGATCGACCGAGACTTATGGTTCATTGTTTGAAAATATGTGGAGCAACGCTGAAACAGCACCAAACACAACTGTCGCTGTGTCATTCACAGCTGTTACAGGCGCGGTTTTCACTTTTAATGTATTGCCAATCTTTCCATCAGCTGGTGGAGCAGCTCCGGGCGCACTCACAGACACATGGGCATTGACAGTCGTTGGAACACCAACAGAGACATTCAGCTAAAAACAGAATCGGGAGCAAATAAATGAAACTAGCAATCACAATTGAATACACGGCCGGGGAGAGCGCGACTTATACCGCGCTCCCACCGGAGTGGATGAAGTGGGAACAAAAGACAGGCAACACGATCCAGCAAGTACAGGAGAAGCTGGGAATTGCCGATCTGATGTTTTTGGCATATCACGCCATGAAGCGCGAAGCGGGCGGTAAGCCTGTCAAAGCCTTTGAAGTGTGGTGTGAAACAGTCACCGACATCAACATGGGGGAGACTGATAACCCAAAAGCTACAAGCACGGAAGCCTGAATCGGAAACTTTGGGAGTTAGCAATAGCAACCGGGTTGCCGAGATCGGAATTCGAAACGGCTGAGGATATTTTAACGGCATTTGAGATATTGGAGAAGCGCAATGGCAAGTGATTCAATCACTTACGATAGAGCAGATTTACGCAATATCATGTCAGCGTTTAAAGCCATGGATGATGCGTCTGTTGCACAGGCCAAAGCGGTTTCCAATGGGTTAGCCACTTATCTGCAATCAAAGATCAAGACAGCAGCCGGCACGCGCCCAAATAACGCAGCCAGCCGAATCGCCGATGGTTCACGGGTTAGCAAGTCATCAAAGATCGGCGAAATTTCATTTGGCTTTGTATCCCAAAAGTTTTCAGGTGGCGGCACAACGCAACAGCTGTGGGGCGGCTACGAATTTGGATCGAATAAATACAAGAATTTTCCGGTGTGGTCAGGTAAGCAAGGCCGTGGCTCGCGAGGATACTTTATCTATCCAACCTTGAGAGCACAGCAACCACAAATCATTGCTCAATGGGAAGCCGGATTTTCTAAGATTGTGAGAAAATGGTAAATGGCCGCTCAAAGTAGAACACTTAAACTATCGATTCTTGGTGATGTCGATCAGCTGAAAAGAAGCCTTACCACCGGCACAAAAGAGGTTCAATCATTTGGCACAAGAGTCTCGGACTTTGGCAAAAAGGCTGGATTGGCATTTGCCGCAGCTGGAGCCGCTGCCGCCGCCTACGCTGGCAAATTGGCCATCGATGGGGTCAAGGCTGCCATTGCCGATGAAGCTGCACAGGCAAAACTTTTCACTACATTACAAAATGTTACAGGTGCGACAAGTGCTCAAATTGCAGCCGTTGAGGCACAGATACTCAAAACATCATTATTAACAGGCGTCACCGATGATGAGCTGCGCCCGAGCTTTGATCGATTGGTTCGCTCCACAAAAGATGTTGAACAGGCAACACGATTACAGGCTTTGGCTCTTGATATTTCGGCCGGTTCGGGTAAGTCATTAGAGGCTGTCACAAATGCGCTGGCCAAAAGCGCGGAAGGCCAAAACACAGCTTTGGGCAAACTGGGTGTAGGCATAAGCGCAGCCGAACTCAAAACAATGTCATTTGAGCAGATCACGGCCAAACTTTCCGACACTTTTGCAAATCAGGCATCGGTTCAGGCTGACACATTTCAAGGCAAAATGGCTCGGCTTAATGTTGCCATCGATGAAGGCAAGGAAACGGTGGGAGCATTTATTCTTGATGCGATCACACCGTTGGTTTCAGGTTTTATTAATAAAGTCGTGCCAGCCATTCAGAATGTTGCAAATGAGATTGGCCCAAAACTTACGCCAGTTTTCAAAGCATTAGGTGATTACTTTACAAATGTTTTGATTCCAGCATTTACGACTTTGTACAATTTCATCAGAGATTACATTGTGCCAATTTTGAATGTCACATTGATTCCAATCATCGCCGCATTGGCCAAAGCGTGGACAACTATTGCCGATGCGCTGAGAGATAACTCCGCGGAGCTTGAACCATTGCGGGCAGCTTTTTACGCATTTGCGGGATTCTTGCGCGATACCGTTGCACCCATTATTGGCACATTTATCACCGGGGCAATTGGTGGCATTGCTGGGGTCGTTGCAGCTTTGATCGGGGTGGTTGGAGATGTGACCACGGCGGTCACTTCAGGTTTTAACAGAGTGAAAAATTTCTTTAGCAATGTTGTTAATTTTATCTCAGACACGGCAGACGATTTAGTTTCTCCCATTGTGAGAGTATTTAAAGCAGCTATCAACACAATCATCGGGCTGTGGAATCGATTGGACTTTGCGATCACTTTTACAGTACCCGATTGGGTTCCGATCATTGGTGGAAATCGGTGGTCATCCGGAGACATATTTCCGGACATTCCAATGCTGGCAAAAGGCGGCATAGTCAATTCACCAACCTTGGCCATGATTGGTGAAGCTGGCCCGGAGGCTGTGATCCCATTGAACAAAAGCGGCTTAATGGGCAATAACATCAATGTCACAGTCAATGGCGCAATTGATCCGGAAAGCACAGCTAGACAGATCATCACCATTTTGAATAACTCTAGTTATCGAGGCACGCTAGGTGCTGGAGCATTTGCATCATGACCCTATGGAATCCCGAATATCAGATTTTGATCGATGGCGTTGATTACAGCGCATCGACCATTGCAAATCTGACAATCACATCCGGGCGCACATCCATCTATGAACAACCTGTGGCCGGATATTGCTCGGTCGAATTGATTAACTTTGACAATACCGATTACTCATGGACAGTCGGCACAGACATTTTGATTTCAATCAAGGATTCAACAGGCACATTTGTCAATCTTTTTGGTGGATTCATTTCCGATCTTGAAATTGCCGTTCAGGCAGCTGGATCGCGCGGTTTTGTGACATCCGCACGAATTACAGCTTTGGGTGCTTTGGCACGATTGGCGCGTGCAAACTGGGAATTGGCATTGGCAAAAGAGCTTGATGGCGATCAGATTTACACAATTTTAAGCGATCTATTGCTCAACAATTGGAATGAAGTTGCCGCAGCTTTACAATGGCAAAATTATGACCCAACCACAACATGGGCTAATGCTGAAAATGTGGGTTTAGGTGAGATTGATCAGCCTGGACAATATGAAATGGTCGCGCGATCTGCCGATCCGATTTCCAGCTACACACTAGCTGCACAAATTGCAGAATCCGGATTGGGATATTTGTTTGAGGATTCATCGGGGCGGATCGGGTATGCCGATGCATTACACCGACAGACTTATTTGGCCACTTATGGCTACACCACAATTTCGGCCAATACATCACTCGGGGTGGGCTTAAAGTCGATCACTCGGACAGGCGATGTGCGAAACTACATCACATTGATTTATGGAAACGGATCAAACATCGATGAGGCTGATTTGGCATCCATTTCAACTTACGGAAAATTGGGCGAAATCTTTGAAACCAATCTTCACGATGCAACCGAGGCGGCAGCGGTAGCGGCCAGACGATTGCAGCTTAAAGCCTATCCACGCGCATTTTTTGATTCGATCCAATTCCCGTTGGGATCACCTGAAATCGATAATTCCGACCGGGATGATTTGCTCAACATTTTTATGGGGCTGCCACTGGAAATTACAGATTTGCCAACCAACATCGTCAATGGAATCTTTCAAGGCTATGTCGAAGGTTGGACATTTCAATCCTCCTACAACGCTTTGTCAATCACCATTAACGCATCACCAATTGAATTCTCTCAAGTGACACTCCGATGGAATCAAGTGGATCCTTTAGAGGCATGGAATACAATCAGCAACACACTCACATGGGAAAACGCGATTGGAGCGGTGGCATAAATGGCAACAACAACTCCCAATTTTGGCTGGCCGGTGCCAACGAGCACCGATTTGGTCAAGGATGGCGCAACGGCAATTGAGGCATTGGGCGATGGCGTAGATGCCTCGCTTGTTGATCTTAAAGGCGGCACGACTGGACAGATTTTGGCTAAGGCAACAAGTGCGGATATGGATTTCGCATGGATAACAAACGATGTCGGTGACATAACAGCCGTCACAGCTGGTACTGGTATCTCAGGCGGTGGCACATCAGGCGCGGTCACGGTAACAAACTCAATGGCAACGGCTATTACAACAAAAGGTGATTTAGTACCGGGAACAGGTTCAGGAACTTTCGCTAGACTTGCTGCGGGCAACAACGGAGAAACACTCGTAGCAGATAGTTCCACTTCAACAGGCTTACGCTATACAGGCAACTACGCAGCAGGTAAAAACGCAATCATAAATGGTGATTTTAATATAAATCAGAGAGCGTTCACTAGCATTACGGCATCTGGAACTGACCAATTTGGGTTTGATAGATGGCTAACGCTAGGTAATACTGGAACAGTTACTTACACGCCACAAACTTTTACTCCTGGGGCTGCCCCTGTTGCTGGTTACGAAGGGGCTAACTTTTCTAGAGTAGCAACTAGCGGTCAAAGTGCAAGCAATGCTTATGCGACTTTAACCCAAAGAATTGAAAGTGTTAGAACTTTTGCTGGGCAAACTGTGACAGTTTCATTTTGGGCAAAAGCAGATACAGGCACTCCTGCAATTTCAATAGTGGCAGGGCAATCTTTTGGTAGTGGCGGTTCGCCGTCTGCTTTTGTTACGGGTTCGGTTGCAGCAGGAACAACTGCTAAAAAAACCATTTCGACATCTTGGGTTAGATATTCGGCAACTCTTACAATTCCCAGTATTTCAGGCAAAACCATTGGCACAACACCAAATACAAGTTATTTACAATTTGAATTCTGGTTAAGCGCGGGAACAAATTTTAATACTCGTACAGATAGTCTTGGCGTTCAAAATAACACTATTGACATTTGGGGCGTACAGGTTGAAGCAGGTTCAGTTGCTACCGCTTTCCAAACTGCAAGCGGGTCAATCGCTGGTGAACTGGCGTTGGCTCAGAGGTACTACTGGCGAAGTAGCAACACTGATATATTTTCTGGTCACGGCAACGGGTCGGCAGACACAACTACTGCTTCTTCAATGGTTTTAATAAATCCAGTACCAATGAGAATTGGAGCAACATCTATTGATTTTTCAACATTATGTCTTTTTGATGGAGCAAGTGCGGTTGTTGCGGTAACAGGCGCAACACTCTCGCGGGCAAGTAATAGAAGTACAACAGTTGCTTTGACGGTGGCTTCGGGTCTTACTCAGTTTCGCCCATATGCTTTAATAAACAATAACAATGCTGCTGGCTATATCGGCGCAAGTGCGGAGTTGTAAAATGAACAATGTAACCTTTATTGAAATTACAGATGCAATGACTGGTGATGTCGTAGAACACGCGTTAATTGATAGAGGCAACGGAGAATTTACTTCAATGCCTAAATCTACTTATGATGCTATGCAAGCGGAACAATCCACACCGATTGACACCGGTGATGAGTAATTTCCCACAAGGCACATTGCCACGTTTGATTGAGATTGCGCTCGCTGAGGTTGGCACAGCTGAAACAGGCAACAATGAAACCAAGTACGGCAAATTTATGAAAGCCGACAAGCTCCCATGGTGCGGAAGTTTCTTGAATTGGTGTGCCTCCACAGCCGGGGTCAAGGTGCCAAATGTTGTGAGCACAAGAGCCGGTGCTGAGGCATTTAAGAAAAACAAGCAATGGCACACAACACCAAAGATTGGTGACTTTGTTTTCTTTGATTTTATCATCGATGACAAAGAAACGATCAATCACATTGGCTTGGTGATCCGGGCATCAGAAAAACAGATCGTGACCATTGAAGGCAACACATCAGGCGGTTCAGGAAGTCAGCGCAATGGTGGAGAAGTCATGGTTAAATCAAGAGCTTTGGGAGCACGCTCATTTGTTATCGGCTACGGCCGACCAGCTTATGAGCCGTTTACCGGTGATTTACCGGATCGACCAAAAGGAGAAAAATAATGG
>Ga0209820_1000335_pt1 | contig 11312 bp, 10 predicted proteins | sample PPLLak21cMay2015_FD_187254 | JGI IMG/M metagenome (GOLD analysis project Ga0209820, IMG submission 187254) | Freshwater sediment microbial communities from Prairie Pothole Lake near Jamestown, North Dakota, USA - PPLs Lake P7 Core (1) Depth... | ecosystem: Environmental > Aquatic > Freshwater >...
ATACCACTAACACCTGAAACACCGCTAATGCCAGGAACGCCACTAATACCAGGAACACCGCTAATACCTGGTGTACCACTTATGCCTGGTGTGCCACTAATACCTGGTATACCTGAAATGCCAGGTACACCACTAATACCAGGTAAACCGCTAGCACCTGGTAAACCGCTATCACCTGGCAACCCACTAGCACCAGGAGCACCACTAATGCCGGGAACACCGCTAATACCTGGCTGACCACTAATACCAGGCTGACCACTAATACCAGGAATACCAGATATACCAGGTACACCACTAACACCAGGAGTACCACTAACACCAGGTACACCACTAATGCCTGGAGTACCACTAATGCCTGGTGCGCCACTAACACCAGGGATACCGGAAATACCTGGAACACCGCTAATGCCTGGGATACCGGAAATACCTGGAACACCGCTTATCCCAGGTAATCCGCTAGCTCCAGGCAAACCGCTTGCGCCTGATAATCCTGGGGTGCCGCTAATTCCTGGGGTGCCGCTAATTCCTGGGGTGCCGCTTACTCCAGGAATACCGCTAATGCCTGGTACACCACTAATACCAGGTACACCACTTACACCGGGTTGACCGCTAGCTCCAGGTAAACCGCTTGCTCCTGACAATCCGGGGGTTCCGCTAATGCCGGGGGTTCCGCTAATGCCGGGGGTTCCGCTAATACCCGGAACACCACTAATACCCGGAACACCACTAATACCAGGAGTACCTGGCAACCCACTTGCGCCAGGTAATCCACTTGCTCCTGACAAACCAGGAGTTCCGCTAATACCTGGGATACCACTAATACCAGGAGTTCCGGAAATGCCAGGAACGCCACTAATACCAGGAACACCACTAATACCAGGGTTACCAGGTAACCCGCTTGCTCCAGGTAACCCGCTTGCTCCTGGTTTACCACTTAACCCAGAAACACCAGGAGTACCACTGATACCTGGAATACCGCTAATGCCTGGTGTTCCTGGAGTACCGCTGATACCCGGAATACCACTGATACCCGGTTGACCGCTAGCTCCTGGTAAACCGCTCGCCCCAGGCTTTCCGCTCAAACCAGGAGTACCAGGGGTACCTGAGATGCCAGGAGTACCGCTCACACCAGGAATACCACTAATACCAGGAATACCACTAATACCGGGAGTTCCTGGTAAACCAGAAGACCCTGGCTTACCGCTTAAACCAGGTGTGCCAGGTGTTCCGCTAATACCAGGAATACCACTAATACCAGGGATGCCGCTAATACCGGGAATACCACTAATACCAGGAATACCGCTTATACCAGGTATACCACTAGCTCCTGGAAGGCCGCTTGCTCCTGGAAATCCGCTTGCTCCAGGAACACCGCTAATACCAGGTGTGCCGGAGATACCAGGAACACCACTAATACCAGGAACACCTGAGATGCCTGGTACACCGCTAATACCAGGAATACCTGAAATACCAGGAGTTCCAGAGGCTCCAGGTAAACCACTAGTACCCGGAGCACCTATTTTACCAGCTGTTGTTGCATAAAACTTACCAGCTGATAATGCTAATACTGAGAGAGGATCTGTTAAAGTATCAAGCCCAGAAGCATCAACGTCAGGTGTGTTAATAACGAAATTTGAGGCTGACAATGTTGAATGAATTGTCATTTCGTTAGTATTACCATCAGCAGTAAATATCGACCCAGATGGACCTTCTAGAATAGCAACACCCGCATCACTTGAAGAAAGATATACTGTATTAGTAGCTACTCCTGAGAAAGATATTACCGCTACTCCTGGTATTACTTGTACGTCTGCCATATTAGTGAAAATATTTATTGAAAAAACCTACTTTTAATGGTAATTACTTATTAGATATGTTTGTTTTTACACTGGTAGATAATATGGATATGGAACATGCTGTTCCTTTTTATTACCGAGCCAAGAGATTGGGCATAAACAATTGTCTTAACTTTGTTTTTAAAGATAAAGAGGTTTATAAAACTATAAAAATGATGAGATTAAAGACAAATATTCACTTGCATGAAAGGTTAAACGAGAGCTTTTTAGATGATACTCTAACCCACCCGCAGCAAATACTATTTATAGATGTAAAGGAAAACCTTGTTAAGAATCCTGTTCCTTTGTTCCAAGATGCCTTGACAAGAAGTGAAGTAGTATTTTACGAAACCAAATATAATTACAAGTTCTTTGGGGCTAATTATAATAACGACTTCAGATTCTATTACCCTGTTTTAATGAATGATTACGAGACATATCTACAAAAAAATGAGGGTAACTTTTATTCGTTACCCTCTTGCGGCTTAACTACAACTAAATTAGTTTAAGAGTTAAAGACAAACTCACAGGCATTGCCAGCACAAGCAACAGTAGCCTGAACAGCAGTCTCATCCTCTTCTTCTCTGAGCTTGGTATAGTCAACATTGACCATATCCTTCACAATTGCAGTATACTTCTGAACATCAGCCTCAGTAGAAACTGATTCGTTAGGGGCCTGAGCGTAGAGCTTATCACCAAAGTCAGGCAACAAGGACACAGCACAGAAGAATTGACGATTATCAAACAAGTACTTGGTTACAAAGTCCCACTCTTCTTCCTTTACAGAAACAGTACAGCTAACATTGTGATGAATAGGCTTGGTATAATCATTAGTACCAGGGATCACCCAGTTTGTTTGAGTAGACTTGATATACTCCAAGTGTTGCTTGGCTGTCAAATCACTCTTAACAATAGCTTCAGGTGAAACCTCGATTGGGAAGCAAACAACATCATCAGTCTTATTGGCAGACCAAACGCTAGGCTCACACATATGCTCGTTATACATCTTGAAGAACTGATAAACGTTATCAATCTTGTTCATCTGAACTCTACGGAAGTACTTGCGAGAATGGTGAGGGTGAATACCAGAAGCAGACTCTAACACAAGGCTAGAGGTTCCTTCAGGCTTGATACAAGTAACACGAGCAGCCTGCTTGATACCAATCTTCTCAGCCCAAACACGATTAGTCTCTACTGCAGCAGCACTAGCCAAGTTCTGACAGTTTGCATCAAGCAACACACTAGGGTTATCCATCATACCAGTAATAGAAACACCGAGAAGTGCCTCATCATCAGTAAGCTTCTTAGCAGCATTGCTGAGATACTTAAAGTCAGTATATGCAGCCTGCAATGTACCAATCAAAGAAGCAGCCTTAGTAGCCTCAATGAAGTCCTGCTTGGTCTTAACCTTGGCTCCATTAATAGAAGTCAAGTTACAGAACTGAACACCACAAACACCATCTTCAGTTACAGGGATGAATGAGATCTCAAAGCAAGGATTCAACAACTGCTGAGGGTGATCTGCAAACACGAATCCAGGTTCCCCATACTGGCGAGTACGCTCAATGATCTTACGGAAGTCTTCCAAGGTAGTCTGATTACGCAAAAGAAGAATACTGTTATTGGAACGAGCGCGCTGAGGCTCAATATGATGCCAACCAACCATCATATCCTTGCAAATGGTATTCTGATATTCCCACTCAGAAACAGTAACCTCATAATCCTTCTTATTAACAGTTACCTTGCCGGAATATTGACCGTTATCTTCTTTATGGAACTTAGTATGCTTAGTAATTGCAAAGTTAGTCTTAGCATTAAGCATGTCTTCGTCATCTTTCATGAAGATAACAGAAGTAGCAGAACGACGAATACCTCCAGACAATACAGCATCGGAACAATGCATCAAGATATCATAAGCATCAACAGAGCGAAGACGAGCGCGCTCTTGCTTTTCAATCAAGTGATCCAAGAAGTCCTTGATCTTCTTGTGAGCAGCCTTGAGACCTCTATAGCCAGGTGCCTTGCCACCACCAGTCTTAATCTTAGCACCTTCTGGACGAATCTTGCTATAATCGAAAACGATCTTACGGCCAGACAAAGCATTGTTACGAGTATAACAATTGAGAAGAACCTCGACTGAATCAGCCCAACCCTCAATAGTGTCCTGAACAGTATAAGTAACAACCGTTCCAGTCTTATCTGCAGCAGTAACTAGGTCGGGAAGACGATCCAAGAACGTCTTGGAGAGACCAATTCCAACACCACACCCACACAGAAGTAGGTAAAAGATCTCAGAAAAGCTTCTCACTGAGTCTACGTGACGAACCGCACAGTTAAAAAGACGAGCGTTGTGAGCGAAAACAGCCTTGCCACCGAATTGCATAGAACGCATAGATGGGACAACCTTCTTGGCACGAACAAAGTCAAAGGCCTCAGAAATCTGCTTCTTATCTTCAGCAGACAAATGCTTGAACTTTTGTAGGTGCATTGATTCGACGCGACCAATAGTCTCATCCCAAGTTTCGCGTCTCTTATTCTTCTCGTTGTAACGAGCGTATTTGGTAGTAAAAACAAAACGAGCGATTTCTTCAAGCCCGTTCACAGGTTTATTTTCAGTTGTAGTTGCCATATAGTTTAGATGAAGAAAAGTAGAAGGCTTCCCCTCTACTTCTCTGTGCTAAGTGTAGTATATATTTATTCTTTTGTGAAATCTACTTTCGTTCGATGAAAGAATAAAGTTTATTTGCGGTACCGAGAATCTTGTCGTAAAGTCTCTCGTTTGCTAGAACAGATTCAGGATATTCTAGAAACTCTTTGGAACCATCGATGTTGCTTCGCACTTCTTCTTGTCTAAGGTAAATGTTATGCATCTCTAGATCCTTTGCCATTTGAAGTACCTCAAGTCTGATTTCATAGGCATTTTTGTTTGCAGTACTAACAGTGTTTGTTTGTTGTGTTTTCATAAGTGTGTGTACGAATCAACGTACATTTTTACTTAGTTTTCTGTTCTAAATGATGCAACTTGTAAAAATAAAAAATCTGAATTAATATTGGCATGATTAGGATCCAAGTACGATACGGTAAGAAAACTGCCGATTGGTTCTTAAGGTTTGGCATAAAAAGAACAAAATTACAAGTTGCTTTTAATAAGCTACTCGAAAAAGAGTTTCCTGGCAAAGATATTAAAAGAGCTATAAACATAAAGGTTGACACTCGCTATCTTGATAGTGGTTATTACTTCGGGAGCAATACCTTAGACATTGGGGTTGCTCCATTTAGGAAAAAATATGATAAAAAATCCAGAAGAAGAATATTCTTACGAGATTTATTACATGAATTTAGACACTGGATACAAGATAAGCTATTAAAAGTAAAGGAAAAAGAACTTGATTATACTGCTCATGACGTTGATAATAAAACAGATAAATATTACTGGAACGTTTGGGAGGTAGATGCTAGACACTATTCTAGTAAGAACTTTCAATGCGCTTTTAGAGTCTTATTTAATAAATAACATTATGAAATACATTAAGAACCTTCTTACTATCCTTAATCAACTCAAAGTCTATCATTGGCAAACTACTAGCTACGCTCAACACAAGGCTCTTGGTAAGGCCTATGACGCTCTTAATGATTTAATTGATCAATACATTGAAGTCTATATGGGTAAGTACGGTAGAATTGAAGCCAAAGGCGGTTCTACCACAGTTGATCTATTCAATACAGATCAACTACCAGTAGATGGGTTTGTAAATAACGCCATAGAATATCTTGTAAATTTAGAAATACCAGACCAGAATGCTGATACAGATCTTATGAATATTAGAGACGAGATGCTTGCAGAGCTTAATAAGCTAAAGTATCTATTAACTCTAGAGTAATTAATCCTCTAATATAAACTGCTTTTCAAAAGTCGTATAAGCCTTCTTATACGATTCTTTTGTTTCTAAAGTAGAATTTTGTGTGTATTGCCAGTTCCAGAACATCTCTTTAGGGGTTTTAAATCCAAAAAACTCCAATACCTGTTTTTGAGTATCTAGTACGTCTTTTCCGTTCCAGTTCTGACCAATTAAAATTAAACCAGCATCAATATCTGTTACAATGCTCTTTTCACCTAGTGTTGTAGCTCTATTTTCTATCCAAGTTAACCTTTCAATTAACTTCTGATAGTATGCATTAGTTTGACCCCATCTAACAGAACCAAATATCTGAACTGCATCACTTTCAAACAATGGTTTGCTAATCTTCCAGAGTTCATCGTCTTTGTTATTTACACTAGCCCAACATCTATGATATCCAGTTGGGTTCTTTTCTTTGTCTTTTAATGCAGCATCTTTAGTCCCACAGTGATTTCCACCCTTTTCAGGGCTGCTACTTATATTACCTTCACAAGGGTAGATCTTTAGCTTAGGTACTTCAATTAATGTTGCCTTTTGTTTGCCAAGCTGTTCCTGTACAAACATAGCTAGCTGGGTTGATTTAGGAACATCATCTGTATGACCTGTCCAGCGATTGGAAGTGGTGAGAAGAAGAACTTTTTCTTTCTTAGACAAGTAGTCTATTGTTTTATCCAATTGTTCTCTCTCTTTACTCTCTTGAATAAGATAATGATTAAAAAAGTTCATTAATATTATTTATACTAGAAAGTGGAGCGGGTAGCCGGAATCGAACCGGCACATCGACCTTGGCAAGGTTGCAGGCTACCACTACATCATACCCGCGCTCTTGCTATTATTTACTATCTTAGGGATAAAAGCAACAAAAAACCCCTGAGAAATTAATCTCAGGGGTACCTACTAACTAACTCTGATTAAAAACGCAGATTCAAACCAGCGGAAACAACCACAGCACCATTGAGCTCCTTAGTAGCAAAGTTATAATTTCGAACATCAAAATTATTATCAATCCAGCTCACATCAGCAAACGGAGTAAGGGTTCCGAAGGGAAGAGCAAAAGGACGAGCAACAGTAACCTTAGCCAAGAAAGCCTCGTAATCAGTAAACTTACCATACTCAGCAAGAGGAGTAACAGTAAATCCGTAGAGCAAAGGCTGAACACGATAGAAACCAGCACTCACACCAGTCTGATCGAGATCATAATCATAAGATCCGCGAACATAAGGAGTAACATACGGGTTACTCAAAGCGAGCTTGGCTCCAACCTCAGTAGAATTTGGAATACCAGCGACTCCACTCTGGTGGCGAGTAACATCAGCCTCAGTTCGCAAGGCGAAATCAGAGAAGAGACCAAAAGTCTTCCCAGCTCCAAGCGTCCAATGGGATTGATCAAGCTCGTTATTAGGAAGCAACGTACCCTTGACGTAGATATCAGCATACTTAAGAGACTTGCTGGCATCAACAGCAATCAAGGCTGAAGCATTGTTACGAACAACACCGTTCACAACATAGTTGTTATTGTATCCTGCAGTAACCCCAACAGAGGAGGCATCAGCGGCAGTGATAGAAAGGGCGATGACCAAAGATGCGATCGCCAACAGGGACTTAAACATATTTTTCATATCGTCGTTATTATAAAGCGTTGCCAAGAAAAAGCAACTGTTTTTATTTAGGAAGGGGCATAAATAATTCTATGATCATATCCAGGCTCAAAGACATCTATGCCAGCAAAATCCTAAAGGAAGAGGTGAAGATCTTTAAGCAAGAACCAGACCAAGATTCAGTGGAACACATTGCAACCTTGGATAAAGTCTACTATAACAATGTTCTCAAGAGAGCTCTAAGAGCGAATGACGTGTCTGGAGAAGAAGTTGACTCAGCCTTGTTCAAAGAATCCCTTTTAAAGGCCGGGGTTCAGCCTGGTTCTGATATTGCCAATGCATTTGCAGTCTTTATTAAGGAGACTGGTATGAATTTTAAAAAGGAGAATCAAGAAGAGTTTGCTAAAATCTTGAATCTCTACGGGGAAAGCAGTGATAATGGTTCTCTAGTCGAGATTCTTACTACTTGTTACAAAGGAAACGTATCTTCTCATATTCCAGAACTCACTCGCTTAGTAAAACAGAAGACTGAAGCTAAGAAAGGTAAGGCTGTTGGTCCTGGAGAAATCTTTTTCGAGATATTTGCTGGTGGAACTAGTGCTTCTGTAGGTGATATGGAGCTAAATGGGAAGACTTTCGAGATTAAATCTATTCCTGGAGCTAGATTAGAGACAGAAAGAACAGAAGGAGCCAGCAAAGAAGCTCTAGGTCGCAAGGCTGCTGAAGGAGAATTGGAAGATATTAAGGATTTAGTATCAGTCTTGGCTGGCTATGACATTGATGACCCAGGTAAAGAAGAACTAATTAGTGGAGAACTAGATTCTTACATTGAAAATAAGAAGTCTTCTATTGTAAGAAGCATTAGAACCAAGTATATTGATAATAGAACTCTAACTCAGGCAGATGATTTGTTAAGATTAGTAGGCTTCTTACAGTTAAAGTGCTATCAGCTTAACAAGCAATTTGATTATTTGTTAGCTTTTGATTGTGAAAACACTGATATTAAGATTGATTTAGTTAATTCTAATATACCAGTAAGCCAGTTACTTGAAAAGAAGAAGAATTGGAGATTTAACTACGATTGGTCTACTGGTTCTGGTTATAGTACAGCCATGAAGATCATGGCTATTTAAGAAATGGTCGGAGTGACAGGATTTGAACCTGCAACAACTTGCTCCCAAAGCAAGTGCTCTACCAAGTTGAGCTACACTCCGATAAAATGGTGGGAAGTAGAGGATTTGAACCTCTGGCCTTATCCGTGTAAAGGATCTGCTCTGCCGCTGAGCTAACCTCCCGTGTTATTATTTAATCAATTGAGCAACAAATCCAGGGCTTTTTGCTTAATTTGTACTCCTTGCCCAAAGATTGTATTGGCTACAAATCGCTTTTCCATGGCAATCTTACCATGTTTAATGAATTTATTCGGATTATTATGATGATCAATAAACTCAGTGACTGCATTGAACATATCCCAGCGAGTACGTCCAATATTACCTTTTCCGTTATGGAACAACTCAATAATATGAGACTTGCGATGAACCGCTCGCAAAGCCTGCTTTGAATTAGGCTTCTTGCTATTCTTAGGCATAAGCTTATCAAGAAAGTCCTTAGCCTCCTGAGCGCTCATAAGCTTATCATTAAGAGCATCTGCCTTACTAATAAAGTTCTTACCAATATCCAAGAAGCTATCAATAAGAATCATGTTGGTATCAATCTTACGTTGATGGTTCTTGGTGTGCATAACTCCAAACCCAGCATTAGAAGCAGCTTTAACCATCAGCTTCAATTGATTGTTACAGAAAATACGATGAGCCATACTCAAATAGGAGTTGCGAAAGGTACCATCGTTAGTAATCAAACAGAAGATTCGATTGTTAATCTTATCTTGAGGGCGATACTTGAGAGCCATTGGGTTGCGAAACCGAGCAGCAACCCAACACTTGCGACCATCTTCAATAATGCCTGCATTCTCATACTCTAGATCAAACTTCTTCACAATGTTTTCGTGAAAAGGTTCAATCATAGTAGGTACATCGACAATGTTGTAACGCTTACCAACAATACCGAGAACAGACTCAGTATTGGTGTTTCGAATAATAAACTTATCCTTGATCTGCCTGCCGTTTTCGTCAAAAAGAGGCTCCTTCTTAAGCTTAAAGTCAAGCCTAGCGCGGGTAATCAATTCATCGAAGCAAGTAACACCAGCGATTTCGGTTCCAAGCTTCGAGTCGAGAGAGATAAGATTGCTCGTCATACCAATATTTATAGTCTCGATATCAGAAATATGCAACAGGAAAGTTTATTCCCGCCAACCTTTTTGCAGATGGTAGGCAAGGTTGCCGTCAGCGTTGTACATCTCCAGGATATCCTCCTCAAACCTCACCTGCTTCAAGGCAAGCTTATGAGCGAGCTGAACATTCTTACCAGAGACATCGATGTCACGGCAATCATGATTATGGAAGTTGCGAATAACGACTTTGTAACTCTTCATACCTCGATTATAAAGATATGAAGGGTGTAATCAAGCGGAAAAAGTAACTTCTTTATTTTCTTCGGAAATCTTAATGGATTTAATCTTCTTTTTGGAAGAAATAAAATCAATCATTGGGTTAAAGATTAACTTTTCAACAATTCTCTTAATTTCCCGTGCTCCATACTTTTCTGTCTGGCTTTTCTCTGAAACAAACTTTATAATTGTCTCAGAGAAGGAGATAGAACGTATACCTGTCTTAGTTTTTACTCTGTCAATAATAATCTCTAACTCCTTATTAATAATCTTCTCAATAGTATCATTATCTGTAACTTTGTCGAATACGATAATATCATCGAATCTATTAAGAAACTCTGGTCTGAAATGCTTTTCAATTGAACTAACGAAGTTTTCCGTAAAGCTCTGTACACCAAAGCCCATTGATCTCTCAGTACTAGCACCTACATTAGTTGTAGCAAAGAAATAACAGTTCTTTAGGTTTATTTCTTCACCAGAAGAGTCTGTTAATCTACCGCTATCTAGCACTTGTAGCAAAACAGTGTATACTTCTGGGTGAGCTTTTTCAATTTCATCAAATAAAATGATACTATTTGGAAAGTTCTTAATCTTTTCAGTTAAGATACCACCCTTTTGATAACCAACATATCCTGGAGGTGCACCAATTAGTTTTGAAATTGAGTGAGCCTCAGAGAATTCTGACATATCAAACACAACAAACGATTCTGGTGTATTGTTGTATAGAAATTCATGGAGCTTTCTCACTAGTAATGTCTTGCCAACACCAGTAGTCCCGGCTAGTAAGAAAGATCCAAGAGGTTTATTTGGATCCTGAAGATCCAACTTAGACTTCTTAATAATCTTTACAATCTTTTGGATAGCCTGAGCCTGTCCAAACACATTGCTATCTAAGTATGTTCTAAGCTCTTTAAAATATTCATCATTGACCTTGATCTTGTTGATAGGGATATTAGTCAATTTACTAACTACAGCATCAACATCATTGAGCTTAATAGATGCAAATGAAGTAATACTCTTTTTCCATTCATCAAGTTGCTTGTTTAATACAGCAGTTTCTTGTTCTTCCTGCTCTTTAAACAATAAAGCCTTCTCAAAGTTGTTCTTAAACAAGAATTGCTCTTTCTTCTGCATTGTCTTTAATACAACGTTTTGAGACTTTACAATATTCTTCGGTACAACGTTCTTTTTATTGTAAACAAATGAACCAACTTCATCTAGAATATCGATAGCCTTGTCTGGAAACTTTCTATTAGTAACAAATCTATCAGACAAATGAACAATACGCTTTAAAATTGTATCATTAATAGTACACTTGTAGTAATTTTCATAATCCTTCTTTACTCCTTTGAGAATACTAAAGGTCTCATTTGTATTGGGTTCTTTAAAAATTACTTTTTGAAATCTTCTCTCTAAAGCCTTGTCTTGTTCAAAAGAGTTCTTATAATCACTAAAGGTGGTTGAGCCAATTATT
>Ga0209820_1000339_pt1 | contig 11228 bp, 11 predicted proteins | sample PPLLak21cMay2015_FD_187254 | JGI IMG/M metagenome (GOLD analysis project Ga0209820, IMG submission 187254) | Freshwater sediment microbial communities from Prairie Pothole Lake near Jamestown, North Dakota, USA - PPLs Lake P7 Core (1) Depth... | ecosystem: Environmental > Aquatic > Freshwater >...
TTCGCGTTACGGCGCAATTCGCCATCGGTTACCCGACAGCCGGCAACTTTGCCAAACTTGGAGGCCGTGAATACGGCCAGCACCTGGGCGCGGCCAATGACCTTTTCCTTCGTCACCGGCTCGAGCATGCCGCTCAAGGCTTTTTCGATGTCCTCGGTCATGCGGTAGATGATCTCGTAAAGGCGGATATCCACGCCTTCCTTCTCCGCGATGCGCCGCGCCGAGACGTCTGCCTGTACGTTGAAGCCGATGATGATCGCGCTGGAAGCCGAAGCCAGCATGACATCGTTCTCACCGATGTTGCCGGTCTCCGCATACAGGATCTTGATCCCGATCTCACCTTCACCAAGTTTATTCAACTCGCCGACGATCGGGTCAAGCGAGCCCTGCACATCTGCCTTGACGATGAGATTCAGCTCCTGCGCTTCCCCGGCTTTCACATTGGCGAACAGATCCTCGAGGGACATTTTTTTCTTCGTCTGTGACTGGGATTTTGCGAGCGCTGAACGCTCCGCCACGATCAGGCGCGCTTCCTTTTCAGAATCCACCACTTCGAACAGATCACCGGCAGAAGGGACATCCCCGAGTCCCATCACCGCCACAGGCGTGGAAGGACCCGCCTTCTTGACAGGTTTGCCCTTGTAATCTGAGAGGGCGCGCAATCTGCCATGAGCCGTTCCGGCGACAACGATATCGCCCGATTCGAGCGTTCCATTCTGGATCAGCAGGGTCGCCATCACACCTTTGGATTTATCCAATTCAGCTTCGATCACCGTGCCGATCACTTTGCCGGCCGGGTTCGCCTTGATGGAAATATTATCCGCCACCAGCAGGATGCCTTCGAGCAGATCTTCGATACCTTTTTTCTGCTTTGCAGAGACCGGGATAACCATGATGTTCCCACCCCAGTCGTCCGGGACGAGTTCCTGTTCGGCAAGCTGCTGCTTGACACGGTCCGGGTTGGCGTTGGGTTTGTCGATCTTGTTCAGCGCCACCATGATCGGAACGCGCGCAGCTTTGGCATGGGCGATCGCCTCACGCGTTTGCGGCATCACGCCATCGTCCGCCGCGACGACCAGCACCACGATATCCGCGCCCTGGGCGCCGCGCGCCCGCATCTGCGTGAACGCGGCGTGACCGGGTGTGTCCAGGAACGTGATTGTCCTGCCTTTAAGTTCCACCTGATACGCGCCGATGTGCTGCGTAATTCCGCCGGCCTCCCCCGCTGCCACATCCGTCTGCCGGATGGCATCCAGCAGGCTGGTCTTGCCGTGGTCGACATGTCCCAAAATCGTCACCACCGGTGGGCGGTTGATCAACTTGGCTTCATCCTCTCCGGCGATCATGCGGCGCCACAGAGGCACCTCACCGGTCTCGACGACAGCTTCTTCCACGACCTCCGGGATGGCTTCAAAACCATACTCCGCCACCACGATGGCGGCCGTATCAAAGTCCACGGCTTGATTAATGGTTGCCATTACGCCGTTGGACATCAATTTTTTAATGAGTTCTATGGGACTTTTTTCGATCTTCTGTGCCAGATCGCGGATCACGATGCTGGCAGGCAGTTCAATCTTATTGCCATTGTTACTCATAGGACTACCTCCATAAACACAAACTTCACATGAGCAATCTGTACAAAGTGGATTGCTCATCTGCCGGTGAGTCCTGTGAGCGATTTATTCCATCACATTCGGCTACTCACCGGCCCCCACGACCTCTGCCTCCGCGTCAGCGTGCAGAGCACTCATAAATTCTTCCAGTCGAGCGCGGTCATCTCCTGACAGGGAAGTTTTCAGGGCATGACCCAGTAGGCCTTTCAAGCCGCGCTCCCAGCAGTCACGCCGATCGTGCAGATAGGCGCCCCGCCCGGGCAGTTTGCCGGTTGGGTCTATCTGTACACCCTCGACGGTTTTTACAACACGAACCATCTTGCGCTTGGGCAGGACTTCACGACAGCCCACGCACGTCCGCTGGGGTACATGTTTTACACGCTGGACAGGTTTCTTAGACACCTTCATCTCAAGTCATTGCCAAAAAGCAACGACACCATAACTATAATACTACCAATCTTCACCGAGTTCATCGTCGCCGCGTTTGTGCTTCTTGCGTCCGACGACTTCGCCGCGTTCCTCGTCGAGCACCAGCTCAACGCTCTTTTTCTTACCCTTCTTGCCCTTCTTCTTATCCGCAGAATCATCCTCTTCCGCACCAGTGGTTTGGAAGATCTCCGGCTTCATGGAGAAGAGTTCATCCAGCGAGACGCCGTCCTTATGTTCATCGTCTTCCGGCTCTTCGCCAGCTTTCTTCGGTTCTTTCTTCGCAGCGGCCTGCTTCTCGTCAACAGACGCTTCTCCCGCAGGGGCCTGAGGAGCGGCACCTTCAGCCACAATATCCGGCACATCCCCTTGCGGTTGAGCTTCCGCCTCGGCAACGGCTTCCACCGGCGCCTCGGCTGTAGGCTCTTCGGGAGCCGGTTCCGGGAACTGGATCAGGGCAAGTCTCTCTTCGATGTTCGTGATCGCTTTGGGGCCAATCCCGGGGAGTCCCAGCACCTTGTTGGCTTCCATCTTCATGGACATCATCAACGCACCGACCGTATCCAGCCCGGCTTCCACCAGGATGTTGAAGACATGTTCCTTAAGCTCAAGCTGCTCGAGCGGCATGCCAAAGGCCGCGGTCGGCACTTCCGCGCGGGCAGTGGACACTTTCTCTTCCTCGGCGCGCGCCGCGTCTTCCTTGATCTGGATCGTGCGGCGCTCGACACGATCGACGAACTGCGACAGCATAGTGAACTCTTCCGGCGTGATCGCCCGGTTCTCGGCCTTCTTCGCCAGCACTTCCTCTGCCGCCGGGATGTTTTCGACCGCCGTGGGCAGGAGCGCCGCCAGTTCAGGATCACTCTGCAGCTTGCGGATGGAGTCCCCTGCCGCCTCCGCCAGCGATTTGATGTCGATCCGCCAGCCGGTCAGCTTCGCGGCGAGACGGGCGTTCTGCCCATCCCGGCCAATCGCCAGGCTGAGCTGGTCTTCATTGACGACCACGGTCGCGGTGCGGTTGCCTTCCATTTCGGTCAGATAAACACCGCTCACCCGCGCCGGGCTGATGGCTTTGGAAATATAAACAACGGGATCCTGGTCCCATTGGATAATATCGATCTTCTCATCGTGCAATTCCTTGACGATGGCCTGGATACGGACGCCCTTGATGCCCACGCACGCGCCGACGGGATCAACACCTGCCTGGGTCGCCATGACGGCCACCTTGGCACGCGCCCCAGGCTCACGCGCGATCGCGCGGATCTCCACCACGCCATGATAAATTTCAGGCACTTCGTTCTCGAGCAAGCGGCGCAGGAAGTTACGATGGGCACGGGAAAGCACAATTTGAGGACCGCGCGAACCGTCTTTCACTTCCAGCACCACCGCACGGACGCGGTCATGCACCTTGAAGCGTTCGCCGGGGATTCTCTGATTGGCAGGCAGCACGCCTTCGGCTTTCATATCCAGACCAACGGTCGTTGCCTGAGCATTGGTCGCCTGGACGATACCGCTGACGATCTCACCCACCTGGCGCTCGAAGTACTGCATCTGGTTCGAACGCTCGGCTTCACGGATGCGCTGCTGGATGACCTGGCGGGCGGTCTGCGCGGCCACGCGGCCAAAGTCCGCCGGGGTGGTTTCGACAACGACCATATCGCCAAGCTGCGCTTCGGGGTTGACTTTGCGCGCTTCCTCGAGCAGGACCTCGGTCTTTGGCTCCTGCACGTCTTCCACGACTTCCTTCTCGGCGAAGACCATCACCTTGCCGGTCTCAGAGTCAATTTTGGCTTCGACATGCTGTGCCGTGGACGCGTTGACAGCCCGCCGATAAGCCGAAACCATGGCGGACTCAATGGCTCCAAGGATGATTTCCTTCGAGAGTTGTTTTTCTTCCAGCACTTCGTTGAAAGCCAGGGCGAACTCATTCTTTGTCATGCTAACTGCTCCGTTACTCCTACCGCCAGTCTTAATACTAACTGAACGTTGAATGATTTTTCACACTTAAATCAGATCTCAAGTCTAGTTAATTCGTGCGGCACTGTGTATTACAAGCAGAAAAGTGGGGGCTGCCCACTTCTCGGTGCGTTCGGTAATCAATTCGTACGGTAGTATTCTAGCATAGGCAACTAAAAGATGCAAGATATAATTGCGGAGGCAGAGGTAAGAAAGGCAAATCGGCAAAAAGGAAGGGAGAAACGAATGGACGAAAAAGAACTAAACTTCGAAGAATGGCAGAGAACTATCCCAGACACAATGCGGTCTGAGAAATTTTGGTCACTGATTGCTTACCAAAAAGCCCTGTATCTGTATGATTTGCTGTGGCAAGATACCGAAATCTGGCGAAGAGATGAACGCGGCCAGGCACTCTCAAAACAAATCATCGGGAGTGCAGATTCGGTTTGTTCGAACATCGAGGAAGGATATGGCCGGGGCTATGGCAAGCAATTCATCCAATTTTATGGCTATTCCCTGGGATCGGCCCGCGAGACAAAAGGACACCTTTATCGGGCAAAAGCCTTTTACCCACAGGAAATCCTTTGCAAACGCCTCCGTCTTGCCAGCGAAGTCGTTGCTCTGGTGCTGACTGAAATCAATCGTCAGAAAAACCGCTGAACATTTGCCTATTTGCTCATTTGCCTATTTGCTCATTTGTCTGTTTGCTCATTTGCTCATTTGCTCACTTGCCCTTTTGCTAATATTGGAGATACATGACCATAAGAAACCTGGATAAGGCAGCTTTGCGTGGGGAACCTTCCTATGTCTGGAGGGCGGGTCAGCAGCGCAGGCTGGAGATGATCGTCCGCGCTGCGGGGGAACGCCTTAAGGGATGCATTCTCGAAGATGGATGCGGGGTCGGAATGTACGTGAAGCATCTCTCCCCCTTTGGAGGGAAAGTCATCGGCCTGGAATATGACTTCGAACGCGCCGCCGAAGCGCGGGCAGATTCTGCGGGCATCATCAATGCGGCCGGGGAATCCGTCCCGCTCCCTTCCGCGACCTTTGACCTGGTTCTCAGCCATGAGGTGCTCGAACACGTACAGGATGACCGCCGCGCGGTCCACGAAATGATCCGGCTACTCCGAAGTCCCGACCTGGCGTCAGGAAAGCCGGGTGGCCGGGTGGTCATCTTCGCTCCGAACCGCGGCTACCCCTTCGAGACACATGGGATTTACTGGAGGGGAAAATACCATTTCGGCAACAAACCGTTCGTGAACTATCTGCCACGCGCTTTGCGGGACAGGCTTGCTCCACATGTACGCGTCTACTCGGCCAGGGATCTGGAAAAACTGTTTGCCGGTTTGCCGGTCCGCTTTGTTGAACGCACCATTATCTTCGGCGCGTACGATAACATCATTGCAAGATTCGGACCGCTGGGGAAAATCTTGCGCGGGATTTTACAGTTCCTGGAAAAGACACCTTTGAATGTGTTCGGGCTTTCCCATTTCTGGGTTGTCGAGAAATCCGGGGATTTGGCAGACGTTGAAGGTAGAAAATGATCAACTCCGAACAATTCAATCGAATTACCTTTGCAATGCCTGTTCTGCAACATGCAGACGCATCACTCATCAATGAATTGCGCCGTGAAGCACAATTCACAAAGATCCCCGCAGGCCAGGATGTCTTCGTAGAGGGTGACCGTGTAGACGATATCGCGTTGTTGATTTCAGGCAGTGTCCGCGTGTACAAGGTCGGCGAAACAGGGCGTGAAATCACGTTGTATCGCTTTGGGCTTGGGCAGAGTTGCATTCTTACGGCAAATGCCATTCTCAGTCAAAAGTCTTTTCCCGCGATTGCCACAGTCGAAGAGGATGCCGAAGCGGTAATGATCCCTGCGCAGGTATTTCGTGATTGGGTGAATCGTTATGACCTGTGGCGTGAGTTTGTTTTTGAATTGCTCTCTGACCGTCTCTCCACGGTTATGGCAGTTGTGGACGAGGTGGTCTTCAGACGCATGGATTGCCGCGTCGCATCGTTGTTGTTGAATCAGACAAAAGTCCAAAACCCGCTGCGGATTACCCATCAGGAGATCGCGGCGGAGCTGGGAAGTTCGCGTGAGGTGATCAGCCGCATCCTTGAGGATTTTTCCAGAGAGGAATTGATCGAATCGGGTCGGGGAACGATCGAAGTGCTGGATTTTGAAGGCTTGGCATCCCGTTCCGTTATGTGACTTTGTCACATACAAGCTTCAGTAAATCTCCTAGAATGTGGACATCAAACCAACACCTAAGGAGATTTTCCATGAAACGTAATATGTCCAATACCGACCGTATTGTCCGTGTCCTGATCGCTGCTTTATTCGCCTATCTCTATTTTGGCGGCATTGTGACCGGCGCACTCGGGATCATACTTCTTGTTCTCGGCGCGGTGTTCCTGCTTACATCTGTTGTGGCCTTTTGCCCACTCTATGCGCCGTTCAAATTCAGCACCTACAAGGGATAGGTTTTGATCCAGGAGGAGCGGATGAGAAATCATCCGCTTTTTTGCCGGTGAACATATCAGAATTTCAGCAAAAAATTTCAGGATCCAGAAAACCAGTCGTCGTTGATTTTTGGGCGAGTTGGTGCGTGCCATGCAGAATGACAATGCCCATCCTTGAAAAACTGGCAAAAGAATATACCGACAAGGTTGAATTCATGCCGATCAATGCCGATGACGCAGGCGAGGTCCTTGAACAATTCCGGATCATTGGCATTCCGACTGTGCTGACCCTCCGTAATGGAAAAGTAGTTGGTCGTGTGACAGGCGCACAGAACGAAGCAATTTACCGCACCATGTTCGTGGCATTGGCGAACGGCAAGGAAGTGAAAATTCCCATCGCACCCTTTGATCGTATGCTCCGGCTTGGCGCAGGAGGATTGCTTGTGATGGTCGGGGTTTTCACGAGCACCTGGCTGGTAGCGGGCATCGGTGGAATCCTGGCATTCATGGGTATTTATGACCGTTGCCCCATATGGTCGGCACTCACAGGAATGTTAAAAAACTGGCGCTAGAAAAGCAGATCGAAAACAAAACATAAGAATTTCGCTAGAATTCCGATAAATCCAGTCAGAATAAAGTAGAATAGATGCAACATAGGGAGTAGCCATGGCGCTTTCGGTGCCATCAGTTGGTCGTCAATACAGAGCGAACGCTCTCGGCTAACTGTACGTGTAACAGGTACACTACTGGCGAGACTATCACGATTCAGACCGTGGAGTCTCGCTTTTTGTTTCCCACGGTCAAACTGATAAGAGGAGAGAAATATGTTTGACGCATCCATTTGGCTGTGGATCGGTTTTAATCTGTTCGTGCTGGCCTTGCTCGCTTTGGACCTGGGGGTGTTTCATCAGAAGGCTCATAAGGTTTCCATCAAAGAGGCAACCATTTGGAGCATTGTGTGGATCACACTATCCATGCTCTTCAATCTGGGCGTGTATTTCTTCTGGGACAAGTTTGTGCCTGCCAGCGATTACTCGAACAGTGAAGCCGCGCTGGCATTTTTCACAGGCTATCTGCTCGAGAAGTCGCTCAGCGTGGACAACATCTTCATCTTTGTAGTGATCTTTTCATTCTTTGCCGTACCTGCCGCATACCAGCACCGGGTCCTGTTCTGGGGCATCCTCGGCGCCCTGATCATGCGCGGCATTCTGATTGTCGTTGGAGCAGCACTTTTAAAAGAATTCCATTGGATTATTTATGTATTCGGAGCCTTTCTGATCTTCACCGGCATTCGCATGGCTGTTCAGCGCCATGAAGAGGTCCACCCGGAGAACAACCCGGTCGTCAAGCTTTTGCGCAGGATCATGCCGGTCACGGAGAACTATGAGGGCGAGCAGTTTTTCGTCCGCCGCCTGGGAAAGCTCATGGCGACGCCGCTCTTCCTGGTCCTGCTGATCGTGGAAAGCACCGATTTGATCTTTGCTGTCGATTCCATCCCGGCTATTTTTGCAGTCACAGATGATCCGTTTATCGTTTATACCTCGAATGTGTTCGCCATCCTGGGGTTACGTTCGCTTTACTTTCTGCTGGCCGGTGTTGTGGACAAGTTCCATTACCTGAAACTTGGGCTATCGGCTGTCCTGGTCTTTGTCGGGGTCAAAATGGTCCTGGCCGATATTTATAAAATTCCGATTGGCTTGTCACTGGCGGTCATTGCCGGCATTCTGACAATATCCATCATCGCTTCGCTTCGACGTACCCGGCGGCTTCTCGAATTGGAGAAAGAGCCCGAACTGGAAACTTCATAACCGCTTTCAATCATAAAGGCGCTCTGTTCCGATTATCGAACAGAGCGCCTTTATTTATGGAAGTCAATTTGCGATTGATTCTCTGAAATCAAAGATCCCATCTTTCACTCCCCACTTCTTCCGGCAATTCGAACATGCGAGGTGATCCTTTTTATCGATCAATGGCGAGTGGCCGCAATCCGGGCATTTGAAGAATGCAACAGGGTTCGCGGGAATCTCCACAATTCCCGTTTCCCGATTCTCGAGTTTTGCCTTCACAAACACGCTTGGCGTGAACTGCCACCAGGCGCCCGTCCACTGAAACAGGGAATCCAGAAAAACAAGAATGCCGATGGGCACGATCCGCTTGAGGAATCCCATGCGGAAGTGCGAAAGCGTCAGTGTTTTCTCGATCGTAAATCCCACGTCCTTCAGCCAATTGCGCACAGCTTTGGGGTGGAAGTCAAAATTCAGTTGCACAAACTCCACAGGTTCCAGGGTAAACGGACTCCACTTTTGTCTGCCAAGTGCGTAGCGCACGACGGCCTTGAGGTTTCGTTTGTTCGCAAATTCAAGAATGAATATCCCACCTGCGCCCAACACGCTTTTCACCTGACGGAGCGCCCTGGGTGCATCTGCCATGTGATGCAATGTGCGGATCATCGTCGCAGCGTCGAACAGGCCGGAGACGAACGGCAGGCGATAGACATCTGCCGCCACATAAACATATCGATCCGATTTGCCAAGCCGCGCCTGGGCCTGTTCCAGTTGGCTGCGCGAATAATCCAGCAGGAGGATCCGGTCGAAGCCGAGGTAGCGCGGCGTATTTCGACCGGCACCGGCCCCCAGTTCCAGGAGGAGGCGCCCGCTTTTGGGGAGAAGCCGCTTGAGAGCAATGGCTTCCGTGCGGTCTTCGTACTCGCGTCCACCTTTGTCCCAAAAGGAAGTTTGGTAGTCAGAGCCTTCGTAGTTGCAAACGGGAGGGGTAGTCATGTAGTTGAGTAGGTCGGCAGTTGGGTAGTTCAGTGGTCGAATGAAAAGTCGGATAGCGGGGAAATTGTACCCGACTATCCGACTGTACACTACAGAACGATGAAACTAAACAACTACTGAACTAGCTCCCATTTAACCCGCGCCCGATCGCGCGATAGGCAAATCCCATTTCCTTCATCAGTGCGGGGTCATAGATGTTACGACCATCGTAAATGGCAGGGCAATTGACCAGTCCCTTGACCTTTTCCAGATCAAGCTGCTTGAATTCGTTCCACTCTGTGACCACGACCAGGGCATCACAACCCTTCGCCATTTTATAAACATCGTCGAAAATCTCAACCGCGGGCATCAATGGAGCGGCAGTCTGGCGCGCCACAGGATCATACCCGCGTACTTTTGCGCCCGCATCGATCAGTGAGTTGGAAATATCGATGGAGGGGGCATCGCGCATATCGTCTGTGTTAGGCTTGAACGCCAGGCCAAGCAGACCGATCGTCTTGCCTTTCAAATTGCCGCTCAACAACTGTTCAAGGTGCTTGACCACGGTCTTGCGGCGGTCATAGTTGACATCCATCACCTGGTTCAAAATGCGCGGATTCAGGCCTTTCTCTTTCGCCATGTACGCCAGCGCCTCTACATCCTTCGGGAAGCACGAGCCGCCCCAGCCCAGGCCTGCATCCAGGAAGTGACGACCGATGCGCGCGTCGTAGCCCATGCCCGCCGCTACTTCCTTCACATCCGCACCGACGAGTTCGCACAGGTCAGCCAGTTCATTGATGAAGGAAATTTTGGTAGCCAGGAAAGCATTGCTGGCGTACTTGATCATTTCCGCCGTGCGCAGATCGGTGATGACAATGGGCGCGCGCAAGGGCAGATGCAATTGCGCGACCTTGTCTGCCGCGTCCCGATCCAGCGAACCGATCACGTTCCGGTGCGGGCTCATAAAATCACCAATCGCTGAGCCTTCCCGCAGGAATTCAGGGCAGGACACGACCGCGAAATCGATCGGCTTTAGCTGAGCGCTTTTGACAATGTCGGCAACCCAGTCCCCGGTCCCGATCGGAACCGTGGATTTATTGATAATGACCAGCGGTGACGTCATATTTTTGGCGATCGAGCGCGCCGCGGCATCCACATATTGCAGGTCCGCATTGCCATCCACCCCGGAGGGAGTCCCTACGGCAATAAACGCGAATTCCGCGCCTTTGAGAGCCTCGGCATACGAGGTCGTGAAAGATAATCGTCCGCCTTTTGTGTTGCGCTTGACCAGTTCTTCCAAACCAGGCTCATAGATCGGCATGATCCCCTTTTTGAGATTTTCGACACGTCGTTCATCGACATCGAGCGCAACGACGCGATTCCCCAGGTCGGCAAAACAGGCTGCAGTGACCAAGCCTACATACCCGACGCCGATCACACATATTTGTTTCATATTGTTCTACCTCTTTGTTAAAGTGATTTTTCCGTTCAAACAGGGTCAAGTTGTCGTCAGCCGCGTGAAACCCGCTTGATTCGGAAAAGTTATTGACACCTTGCAATTTATTTCATGAGTTTTTTGGTTGTCTTCTTTCCTCTGGGCTTACCAAAAACCCCTTCGATCGTATCCAGAAATCCATCCATGTGGATCGGCTTCGAGACATATCCATCGCAGCCTGCCTCCATGGCGCGCTTGCGTTCGCCTGGCAGAGTATGGGCCGTGAGGGCATAGAGCGGGATAGATTTTGTGGCATCGTCTGCCTTGAGCGTTTCCGTGGCGGTCCAGCCGTCCATTTCGGGCATCCCCAGATCCATCAGGATCAAGTCCGGCTTCTGCAAACGGGCGGCCGACACGCCATCCCGTCCATTGACCGCCAGGAAAACATCGTACCCGGCACGCTCCAAAACAAAACGCACAAGTTCATAATTGTCGATGTCATCTTCAACAACCAGGATATGTCCCTTGCTCATAGGGAGCTAAATATACCGCGTCTCACTCAGGCGGGCAATG
>Ga0209820_1000341_pt1 | contig 11218 bp, 9 predicted proteins | sample PPLLak21cMay2015_FD_187254 | JGI IMG/M metagenome (GOLD analysis project Ga0209820, IMG submission 187254) | Freshwater sediment microbial communities from Prairie Pothole Lake near Jamestown, North Dakota, USA - PPLs Lake P7 Core (1) Depth... | ecosystem: Environmental > Aquatic > Freshwater >...
CTCGCCATGGCCTTTGCCCGTGGAAATCGCGTCCTCTTGGGGGCTGTTCCCGGGGCCTACCTCCCGTTCGGCGAGCAGATCCTCACGATCGGGATCACCTTGCTGCCTGCCGGGTTTCTCACAGGCTGGCTCTTTCGCCGGTCGGCGGGCTTCTTCGTGTCTGGAGGCAGGACCGTTGCGGCGGCCTACGCCATCGAAAGCGCAGGGGGGGTTGCCGGCGGGCTCCTGTCATCGCTCGGACTTCACTGGGGGGTTCAGAACTTCGCTCTGGCCCTGGCGGGCTCGCTCATTGCGGCGGCGGCACCCCTGCTGATTGCGACCGGCGCACAGAAAAGCCGAAGCCGGCTCGCGTCCATCGCCCTTTGCGGCATCCTCCTGCCATGCCTCTACCTTGCACCGGTACTAGACAGCGCGATGACACGCTGGAACCATCCCGCCCTGCTGGAAAGCAGAGATACGCCCTATGGCCGGGTCAGCATAACGCAGCGGGAGGCGCAGGTCTCGGTGTTCGTGAACAACGCCCTCGCCTTCGAGACCGAGGGTACCGAGGCGGAGCACTTTGCCCACCTGGCGGCCCTCCAGCACCCGAAGCCCGATCGCATCCTCATCTTGGGCGGCGGGATCGAGGGAACGGTGGCTGAAGTCCTCAAGCACGGGCCCGCAACCGTTGACTGCGTCGAGATCGACCCCGCCATGATGGGCACCGTCCGGGCGCATCTGCCGCCGCAAAGGCAGGCGCCGCTGGACAGACCCGGCGTGAGAATCATCGCGGACGACCCCCGACGGTTCCTGCAGGCAGAGGGCCTGTACGACCTCATCCTCATCGGCATGCCCGAACCCTCCTCGGGGCAGGCCAACCGCTTCTACACCCTGGAGTTCTTCAAGCTGTGCCGCGAAAGGCTGAAAGCGGACGGGATCGTCGCCCTGCGGATTCAGGCGGCCGAAAACCGCTGGACGCCGCAGATGACGGAGCGGGCGCTGAGCATTCGCGGCGCACTCCTCTCCGTCTTCGGCCATGTTCTCATCATCCCCGGGGACACGGATGTGGTGACGGCATCGCCGGCGGCTCTCTCGAGCGACCCGCAGGTCCTGATCGAACGGTTCCGCGCACGCGGGCTTCAGAGCCGCCTGATCTCGGAGTTCTTCATCCGGTACCTCCTGACCAACGACCGGTTTTCCGAGGTCGGCGAGACGCTGCGAACGCGCACGGCGCCCGTGAACACCGACAGGCGTCCCATCTGTTATCAACTCACGGCCCTGCTGTGGCTTTCGAAATTTTATCCGGCCCTGACGGGCCTGAGTTTCGGGGAGATCGAGGTCCTCGTGAAGGGCAAGGGGACATGGATCGCGGCAGCTGCGGGCCTGCTGCTTGCCCTCTTTTTCATCGCCCGCACGAGACCCTCCTGGCGCGGGACACTCCTCGTGGGGGTTGCCGGATTCGCAGGGATGGTTCTCGAGACGGTGTTGATCCTGCAATACCAGACCCGCCACGGTGTCCTGTACCGCGACCTGGGGATCCTTATCACGGCCTTCATGCTCGGCCTGACCGCGGGTGCCCTCGCCGTCGCCGCGGCGGCCCGCGGCAAGAGCCGGTACCGTACACTCGCCCGGCAATGGGGGCTCGGCTTTGTCGCAGGCTTCGTGCTCCTCGGGACCCTTGCCTTCTTCCAGGCCCGAATCGGCCTGTTTACGGGTCTTGCCGAAACGGCGGGGCTGCTCGCGGCGGCAGGCTTTCTTGTGGCGGGCGTCTTTGCCTATGCAAGCTTCAGGAGGGTTCCGGACCCGGAAAAAGTGATCTCGCCCCTCTATGCTGCAGATCTTTTCGGCGGCTGCCTCGGCTCCATTGCAGCAAGCCTGTTGCTCGTGCCGCTTGCCGGCATGGACGTGACGGCAGCCGCAATGGTCGGACTTGTGCTGCTTGCGCTGCTGCTTATCTAAGGATCGAGGTCCGAGGAACGAGGACCGAGGTACAAAACAGAAATCCTCGAACCTCGAACCTAGATCCTCGATCCTGCATACCGAAGGCGGCATGACCGGATAAACCAGGTAAACTAACAATACCAGACGAAACAGGGGGAACAGTTCGATGGACATGGGACTGAAGGAGCAATTCCTTGTGCGGTGGAAGAAGTATTTCGGCGGGGCGGAGCTCCCCATCACCTGCTGGTATACCGACAGCGAGGCTGCGGCCGACGGCGTGAAGCCGCCGAAGGGCCACCGGTGCTTTCTCGCCGACCTGGCGAAAGTCCGCCAGGGGAAAAACCTGCGTTTCGAGCTGGCGACGGTCGGCTGCTTCGGCGGCAAGCGCTACCTGGGCTTCACAAAGGATGTCATGCCCGACTTCGAGTATTTCCTCTCCTGCGGCATCCCGGGGGTGCTCGAAGGCGAGCGCTACAAGAAGTCCCCCGAGCTGGTCAAGGAGTTCGACAAGCGCTCGCCCCCGTTCACGGCGCCGGCCCCTTACATCGTCTTCAAGCGCTGGGACAGGCTCGAGCTCTCCGATGAGCCCGCCGTAGTCATCTTCCTTGCACCGCCCGATGTCCTCTCGGGGCTCTTCACCCTGACCAACTTCGACGAGGCCGACCTCAACGGAGTATACTGCCCTTTCTGTGCAGGCTGCGGCTCCATCGTCAAATACCCCTTCATCGAGAGGGAGTCGTCGCGCCCGAGGGCCGTTCTCGGCATGTTCGACGTCTCCGCCCGGCCCTTCGTCCCCGGCTCGACGTTGAGTTTTGCCCTGCCGATGAACAAGTTCACCGCCATGGTCGGAAACATGGACGAGAGTTTCCTCATCACGAAGTCCTGGAAGGCGGTGCGGAAGCGCATCGGCTAGAGGCCGATGGCCTCAGTGACGGGCAAAAGTGTCTGAGTGTCGAAGTGTCTGAGTGAAGAGAAAAAAGGGGGGGCGCGATTCCGGATTCCCGATTCCCGATTCCTGCCGCGAAGCGGCACGCCTGGACCCTAAATACAAGCACTTGCAAATGCGCGCCCCATCGGTCAGGGCACGGCACTTGCTCCTTCTTTTCTGCAGGCAGCGGGAATTTCTCCGCTGACCGCCCCGAAAGGAGGGATGAGGCTCATGTTGATCCGTCTGGCCGACACAAGCTGGGGTCCGCAGTTTTTCGTCCCGACCATTTCGATCAAGCACTATTCCGGGCGCGTGCTTCTGAGAGAAAGTCTGGATGACGAGCTGCTGAAAAAGGAACTGGAGGCGATGAACATCGAAGGGCGTCCCGTCAGTTTCACCAACGCCTGGCACATCCGGAAGAAAGGGACGCAGACCTGGATCAAGGTCGGGGAGTCGACGGCGCGGGAACACGATTTCGGCATTCGCCTGGACCGAAAACGGCTCCTACCAGGTCCTCGGTTTCATGAGCGCGAAGGTCAGGACCGATGACGTGAAGGAGATCATCGTCTCGCGTCAGAACATCGCGATTTCGAGATCAAGAACAGTTGATGGGTGGGTTGGTTCGTTCGTTCGTTGATTGGTTACTTGGGGATTTGGGAACATTCGTTTATTTCGTCATTGCGAGAAACGAAGTGACGAATCTCGTCTTTCGAAGGGATTGCCGCGTCGGCCCGGAGGGCCTCCTCGCAATGACAACCTCGCATAACCGAAGCCCTTCTTCTCTTTATCTTCACTCAGACACTTAGGCACTCAGACACTCAGACACTTCTTTCGTCCCTTCTCTTGCACGCAGCGCCCGCACCTCTGCACTCGAGCCCGGCCCGGCCCCGCGATGAAAAACGCATCGCAGCGCGTACATTTCCTCAACTTCTTGCGATTCCCCGCAACCTTGAGAAATTCGACGAAGGCAAAGACGAGGACGTTGTGGTAGTACTCGTCGGCAAGGCCTGCGCGCTCCGTGAAGTAGCTCGGCTCGAACAGGGGCTTTTCATAAAGCGACCCGTCATCACTTACCGCCGTTTCCCGCCGGTTGACCATGTTGTAGACCAGCAGCAGATCCAAAAGCGTCTGGTACCGGGACAGGTCCTGCGCCTCCATGATCTCCCCGAGGATCATCCTCCAGCGTTCCTGCAGCTCGGCAAGAACCTCCTGCTCGGCCTGGATCCTGCTGTAGTACGCCGCCATCTTCTGGGCCTCGTGCGTCCTTTCCGGCAGGATGTCGCGACGGATCGCCAGGATGCGATCCGTCAGGGTGATGTATTCAGCCAGGCAGGCCAGGAGCTGCTCTCTGACCTCGTCCATCTCCGTCGTCAGCGGGGCCCGGTCGTCGAACATCTCCGCGACCTCCTCGAGCCATTTTCCCCCTCCCGTCCCGACGGGAACCCGGAAGACATCCTCCTCGTAAGGGTTCTCGTTGTCCCACTTCGGCTCCAGGGGCTGGATCTTGAAGGTGAGCACTCTCTCGCCGTCGTAGTCATAGGACGCAAGCGAGATGTTGCAGGGCAGGTTGTTGATGACTGAGAGCAGCCTGCGCTCTTCGAGCAGAAGATCCACCAGCTCGCGGTCGCCCGCCGACAGGGCATCCTCGAAGAGCCGCAGGGTCGGGTAGCGGCCGAGGGCCTGATCCAGGAACCCATGCCCGAAACCGAAGGCTGCGGCGGCGCCCCGTATAAATACGGTGCCGGCCTCCTCCGCTGTCGGGGCAATTACGAAGTCAACGACGAGTTTTCCGAAATGCTGATCCTGTTTTCCCTTCATGCCGGTCTCTCCGAGTTTGATCGATGAGGACCGAACCATAGAACACTCCGTGGGCCTTTTCAAGGCCCAATCTCTGTTGCCATACTTCCGACCTCCACGCATGATCGAGCATCGTTAAGCGCGCGTTCTCGCCAGCGTGAACACTCACGGGATACATCGCGTATCAGGAAGTGCCCGATTATGGCACGGGCTTTGCTCATAGGAAAATCTGGCACAGCCAATACATTGGCTGAACGAATTTTATCACGGAAATTGACCTGATCTGGGCTGAGGTGCCAAGGAGGGGCAGCAGGTCCTGGCGGCGTGCGAGCAAGCGCGACGAGATCCGTAATGGACACACATGCTGTCGCAGAGGTTCAAAAAGAATATTTTTCTCGTCTTTCTTGTCGGGGCCCTGCTTCTTATCCTGCCCGGGCACCAACCAGTCCTCGCCGCCGAGGAGGCAATCACCGCCCGGTCAGCAGCTAAATTCGCCCTCGGGATTCTGGCATCTGCTGCCGTGCATGAAGGGGCACACGCCCTGGTTGCAGCGGCAACCGACACCGGCATGACCTGGAAAGTCGGCAACTACAACCAGCCCCTTGCATTTACGGAAAACGCCAGCAGCGATTCAAAAGGTGTCGCCGTCTACTCGGCAGGCCTGATCGCGCAGCTGATCTGCTCCGAAATCATCCTGGATGTGGATTCCATCGAAAAAAACGACGCATTCGTGCGAGGCATGATGACGTGGAACGTCCTGAACCCCATCCTCTACGCCCTGGACTACTGGGTATTCCGGATTTCCAACAAGCAAAACAGCAATTCCTACCAGGGCGACCTGGAGGGAATTGAACATTACTCAAACGAAAGAACGGCCCAGGCCTTCGCGATCGGCATCACGGCCGTCGCCGCCTTCCAGGGCTACCGGCTCCTCAAGACCCAGGACTGGGCACCGGACTGGCTGAAGGCCGCACCGGACAATGTCAACGTCCTTCCCCTGCACAGCGGCGGCGCCATGTTAACCTACGAATTTCGGTTCTAGGCTGCCCGCTGGAACACTCTGCCGTTCTCTTTATTACCAAAGAAAAGCCCCTTGTCCCGGCCAGCCGGAACAAGGGGCTTTTGTCGTGCGATCCGCCCTTTTCGATCTCCGGAATCCCGAAGCCCGATGCCCGAATCCCGTCGATGGCGGCTCACGCCAGTTTCATCTTCTTGAATTCCTTCACCTGCCCCGTGATGCCGCGCTCGGTGGGCAGGCGCTCGATGCTCGATGCGCCGAAGAACCCGATGATGCCGGGCATCTTCTTCAGGGCCTTGCCCACGCTGTCGGGCTCGTCAAAGGGCCCGCCGTGACAGATGACGAGGATGTCCTTACGAACTTTCTTTCCCGCGGCGGCGATTCGCATGACGAGATCAATCGCCTCGTCAAGGCTGAGCGCAACGGCCGCCCCGATAGAGCCCGACGTCGTGAGCCCCACGTGGGCCACGAGCTGGTCGGCGCCGGCTTTCGCCATGGCCTTTGCCTGATCCTCGTCGAATACGTAGGGGGATGTGAACAGGTCGAGCTTGTTCGCCTCGGCGATCATGGCCACTTCCTTGTCGTAGCCCATGCCGGTCCCCTCGAGGTTCGCCCGGAAGTTGCCGTCAATGAGCCCCACCGTGGGGAAGTTCTGGACGCCGGAGAACCCGATCTCCTTGAGTTGCTTCAGGAACACGGGCATCAGCCGGAACGGGTCCGTGCCGCAGACACCGGCCAGCACCGGCGTGTTCTTCACGACGGGAAGCACCTCCGAGGCCATCTCGACGACGATGCCGTTGGCATCGCCGTAGGGCATGAGGCCCGCAAGCGACCCCCGTCCCGCCATCCGGTAGCGCCCGGAGTTGTAGATGATAATGATGTCGGCCCCGCCCGCCTCGGCGCACTTGGCGCTGATTCCGGTCCCGGCGCCGCATCCGACGACGGGCTTCCCTGCCGCCGCCTGGGCGCGAAGCCTCTTGATAATCTCTTTTCTCGGGATAGCCATGGGTTCCTCCTTTCTACTTTGCCATCATCTTCAGCAGGGTCTCCGCCGCCTTCGCGGCGAAGGCGGGGTCGTTGATGTTGTTGTCCATCTCGATGACGCGGATGCCCTGCTTTACGTTCGCCTTGATGGTGTCGTAACAGGCCCTGTCGGCCTCGGGGTCCCAGTAGATTCCGCCGGGGCTGTCGAGCATGGATACCCCCTTGAGAGGCAGAAGGATCGCCACGGGCCCCTTGGACTCGTTGGCCGCCTTCGTGATCATCTGTCCCATGATCCGGTTCTCCTCGACGTTGGTCCGCATGAGGGTGACATTGGGGTTCCACTGGTAGAGGTTGCGGTTCTTGAACTTTTCGGGGACGGTGCCGATCCCCCAGAAGTTGCACATGTCGACACAGCCCGGGACGAGCACCGTCGGGATCCCCGCACGGGCTGCCGCCATCATGCGGTCGGGCCCGGCGCTGAATACGCCGCCGCAGACCTCGTCGGCCAGCTCCGTCGTCGTGATATCGAGCGAGGCCGTAATGTAGCCGTCGGCAATCAGGCTCTCCATGGTCCTGCCGCCCGTCCCCGTGGAGTGGAAGACGAGGACCTCGTAGCCCTTCTCCTCGAGGATTCCCCGGGCCTTGTCCACGCAGGCCGTCGTGTTGCCGAACATGGAGGCCGTAACAAGGGGCTTTTCCGCCCGGGGTTTCGGGACCTTCGTCTTGACCATCCCGGCAATGGCCCCGGCGGCATTTGCGTAAATCGTCCGGCTGATGCGGTTGAACCCCGCCACGTCGACGATGGAGGGGATGAAGGTGATGTCCTTCGTCCCCGCATAGGCGCTCACGTCGCCGCCGCCGACGGTGGAGACCATGACCTTGGGAACCCCCACGGGGAGGGTACGCATGGCCGCCGTGGCGATGGAGGTCCCGCCTGTGCCCCCCATGCCGATGATGCCGTGGAGTTTTCCCTTGTCATAGAGGGCCCGGACGACCGCCGCAAGGCCTGCCTGCATGACCCTCATGGCCTCGTCCTTCTGCTCGCCCTTGCGGAGGGTTTCGAGGTTCCCGCCGCCCGCCTCGGCGACCTCCGCGCCCGACACATCCGGCACGAAGGCCGGTTTTCCCATGACGCCGAAGTCCACCACGAGCGCCTTGAGGCCCTCCTTCTCGACGAGTTTCTTGATAAAGGCGAACTCCTGCCCCTTGGTGTCCAGCGTCCCGATGATGACGACTGTTTTGGCCATGACGACCACTCCTTTCTCTTTTTTCCGAAGGGAAAAGGGTTGGTGGGGTTGTTGCCCTGATGGACTCTGAACCCGATACGCGCTGAATGGTTGGGGGGATGCCCTGAGACACGCCTTTCCTCCCGGGTGGACGTTGTCTGCAGGGGCTCTAGATGCAAAGACGAGAAGGTCGACGGTGAGCGAGAGGTGACGAGGGAGAGTTCGCGGGCGAATGCTCATTTATTATCCGCTCGCCGGGAGGGTGTCAAGGGGGAAGTGGCGGGTGTTCTTTTTCCTTGAAAGAAACGGGATTCGGGGTTAACAGAATGGTCCCATGGGCATCGTAAAAGACATCAAATTCTTTGTCGCCAAAAACTTCCTCATCTCGCTCGGCTACCACGTCTGCAGCCTGCACGCAAAGACCATCACGGTCATCCCCGATGGCATCGAGAGGGTGCAGGGCCACATCGCAAAGGGCGGAACCATCATCTTCGCCTGCTGGCACCAGCGCTTCTTCAGCGGCTTTTTCGTCCCCCGGATCTTCGGGATGAACCCCTGCATCATGATCAGCCAGAGCCGGGACGGTGATTTCGTCTCCGACGTGGTCGCCCGCATCGGCTGGGTCCCCGTGCGGGGCTCGACCTCACGCGGCGGGAAGAAGGCCCTCCAGGAAATGATCGCCGGGGTTGAGAAATACCGGATGAGCGGGCACATCGTCGACGGCCCCCAGGGGCCCCCGCACATCATCAAGCCGGGCCTCGTTGCCCTGGCGTCGCAAACCGGCGCCGCCATCTGCCCCGGGTACATCTCCTACGAAAACCCCTTCATATTCAACAGCTGGGATCGATTCATGATCCCCAAGCCTTTCAGCCGCGTCCTTCTGAGGGCCGGGGACTTCATCTTCGTCCCGAAGGAACTCGACGAGAAGGCCTTCGAGGAGGCCCGCCTCGACATCGAACGCACGATGATCGAGGGCTACGCCGAGGCGGACGCGTCCTGGAAACGGGCGTAGCCCGTCTCCAGAGCCGACAGTATACAGCTGACAGCCTTAAAAAAATCAAATCCCCCTCTTTCCCCCTTTATCAAAGGGGGATGAAGGGGGATTTTCTTGGTAACTCAAACGAAAATTGCCACGCATCGCAAGGCTCGGCTCGCAATGACTTTCTTTCTTATGTCTTCACTCAGACACTTAGACACTCAGACACTTTTTTTCGTCCCTACCCCCTCGTCCCTGGTCCCCTCCTTCTCTTTCACCGGTCACTGTTTTTACACGAGGGTGGTGCGGTAGAACTTCACCAGATAATCAAACCCCGACCACAACGACAGGGCCAGGGCGACATAGAGGAACATCGTCCCGATGCTGCTCGGGTCGATGCCGTAGATGGGGTAATGGATGATGAGGGCGGAAACGGCGACGATCTGGCAGAGGGTCTTGTACTTGCCGAGCTGGCTTGCCTCGATGACATGACCTTCCGCAGCGGCCATGCTGCGCAGCCCGTCGACGGCAAAATCCCGCATGATCATGAGTGCTACGACCCACGCAGGGGCCCGCCCCACGGGGATGAGGAGCACCAGCGCCGCGCTCATGATGATCTTGTCGGCAATGGGGTCCAGGAGCTTCCCCATGCGGGTCACGATGTTGTAGCGCCTCGCCACGTACCCGTCCAGGAGGTCGGTGAGGGCAGCCAGGATGAAGAGGATCGAAATGACGAGGCTCATCGCCTCCCCCGGTTCCAGCAGGATCAGGAACAGTATCGGGAGAATGCCGATGCGCAGCAGCGTGATGGCGTTGGGCAGGTTGATGATCCGCCGGTTTTCGGCGCGAATCGGCAATCGGTCGAAATACCTCTTGAGAATATCGATAAGTATCACGGCCTTTTCCATCAGGAACCCTGTTTACTTCGGGACCTTCTTCCAGTCCGCCAGGAATTTCTCGATCCCAACGTCGGTCAGGGGGTGCTTCGCCAGCTGGGCGATCACGCCAAAGGGGATCGTGGCGATGTCGGCGCCCAGCATAGCCGCCTCGAGAACGTGCATGGGGTGGCGCACGCTGGCCACGATGACCTCCGTGGTAAAACCGTAGTTGTCGAAAATGCTGAGGATCTGCTCCACCAGCTCCATGCCGTTCTGGGCCACGTCATCAAGCCGGCCCACGAAGGGGCTCACGTAAGCCGCGCCGGCTTTCGCCGCCATCAGGGCCTGGATCGGCGAGAAAATGAGCGTCTCGTTCACATCGATGCCCTCGCCGGAGAGGATCTTCGTCGCCTTGAGCCCTTCCGTCGTGAGGGGAACCTTGATGACGACATTGCCTCCCAGCTCGACGAGCTTCTTCGCCTCGGCCACCATGCCCGCCGCTTCAAGGCTCACCACCTCGAGGCTCACGGGACCGGGAACGGCTTCCAGGATCTCCTTCACGACATCATTGAAGGGCCTCTTCTCCCTGGCCACGAGGCTGGGGTTCGTCGTCACCCCATCGCACATGCCGAGGCTGAGGGCCTCCTTGATCTCGCTGATATTGGCCGAATCGATGAAAAACTTCATGAAGCCTCCAAGCATCTGAACCCAATACAGAATTTCCCGCCTGATGCGACGGGGTCGTAGACGGAAGGGGGATCAATCGGGGACGTGTCCGCCCTTTTCACGGAATTTTCTGTAACATTCTTTACTGCAGAAATAAAGCGTTTTTCCATCCGCGCTCACCCGGTATGCCTCGCTGACAGGGATATAGGTGTGACATTGAGGATCCTCCACGAGATCCTCACCCTTGATCCTCCTGTCGTCCCGCCTGCGATCATCGACGCGGCGCGAGGGAAAGAGAAACTTCTTCAGGAGCAAGTACGCCAGGATCAGGACGATTCCGATGACAATGAAACGAAACATTACAGGAACACCTTCTCTTCGTCGTTCGAGGGGGCCTTTCTACCAGTCTGCGTCGATGCGTTCGACAGTGTGGTCATCTTCCAGGCGGTCCAGAAGCCCTTTCATCGATATGCCGTAGAGCGCGTGAATGACATAGGGAGCGATCTCGTTGATCGGCACGAGAACGAACCGGCGCCTGTGCAACTCGGGGTGCGGAACGACGAGGCTTTCGGTCTTGATGATCTCCTGGCCGTACAGGAGGATGTCGATGTCGATCGTCCTGGGCCCCCAGCGCTCTCTTCTCTCGCGGCCCAGGACCTGTTCAACCCACTGCAGCGCCTTGAGAAGCTGCGGGGCCGTGAAGGTCGTGCGGACTTCCACAACCCCGTTTACAAACCAGTCCTGCAGCTTGTCCCCGACAGGCTCCGTCCTGTAAAGGGACGACCGTCTGAGCACCTGCACGTTTTTCAGAGACGCGATCTCGCG
>Ga0209820_1000344_pt1 | contig 11211 bp, 24 predicted proteins | sample PPLLak21cMay2015_FD_187254 | JGI IMG/M metagenome (GOLD analysis project Ga0209820, IMG submission 187254) | Freshwater sediment microbial communities from Prairie Pothole Lake near Jamestown, North Dakota, USA - PPLs Lake P7 Core (1) Depth... | ecosystem: Environmental > Aquatic > Freshwater >...
AGAGCCTCGTTTTTAGCCGAACGGGGCTTTTGTCTTTCTGCGGTAAGCGTCCTAATCATACTACGCATTTGATATGCTGCGTAATTCTTTTTTGATATAAAAATCTGCTGGCTTATTCCTTTCGAACACTCTGCCGTCAAACTGGGTCAGATACAGCCGCCCATTGCATTCCATCAACTTGAAATGGCCTGACGCATATGCCTTGACTGGAGTGCTGAGATCAACGCCACGGCGCGGTAGGTAGACAGTGTAAATGTCGTACCGAGTACCCTTATAAGCTGCCAACCGACCAGTTGGCCGGTACTTGTCTGGCCTCATAGTCTCTAAACTTATCCACGGGTCTTGCGCCCTGCTTTCGTCTCTGTCCAGGCTCGCTGTCCAGTCTAAGTTGTAGCCTCGCTCTCTCACTTTATATCCTCGATCTTGTTAATTGTTCGCTAATCAAAGCACACTATTTTATCAAAGTAAACTCTATTTGTGCTTTACATAAGGCACCACAAGTGCTTAAATGTGCGAACACACAAACCAAAAAGAGGATAAAAAAATGATACACAAAGAAATCTGGCAAACCTTGAGCAGCATCGACTGCTCGGATCACATCGAGAAGAAAAACAACCTGTCCTACCTGTCATGGGCTTGGGCTTGGTCAACGCTGATGGAACACTATCCAGAAGCAACCTTTGAGTTTGACGAGCCAAAGGTGATGAATGACACAATGATGGTGTTCTGCACTGTCAGCATTGGCGAGTGCAAGCGCAAGATGTGGTTGCCAGTGATGGACTATAAGAACAAGGCTATCAGCAACCCTGACTCGTTTGCCGTCAATACGGCAATGATGCGCTGCCTGGTTAAGTGCTTGGCATTGTTTGGCCTCGGTCATTACATCTACGCTGGTGAAGACCTGCCACAAGCTCACAAGCCTGACCGCAAGCCTGATCCAATCCTCAGCCAGATGCTACATGCCTGCACCAACATTGATGAGCTGAGAGCCGCTTGGAAGGCAATGACACCTGACCAGCGTGAAGCCCACGGTGATGTGTTGTCAGAAGTTAAAGAGAGGCTCGCATGAGCCTTTCACCAGAACGAGAAGGCAGGCTGACTGCGAGCGTTTTTGCGTCAGCCATTGGCATAGGGTATGACTCCAGACAAAAGCTCTGGCGGCAGCTCACAGGGCGCGAGGAAAGGTTTGCTGGCAACTCTGCGACTGAGTGGGGAAGTGATAACGAGATACACGCTATAACGGCCTATGAGGTCGCTACAGGCGACATCGTGCAAAGTGCAGGTGGTAAGCAGGGTTTTGTTATATCTGCGAGCCATGACTGGCTAGGATGCACTCCTGACGGCTATGTCGGTAGTGACATCGTTGTCGAGGCCAAATGTCCAGCATCAATGAACTTGTATGGGAAAGTGCCTGACCACTACATGCCGCAAGTGCAGGGACAGCTTTTTATCACTGGCCGCAAGCTGGCGCATTTTGTTTGCTGGACACCAGAAGGTCTGGAGGTGCATGAAGTGCCGTTTGATGAACAATACTGGGATGAGTGCCTGAAGCTATTGTCCGACTTTTATAGTTTTTGGAAGTCAGACCAAGAACCCAAAAGACAGAAGAAACCAATTTTACCAACCGTTGAATATAGGAAAATAGTATGAACTACGACAACACCAATCGCGGAGCAATCTGGAAGAACGAAAAGAAAGAGACGGAAAAGCATCCTGATTTTAAGGGCGACTTAAACATTGATGGCGTTATTTATAACGTGTCAGCTTGGAAGCGTAAGCCAGATGCAAACCCAAAAGCACCTCTGTTGTCCTTTTCTGTCAGCAAGCGTGAAATGCCGCAAGAGGTTAAACAGGCTGCAATGCACAGCAATCACGGCAGGCCAGCAGTACAACAAAACGTGGCTGACCCATTCGATGATCAAGATTTGCCTTTTTGAGGTATCGATATGAGCGCATATTTGGAAGAAGAAATACTGGACTGGGCGCACGACAAGGGCATCTTGGGCGCAAAAGGTCGAGGCACTGAAGCAGGCCAGCACATGAAGACGCTAGAAGAAGTTGAGGAGCTGACTCACGCTTTGGCTGATCGCAACCTGGTTGAGATTGCTGATGCCATTGGCGACATTTATGTCACCCTTGTGATACAAGCTGAGATGCAAGGTCTACGCATGTGTGACTGTATAGACGGAGCCTACAACGTGATTTCAAAGCGCACTGGCAAGATGGTCAACGGCCAGTTTGTGAAGGATGGCAAGTAATGGACTCGCATACTTTTGTGAAGGTTCAGGCTGCGCTTGGCTACGACAATGCGCGGATGGCTGCTGAGATCGGCTTGTCAGAAAGGATGGTCGTTGCCATGAGGTCAGGCGAAAGGCTGGTTAGCAACAAAACCGCATCGGAAGTTAAAGTTGCAATAAAAAGGCAAATTGATTGCTTGAAAGCATTGCAGAAGTGCTTAAAATAAAGCACAATCAAATGACACACACAGCAAGAGGATAACAAGATGGAAACAATAACAGTCTGGAATAAAGACGGCCACTGGCGCGATGTTACATACAGCATAGACGGCAGCTACATGCCTGCATCGTTCGACTTTGAGGCAGAATACCCAGAGATTGTTGTTCACAGTGTTGAGCTGTGCGATGAGGACGGCAATCCTGCTCAACTGCCTGATGACGAATGGGAAACAATTGACGCACTGGTTTGGGAGGCTATCAATGGATAACCGACTCCAATTCTGGATAAACAGTCGCGCATTTGCCCGACACATGCTTAGTCTCCGCAACAAGCGCAAAGAGCGTGAGTACATTGGCGACACGATGCGCCATGTCAGTTTCACAACACGCTGCCTTGCAGATGAAATTCGCAAAGTTGAGAAACAACTTGGCAGGCCACACAGGTATCTGCCAGCAAGTGGGTTTTATCAGGGCGTTGTTTGGTAAACATGACTGCACCGCATCAGGTGCAGAGAGGTGGGGATATGAAACGCAAACTGATCGTGGGTTTAGCCGCTGCGCTTTACGCTGTTTACGGGATCATTGTGCTTGACGCATTGTATTCACCTAAACAAGAGCAACACGCGTCAGCAGGCAAGGAGAACAATAATGAGTGACGCATTTGAACAATGGGCAGCAGATAAGAGTTTTATGCTTAGAGTCAGCGCAGGAGACGGTTACGTCACCGTCAAAGAGATGGCGTTCGAAGCATGGCAAGCAGCCCTGCAAAGCGGGGAGCCGGTGGTTCTTGAAGCCGTATTTGACATCCTGAAAGCCGCGCAAGGCTCTTGCAGGCTAGGGTTTAACGATATTGCCGATAAGCAGATCGAGATCGCTATTAAAGCACTGCTATCAGCAGGCAAGGAGAACAATAATGAGTGACAGAGAGTTAATTGCAGCCGCTAATGCTCTGATCGACGGCGACAGAGCAGAGGCGTGGAGATATCCCACTGTGTGGGAGCCGTTAGTTGATCGTCTTAAGATAGCCGCCCAAGCCCCGCAGCCGGTGGTTCCTGCACAATGGAGAGTTGTCATGCGCGGGATGGTGGAATATGCAGAGTGCAATGATCCCGGCAATCCGTATCTTCCACAAGCGCAAGCACTGCTATCAGCAGGCAAGGGAGAATAACAAATGACACACGCAATCGTTTTAATTATCGGCCTGCTGTCAGGCTACCTTATTGGCTCTGCCGGTGTGCGTTACCAGCGCAGTGATGACATTCAGCGACTGATCGACATTGAGGCTACTCAGCGCAAAGCTGATGGTATCAAGCGCACTGGTGACACCCACACTGAGTACCAGGCACACGAGTGCGGAGCCGGAAGGCCGCGAAAGGTGGCTCGATGAAAGACACAGCAACTAGGATGAAGAAGTTGCGAGAGGCTGAGGCAAAGAAGATGGTTAAAGAGGCAAGCATTATCTGCGGCACGATCATTGTGCTGGCTGTTGTTGTGATTGTGATGGGAGTGCGGATGGGATGATACTAGACTCAGAGTTTTTACTGTACGCTATTGAGCAGAAACAAGATCAGCAACGTGTCACTTACAAAGATCAGACGCGAACGGAAATAACAATCTTAAAGCGGAGGTTGATCGAAAATGAAAACCTGCTTCGACTGCCCAGCGTACCGCTTGGAGAACAATAATGCGCTAGGCTATTGCCCTATCAATCACCGGCAAGTCAGAAAAGGTTATATCATGATGCCTGAAGGTGATTGCCCAAAACCTGACCAGGCACAACTGATCGAGATACTGGAGCAAATGAAACGTGATGAAATATCAGAAGGTGGAAAAGGATATCAAGGAACGGCTTGAGTTAGACATTAAGATGTATCTGTCAGCAGGAGGCAAAATTGATGTGCGCCAGCCTGGTGAATCAGTTGCAATAGATGGGACGAATAACTGGCCTGCCGGTTTCTACAATGACGACAACATTGCCTTCCACAAAAAGAGACCGAGGCCGCGATGAAGTTCGTCACCTACCCATCTGGAAGCGTCCTGTGCTGCGCTCCACACGATTCTGGGTCAATCATGGCACTATGTAGCGACTTACAGTTATCGTTGCAGGAGCGTCACGATAAAGCCCAGCAAGAGGTGCAAGAGATACTGGACAGACTAGCCGCCAGAGAGGAATAAGGCTCTCTCGGCTTCTCTGCGCCTGACTAATCCATTGAGTACCTTGCCGCCAGCTTTAGTCCACTTGAGAAGCTCATCTGCTGCGCCAGAGTAATCAGCACGATTGAACTTCATCCGCAACGTACTCGACTGAAGGTTGCCTAGTCCCACATTAAACGCAAAGCTGACCAGCGCATCCAAGCGGCACTGGCTATCAGCAGCAGCAGGACATAGTCGTAGTACCCCATCCGAAAAGCGTTGTAAATCCGCCTCAAGAAGCGCATCAATTTCATCAGCATTCCAAAGCCTATTATGTTCGCTGCGTAGTGGATAGCTGGCTCTCTCGCCGGTTTTAAGCCGCGCTTGGTCAGGATACAGCACTCTGCCATACCCAATCGTCCAAAGATCAGCAGGGCACTTGTAAGGGCTGTTGTGGCAGCCCTCAAAGGATTTAATCAACTGAATGCCAGCCTCAGATATGCTCATTTCTTGTTGAACGCCTGCGACCCAAACCAAAACGCAATGATGGCAGCTAGGATGGCCATTTCATCATCGTTAAAGACCATGTCCATGGCCTCGGCAAAAGCCACGCCAGTGCTGTACGCGTACCAAATACCGGCAATGTCGACGACTACTAGCAGGCCGACAAAGATGTAAGTTACGACTGGGCGAACAGATGCTCGCAGGTTAATCACCCACGTTGACGCACCTTCACCAATCTTCATGTCGTGCTTCCACATGGCGAGTTTTTCCTGCGCCTGTGTCTGCATTGCGATTTGCTCTGTTTTGATCTCTTCAACTTTGGCTTGGGCAATAAACCCTTCCTTAGCCAGAGCAATCTCACGCTCACGGTTAGCGGCCATCATCGCCAGTTCGTGCTTCTTGTCGCCACGATCCTGCACAAAATCCAGAACCTTTGGCAAACCGCCTGATGCAAAACCAAGAATTGTTGATACCAGTGTTAACATGATGATTACCCTATGTTTGAAATTATGCCGATAATAAATGCCACTATGATGCCGACCAGCGCGAGAATTGCACCGATGGTCAACGTGTTCTGGATGAGCTTACGCATTTTGCGGCGTTGGTTGAGCAATGCCCTTTCCCGCGTGTCCTTGATCCTTGCGCGGTCACGCATCATGCTTGTGTATTCCTCAACGCCCCATCGCCAGACAATCAGCTCTCTTAACTCTTTTTCCTGCTGCTCGATCTTCTTGCGAGCAATCAGTGCCTGCATCGCTTCTTGCTCAACACTGCCGGAGAAGATGAGCTTTTTAAAAAGCGGTGGGTCTTTGGCCTCTTCCTCTGCATTCTTGACATCGGACACAGCCTTAAACCACGTGCCAAGCTGGCCGCCCATGTCCTCCAGCTCACGCCCCATCTCAATGCCCTTTTTGAGGACCTTGTAGGCACTGGTGGCTATGGCTAAGGCTGAGACTGGGTCGAGCATTATTCGTTACCGCCACCGTTTATCTTTGCCCATGCACCCAGCATTAGGAGGCCAAGAACAAAGACCGTACCTGCACGAGCAATCGTCTGCATGATTGTTTTTTTCATGCCTCGCCAATCGGTAATCAATGAGCGCAGATCACGTACATCGTCACCGGCATCATCATCATGCAAGCCAATTTCCTTCAGTGCTGATTTCATCTCTTCACGCACGATGGTTCTGAGTAACTGCTGCTCGTTTAAGTCCATGATCTACTCCTAAAGGATGGCAATAATCGCAGACTCTAAATCAGCCGCAGTGGTCTCAGTAGTAAACACAAAGTTGATAGCGCAGTCGCCCGCGTAAGGACCATTGACCCAGCGAAACTGGAGCAGATTATTGTCCATGTCCTGCCCGGTAACCTCAGCCTGTGGGTGAGTTGCAGAGTCTGTATTAAAAATCAATCCTGTTGCGTTTGGCTCGACCGTAATACTTGGGTCAGCAATGTACGCATCAATGCCAGCAACAACATCTGCCTCGGTTGTGGTTGTAGTCCACAGGAATGGAATCACCGCATCGCCGGTATTTGGCAGAATCGCAGTGATGGTGTCCTGCACAAAGTCCACTTGGTGAACCAGTGCCTCACCTGTTGATACTGTAAGCTCAAGTGCTGACATTTTAGCTCTCCAAAGTGGTATATTTTATGACCCACGCGATTGACATATCGCTATTCGTGTCAGGATCGACCGTAAGTTTGAGGTTTGTGCCATCCGTAGTACGTGCAGCAAGCGTAAAGCTCGTTGTCCCAGCAGCCAGCCCCGTTGTAATCGTCACATAGCGGTCAGCGTCTGAGCCGTCACCGACGATAATGTCATGCGGTGTCGCGCCTGATACTGTGCCTACGATTGACTCGATGTACGCATTAGCAGGTAGGATCGCTTGGTTGACCCCGCCGATGTACTGAAGCTCGTTCGTACCAGCCCATGTGTTTGTCCAGCGTACCTCACGGGTTTGTGATACAGGGCGACCAACGACTGTTGCGCCTGATGCAGGCAGCAGCGCGTGGTTCTTGTTGCCGCTTGTATCAAAGATTTGGCCGGTGTTGCTTTGCGCGTTGCTGGCTATGAGTTCGGAAACGAGACCAGCGTTACCCACAACCCAATTTTTAATATAAAATTTAGCCCCGACCGCCGCTGTGCCATTTGACCCGTTTGAGTTAACAACCCTAACACTTAACGCTGATGTAGAGTCGGCCACAAAAGTCCGAACAATATCAATAGCCTGCCCCTCAGCCAAGGCAAAAGTTGTTGATACAAGGTTGCCACCAGCATCGGTATCATTAGCAATACGGAAGTGCGTTATTCCTGACCCTACTGGGTTAAAAATTCGACCCTTTATTGTTCGGGTTCCGCTAGTTGTAATTGCGCGGCTTATTCGCATAGCCCCACTTGTTACAGTCTTTTCGACCTCTAGCCAGTCATCTTGCCCATCAATAGAATCTACATTGCCGGTTACAGTAACATTGGTAATAGTTGTCCATGAATCAACACCCGCCGAGAAGTTTGACGTATAAACCGGAGTCTGACTCGCCCCCCGATCAGCCAGCGCAACGCCGTTGATGCTAAGGTCGAGGACTTCTGCTGAGGTTAGGGCGCGGTTGAATATTGACCAGCCCAAGCTGTTTGATGCGGCGCGTCCGTCTGATGTAGTGTTTAGCGAGTTGAGATGCAGAGTTCCTGTGTTATCCAAGTTAGAGGTCGCAGCGGCGGTAATAGAAACAGCAGCCCCCAACTGAACACCATTAACATAAAAAGTCGCGCTTCCTGCCGCCGATACTGTTTCCCTGACAACAACAATAGCAATTTCAGCGCAGGTGTTATTGGCAAGAGTGTTTGCAGCGGTAGCTGTGGCCTGATAAGTATTTGAAAAAGCCACTATGTTTGAAAAATTCAGTGTCCCGTCCGTGTTGATTGAAAAAAGCCATCGAGTGCCGTCATCAACCCGCTTTTGCATACAGCGTACAGCGGTTGCAGGCGTCCAATCAGGTAGAGAACCTTTCCAAACCAGCGTGAAGTCATTTGTGCCAAGGTTAAGGTTGGCGTTATTAAGTTGTCTTATTGCTGTCGTACCACTAGCAGCAGCCGTCATCTGCACCGACACTGCCTGAGCCAGAGGATTGGTGAACCTCCGCACGTCTACCGCTAACAAAACCCAACTAGCAGATTGACTAGGGTCAGTTGTTCCGCTTGTTGCGCCGACTGCTCGATAAGACAAATAAGTGCTGGGCGACCACACAACATTGCCAGCAACATAAGCCTGGCCGCTTACCCACTGGGTAGCATTACTTGCTGACTGTGCCGCAGCCTGTGCCGCTTCTGCTGCTGCTTCTGCCGCCTCTGCCGCAATCCTTGCTGTTGTCGCTGTAGTTGCGTTTGTGTTTACCTCACCCGCAACTGTGTTCGCCTGCCCTGACCAAGTATTGGTTGCAGTAATAACCGCCGGCAGTGACGTACCGTATAAGGTATCTGCCCGCGTATCAAAGTTTGCTGGGTCAGTTGTTAGAGGTGGTGAGCCTAAACTCGGTATAGTTTGCGAAATTGTGGTCATCAGACTCGCTCCAGCTCAAAATTCAAAATTACGTTTTCAGGATATTGCAAATTGATACTAAAATCGCGGTAGTAGCCAAGCATTGATACTGCTTCAAAGTAAGCGTCAGTAGCACTGTCGATGCCGTACCAGAAGGCAGGCTCGGCGTTCAGCAGGTCTCTTGTTTCAATGATTTTATTGACGGCAGTTTTCTCACAGAAAACAGTCTGCCTGCTTTTCGGGATATTCCTTCTTTTGACCAGTATTGCATTGCCTTCATCGTCACGATCAACAGTTGAAAAGTTTATAATGTCGCTGATTGCATTATATTGGGTTTCGCCAAAAAATACCTCACGCCCTACACCAAGCGCACCAAGTTCTGCATTGCCTGATGTTGCAGTCAAAGTCACTGTGACGATGCAGTCGGTATATGGCGGGATGTTGAAAAAGTTTAAGCTCTTTTGCGTTGTGAATGGCACTGTCAGGTGTTCATACCAAGTTCGGACAATTCGAGTATTCAGACTGCCCGTTGAGGTAAAGATTGTTCCACCACCCAAGACGCTTGTCACCGTCACTGTGTAGGAGTTAGCCAATATGCCGTCAAGGCAAACAGTATCAATCCTTTTGCCTGGTGCAAAAACTACAGTAAAACTACCAGGCACAGTTGTCCGATTGTTTCGATCATAGTCAAACATTCGGAACCGATTGGTCTTGCCGATATACTTCCACTTTGTTGTGTCGGTCAACGGGTTGCCAGTGTTAGCAGCAACCAGAGATTGATACAGATCATGGTTTGCAAGGTCTGTGACTATGTCGCCAAGATCACAGGACGAGCCAGAAGCGTAGATCGGGTAAACGATGCCGGCCTCAGTCCAGTACGCACCTTCAGCAAGGGCCTGCCCGACATTGCCGTTTTGTAAAGATCGCCAAACCGTTTGCGGGTCACCGTAGACCGACACCAGACCAACCAGCGCACCAATGGCATAGGTTGTGCCAGCGTCATAAGTTGCTGCTACCTCCTCTGGCACTGTGCTAGAGGTCAAAGATGTAATAGCAATGGGCGGGATTACTTTCATGCTGTCACCGTTACAAGTGAGTCACCATCTCTGGTCACGCGCAACAACAAGTCTGCTGTGCGTTTGGTGTAAAAAGCCATGTTTCGCATTTCGGTTAGCATATCACGCATTTCGCTCATCATGCCCCCGTTGTTGGAATTGCGCGGGTCGCTGGCAGTCAATACTTCCTCGCCCTTGTGCAACTCAGCCCTGAAACCGTTAAACGGAACATTACGAATACCGCCAAAAAGTGTTCCAGACAACCTGCCCTGTTCAGTCTGACCCAATGTTGCCGCCCTTTCTAAAAGCTGGTCAGCAGATGATGAGGACAGCAAGTACTCTCGGTCACCGCTTGCGATTTGACCGCCCAAAGCCTCGACCCATTGCTTTGTAAACTTGGTCAACTGCTCAGAGATTGGCGCAGATGTGACGCCTTTTTTCTCTTCTGCTGCTGTCCCCAAGAACAGGCCATTGCCCTGACCCTTTTCGTCAAAGCCGCCAAACGGATTGTTTGAGTAATTGACGCTTAAGCCAGCAGCCCTTGCTATTTGTGTCAGTGAGGCATCGTATTTTCTGAATACATTAATCACCTCATTTGCAGCAGATTGATCTTCGCGCCTTGCAAAGCCGATTGGCGCAAAGCCAGAAGCAAAGGCATCAACAGCAAACTTACGGTCAGCATCTGCGCCTGCTGCATCATGGATCAACAGGCCAGCGTTGCTAGACAGAGTAGGCTTTTCAGCAAGTGCAGCAGCCGCAACCGCAGCAAGTGCAGCAGCAGCCAGCAAAGGATTAGCAACAATAGCAGCACCAACAGCAGATGCCCCGCCAGATACCGCAGAGCCGACCGCCTTCACTCCACCAGCAATTGATGCACCTATGCCACTTCCCGCAGCAGCAGCAGCGGTTGGTGGTCCAGCAAGAGCAGAGCCAGCACCTATTGCGGTTCCAGTTGCGCCGCCAACAAATTGCCCAACCGCAGCACCGGCTGCGCCTCCTGTAACAGCCTTTGCCGCAGCGTTAGCGGCAGCACTCGATGCAATGCTTGCAACAGTTCCACCAACAGACCCGCCGCTTGTGCCTGCTCCTGTGATGCCGACAAACTCCATCAGCTTAGACGCAGCCCACTCAGCGAGCATTCGTTGAATCATCGCGCTGAATGCTTTGGCGATGTTGTCAAAAGCGTTTTTGCCGTTATTGAATATGTCAATAAAACTTGTGGTCAGGTATTCATGTGTTCTGGCAATGGCTTCTTCTTGCCGTCTTTGCGACTCTATTTCAGCCGCTGCGCGTTGTTCTGACCCTGCTTTGGATAGCTTAGTCCATAGGTCAATGGAGTTTTGATTGCGCTGTGCTTCAGCCGTGACCGCAGCAGTTGCGTCTCTTTGGTCATAAAGTGAGTTAATTGACGCTTCAATGGCAATCATCTGCTCACTGGTCAATTGTGTTCCAGCACTCATGACCGCGTTGTAGATTGCTTGTTGTCGTTCATTCAAAACAAGCTGAATTTCTGCTCGCTTGTTTTCTGTTA
>Ga0209820_1000349_pt1 | contig 11105 bp, 6 predicted proteins | sample PPLLak21cMay2015_FD_187254 | JGI IMG/M metagenome (GOLD analysis project Ga0209820, IMG submission 187254) | Freshwater sediment microbial communities from Prairie Pothole Lake near Jamestown, North Dakota, USA - PPLs Lake P7 Core (1) Depth... | ecosystem: Environmental > Aquatic > Freshwater >...
CGGCTCGCCGTCCAGCGGCGTCGCTTTCCTTCAGGACTGCTTGAGCCCGCCTCCGGACAGCACGATCCGCATCAGGTCGGCCACCGTGTTGGCGTTGACCTTGTCCATGATGTTGGCGCGGTGCGCCTCGACGGTCTTGATGGAGATGCCGAGGTCGTCGGCGATCTGCTTGTTGAGCCGCCCCGCGACGATGCGCTCGAGCACCTGCTCCTCGCGCGGCGTGAGCTTGGCGAGCAGCGCCTCGCTCAGCTTCTGCCGTTCGTTGGCCGCCGCGTTCTCGCGCGCTTCGATCAGCAGGCGGTCGACGAGCGCCTTCAGCGCCGCCTGGTCGAACGGCTTCTCGATGAAGTCGACGGCGCCCTTCTTCATCGTGTTCACCGCCATCGGCACGTCGCCGTGGCCGGTGATGAAGATGATCGGGAAGGTCGCCTTGCGGGCGATCAGCTCTTCCTGCAGTTCGAGTCCGCTCATGCCCGGCATGCGGACGTCGAGGATCGCCACCGCGATGGCCGCGGGGTCGTAGCCTGCGAGGAATTTCTCGGCGCTCTCGAATCCGAAGACCCGGTAGCGGCTGGCCTCGAGCAGCCATTGCAGCGAGTCGCGCACCGCGTCGTCGTCGTCGACCACGTACACCACACCCAGCGATTCAGCGTTTTCAGTCACGTTCGGCTCCAGTTCAGGCGGGCGGATTGTCGTTGACCGCCTGCTCACGGGCAAGCGGCAGCGTGAAGCGGAAGATCGTGCCGCCCTCGGGGTTTTCCTCTACGGTGAGGCGTCCGTGGTGGAACTCGACGATCGAGCGGCAGATGTTGAGGCCCATGCCCATGCCTTCCGACTTCGTGCTGAAGAACGGCTGGAACAGGCTGGCGCGCTGCGCCTCGGGAACGCCCGTGCCGCGGTCGATCACCGAGAATTCGGCCATGTCGTCGATGCGCCGCACGACCAGGTCGATCACCCGCACCTGCGCGCCTTCCATCGCTTCGACGGCGTTCTTCAGCAGGTTGAGCAGCAACTGCTCGATCAGGATCGGGTCGACGTCCAGCGGCGGCATGGCGGGCGGCAGTTGCGTGCGGATCGCGATGCCGCGCTTGGACGCCTCGATCTCGGCGAAGCCGATGCTGTCCTCGACGACGCGCGCCGCGGGGGTCGGCCGGCGCCGCGGCTCGGAGCGCTTCACGAACTCGCGGATGCGGCGAATGATGTTGCCGGCGCGCTGCGCCTGGCCCGCGGCCTTCTCCAGCGCCGGCAGGACATCTTCGACCGAGGCGCCGCCGTCCTTGATGCGCGACACGGTGCCGAGGCTGTAGTTGCTGATCGCCGTCAGCGGCTGGTTCAGCTCGTGGGCGAGCGACGAGGCCATCTCGCCCATCGTCATCAGGCGCGACGTCAGCTGCACCTTCTCCTGCTGCTGGCGGACGATGTCCTCGGTGGCCTTGCGTTCCGTGATGTCGGTGGCGATCTGCAGGCGCACGTCGCGGCCGTCGACCCAGCGCACTTCGCGGGTGCGCACGTCGAACCAGCGCTGCGACTCGCCGTCGAACACCTCGCCCGCGGTCGAGGCGCCGAGCGCGCCCTGCAGCCGTCGGTGGCCGCCCGCGTCGGCCGCGTACAGGTCGCGGTAGCTGCGGTTGGCGAACAGGAGTTCCGCGCCGTCGGGTCCGGCCACCACCGACACCGCCGCGTCGAGCGACTCCAGCACCGTGGTGAACCGCTCGTGCGCGAGCTCGAGCTGCTCGCTGATGCGCTTGGGCTCGGTGATGTCGGCCATTGCCGACATCCAGCCCAGCTGCTCGCCGTCGTCGGCCAGCAGCGGCGAGACGTACATCCGCGCGTCGAACAGGGTGCCATCCTTGCGCTGCACCTTCAGTTCGAATCCGCTCGGCGGCGCCTTGCCGGCGAGCGTGGCGGACAACTGCCTGTGATGCGCCGCGTGCTGGCCGGCCGGCCAGTAGGGAAAGGGCGGGCCGCGGCCGACGAGCTCGCTCTCGGGCCACCCGGTCATCTGGCAGAAGGCCGGGTTGACGTGGCGGATCACACCGTCGCGGTCGATCACTTCCATGCCGGTGGCGAGCGAGTCTTCCATCGCGCGCCGGAATGCCGTTTCCGCGCGCAGCACGCGCTCGACGCGCGCCTGCCGCACGTCGCGCCGCGCGAGCGCCACCAGCGTCGCCATGACGACCAGCGAAAGGCCCCCGACGAGCCAGGCGAGCGCGTTGCCGAGCAGCGGCGAGCGTTGCTTGAAGGCCGACGCCTCGATCGCGAGTCCGTCGGGCAGCAGCGCGATCGGCGCCGCGTAACGCGCGGCGTCCGGCCGCGCCTCGCTCAGCGTCGACGTCGCCAGCACCGTCCCGGCATCGTCGATCAGCGAGATCCGGTAGTTGCGCGCGAGTTCGAGGTTCACCGTGGCGCGCAGCATCTGCGGCAACGAAATGCGGGCGAGGATCACTCCGAGGTAGGCATCCTCGCGGAACACGGGCACGACGAGGTCCGTGAACGGACTGCCGTTGTCGCCGCCCGCCGATCCGGAGACATCCTCGTAGGGCGGTGAGAAGAACGCCGAGTGCGACTTCTGGGCGTGCGCGATCGCCGCGCTCACCGCGTCACCGCCGATCTCGCTGTCCGGCGGCCGGGCGGTGTCGCCGAGCGGGCCGGGCGACGCCACCGACCAGCGCACGCGCTGCTCGGCATCGACGAAGGCCATGTGCATCAGCTCCTGCTTCTGGAGCATCAGCTCGCGGGCCGCCGAGGTGAAGCGGCGGTCGTTGTACTCGGCGTCGGCCACGTTCTGCGCGATCCTGGTCGCCGCCTCGCTCATCGTCTCGAGCCGCAGCGAGATGGACTGCACCAGCGTGTCGACATCCCGGTTGAGCGCGTCGCGCTGCAGTTCGCGATCCTCGTTGACGATCAGGTACGCGAGCCCGGCGAGCAGCGCGGCGAGCAGCGCGATGGCGATCGGGTAGGCGTAGCGGCTGAGCTCGGGCCGCTGGCTCTTGGCGCGCGCCATCCGGTCGAACGCGAGCAGGACCGAGTCGGGGGCGGGGGGCGGAGTGGTGTCCATCGTCGTGCGCGTCGCGTGCGGCCCGGCCTCGCCGTGGCGGGAGGCTGGGCATATTATCGGTGGCGGTTCGTCGCAGCCTGCCGCTGCGCCTTCTGGTTATCCCGCATTAAGAAATCGGGCGCCACTATTTGAAAGAGCCGGAGGGGGCTGTTATCGTCCGTTTTTCACGCCTGCACCGGGCGCCAACGTAGCGCCCGGGCTGTCCGGCACCGGCCGGCATCCAACAAGGAGACAGCCATGTCCGCCATTCCCCACATCGCGGCGAACGACGACGACGCGTCCGAAACCCGAGAGTGGCTCGATGCCCTCGAAGCGGTGCTCGAGCGCGAGGGCCCCGAGCGCGCGCACTTCCTGCTGGAAGCGCTGATCGACAAGGCGCGCCGCGAGGGCGCGCACATTCCGTACTCGGCGAACACGGCGTACCTGAACACGATCCCGCCGCACCAGGAAGAGCCGTTGCCGGGCGATGCCGCGATCGAGGAACGCATCCGCTCCTACATCCGCTGGAACGCGATGGCGATGGTCGTGCGGGCCAACCGCGGCGAGGGCGACCTCGGCGGCCACATCGCCAGCTACGCGTCCGTCAACACGCTGATGGAGATCGGGTTCAACCACTTCTGGCGCGCGCCGACCGCGGAGTTCGGCGGCGACCTGATCTACTTCCAGGGACACTGCGCGCCCGGCGTGTACGCGCGCGCCTTCCTGGAAGGCCGCCTCACCGAGGAGCAGCTGAACAACTTCCGGCGCGACGTGGACGGCAAGGGCGTCACGTCGTACCCGCATCCGAAGCTGATGCCGGAGTTCTGGCAGTTCCCCACGGTGTCGATGGGCCTCGGGCCGATCCAGGGCATCTACATGGCGCGCTACCTGAAGTACCTGCACGCGCGCGGCATCGCGAACACCGAAGGCCGCAAGGTGTGGGTGTTCTGCGGCGACGGCGAAATGGACGAACCGGAGTCGCTCGGCGCCATCGGGATGGCGTCGCGCGAGAAGCTCGACAACCTCATCTTCGTCATCAACTGCAACCTGCAGCGCCTCGACGGCCCGGTGCGCGGCAACGGCAAGATCATCCAGGAGCTCGAAGGCAGCTTCCGCGGCGACGGCTGGAAGGTGATCAAGGTCATCTGGGGCTCGTACTGGGATCCGCTGCTCGCCAGGGACCACGATGGCCGCCTGCTCCGCGTGATGGAAGACACCGTCGACGGCGAGTACCAGAACTTCAAGGCCAACGACGGCGCATTCGTGCGCAAGCACTTCTTCGGCAAGGACCCGAAGCTGCTTGAAATGGTCTCGCGCATGACCGACGACGACATCTGGCGCCTGAACCGCGGTGGCCACGACCCGCACAAGATCTACGCCGCGTACTCGGCGGCGGTGAAGGTCACGGGGCGCCCGACCGTCATCCTGGCCAAGACGGTCAAGGGCTACGGCATGGGCAAGGTCGGCGAGGGCAAGAACCCGACGCACCAGCTGAAGAAGCTCGACACCGCCGCGATCCGCGAATTCCGCGACCGTTTCGCCATCCCGATCCCCGACGACGACCTGGAAGAAGTGCCGTACTTCAAGCCGGCCGAAGACTCGCCCGAGATGAAGTACCTGCACGAGCACCGGCGTGCGTTGGGCGGCTACCTGCCGCAGCGCCGCCGCAAGGCCGACGAGAAGCTGGCCGTGCCGGCGCTCGACGCGTTCCAGGCCGTGCTGGAACCGACCGCCGAAGGCCGCGAGATCTCGACCACGCAGGCGTTCGTGCGATCGCTGACGCAGCTGGTGCGCGACAAGGCGATCGGCCCGCGCGTGGTGCCGATCATCCCGGACGAGGCGCGCACGTTCGGCATGGAGGGCATGTTCCGCCAGCTCGGCATCTATGCCGCGCAGGGCCAGCTGTACGAGCCGGTCGACAAGGACCAGGTGATGTACTACCGCGAGGACAAGGCGGGCCAGATCCTCGAGGAAGGCATCAACGAGGCGGGCGCGATGAGCTCGTGGATCGCCGCGGCGACGTCGTACTCGCACACGAACCGCATCTCGATTCCGTTCTACATCTTCTATTCGATGTTCGGGTTCCAGCGCATCGGCGACCTCGCCTGGGCGGCGGGCGACTGCCAGACGCGCGGCTTCCTGCTCGGGGCCACCGCGGGCCGCACGACGCTGAACGGCGAGGGCCTGCAGCACCAGGATGGCCACTCGCACCTGATGAGCCTGACGATCCCGAATTGCGTCAGCTACGACCCGACGTTCGCGCACGAGGTGGCCGTGATCCTGCAGGCCGGGCTCAAGCGGATGATCGAGGACCAGGAGAACGTCTGGTACTACGTGACGCTGATGAACGAGAACTACCCGCAGCCCGGCCTCACCAAGGGCCAGGAGGCGGGCATCCTCAAGGGCATGTACCGGCTGCAGGAAGGCCCGGCGGGCAGCGGCCTGGGTCGCTCGATTCCGCGCGTGCAGCTGCTCGGCAGCGGCACCATCCTGCGCGAGGCCATCGCCGCGGCGGACCTGCTGTGGCACGACTGGGGCGTGGCGGGCGACGTCTGGAGCGTCACGAGCTTCACCGAACTGCGGCGCGAAGGCATCGACGTCGAGCGCTGGAACCTGCTGCACCCGGGCGACAAGCCGCGCAAGGCGTACGTCACGCAGCAGCTCGAGAAGACCGTGGGCCCGATCGTCGCCACCACCGACTACAAGCGGCTGTTCGCGGAGCAGATCCGGCCGTTCCTGCCCCGCGGCCGCGACTACCGCGTGCTCGGCACCGACGGTTTCGGCCGGTCCGACACCCGCGCGAAGCTGCGCGAGTTCTTCGAGGTCGACCGCCACTACGTCGTGCTGTCGGCGCTGCGGGCGCTGGCCGACGAGGGCATGCTGCCGGTGGCCAAGGTGGCGGAAGCCATCAAGAAGTACGGCATCGACCCGAACAAGCCGAACCCGGCGACTGTCTAGGCACGGCGCGGCGACACCCGCGCCGACGACGGCACGGGAACAACGGACAAGAAAGGGCCGAGGAGATGGGCCAACTGGTCGAAGTGAAAGTGCCGGACATCGGCGACTTCAAGGAAGTCGAGGTGATCGAGGTGCTCGTGAAGCCCGGCGACACCGTGGCGAAGGAGCAGTCGCTGATCACCGTCGAGAGCGACAAGGCGTCGATGGAGATTCCCTCGTCGGCCGCCGGCGTCGTGAAGGAACTGAAGATCAAGCTCGGCGACAAGGTGTCGGAGGGCTCGCTGCTGCTGGTGCTCGACGCCGCCGCGGGCGCGCCTGCCCCGGCGGCGGCGGCTCCTGCACCTGCACCCGCACCGGCACCGGCACCCAAGGCAGCGCCCGCGCCCGCTCCGGCGGCGGCGCCTGCCCCCGCGCCTGCACCCACGCCGGCGCCTGCCCCGGCCACAGACAGCGCGGCCGCCGTGGTCGAACGCGCCGGCGACTTCCACACCGAGATGGGCGCGCGGCCTGCGCCGATCGACCTCAGCGCGCCGGGCGCGCGGCCGCACGCGTCGCCGTCGGTGCGCAAGTTCGCGCGCGAACTCGGCGTCGACCTGCAGCACGTGGCGGGCCGCGGTCCCAAGGGCCGCATCACGCCGGACGACGTACGCGAGCATGTGAAGGCCGTGATGGCGAGCGGCGCGCGCCCCGCGGCCGCGACGGCCGTGGCCGCGACGCCAGGCGCCGGGCTGAACCTGCCGCCGTGGCCCGTGATCGACTTTGCGAAGTTCGGCCCGGTGGAGCGCGTCGCGATGTCGCGCATCCGCAAGATCTCCGGCCCGTCGCTGACGCGCAACGCGATGGTGATTCCGCACGTCACCAATCACGACGACGCGGACATCACCGAGCTGGAGGCCTTCCGCGTCCAGCTCAACAAGGAAAACGAGAAGAACAAGGACGCGCCGAAGCTCACGATGCTGGCGTTCCTGGTCAAGGCCTGCGTCGCCGCGCTGAAGAAGTTCCCGGAGTTCAACGCGTCGATCGACCCGGAAACCGGTGACGCCGTATTCCTGAAGAAGTACTACCACATCGGATTCGCGGCCGACACGCCGAACGGCCTGGTCGTTCCCGTGATCCGGGACGCCGACCAGAAGGGCGTGTTCGAGATCGCGCAGGAGACCTCGGCGCTTGCCGCCAAGGCGCGCGACGGCAAGCTCGCGCCGACCGACATGCAGGGCGGCACGTTCTCGATCTCGTCGCTCGGTGGCATCGGAGGCACGTACTTCACGCCGATCATCAACGCGCCCGAGGTCGCGATCCTCGGCGTGTGCCGCTCGCAGACGCGGCCGGTGTGGGACGGCAGGCAGTTCGCGCCGCGCCTGATGCTGCCGCTGTCGCTGTCGTGGGACCACCGCGTGGTCGACGGCGCTGGGGCGGCGCGCTTCAACGCGTACCTTGCGCAGATCCTGGCGGACTTCCGCCGGGTGATGCTTTAGGGGAAACCGGATGAGCCAGGCCGTCGAAGTGAAAGTGCCCGACATCGGTGACTTCAAGGATGTCGAAGTGATCGAGGTGCTGGTGAAGCCGGGCGACACGATTGCGCAGGAACAGTCGTTGATCACCGTCGAGAGCGACAAGGCATCGATGGAGATCCCGTCGTCGGCGGCCGGCGTCGTGAAGGAGATGCGCGTGAAGCTCGGCGACAAGGTGTCGCAGGGCTCGCCGCTCCTCGTGCTGGAGGCATCCGGTGCCCCGGCCGCTGCGCCGCCGCCCGCGCCCGTGCCCGCCGCACCCGCTGCAGCCGCCGCAGCCGCACCCGCCGCAGCCGCACCGAAGCCGGCTGCAACGCCGGCGCCGACCCCGGCCGCCGCAGCGTTCGCTGGCGCCGCCGACATCGAGTGCGAAATGCTGGTGCTCGGCGCCGGCCCCGGTGGCTACTCGGCCGCGTTCCGCGCCGCCGACCTCGGCATGAAGACCGTGCTGGTCGAGCGCTACTCGACGCTCGGTGGCGTGTGCCTGAACGTCGGCTGCATTCCGTCGAAGGCGCTGCTGCACGTCGCTGCCGTGATGGACGAAGCCGCGCACTTCGCCGCGCTCGGTGTCGAGTTCGGCGCGCCGAAGATCGATCTCGGCAAGCTGCGCGCGCACAAGGCCAAGGTCGTCGGCAAGCTCACCGGTGGCCTGAGCGGCATGGCCAAGACCCGGAAGGTCACGACGGTGCGCGGCGTGGGCCGGTTCGTCGGACCGAACCACCTCGAAGTGCAGCTGACGTCCGGCCCGGGACAGGCGCCGACCGGCGAGAAGACCGTCGTGCGGTTCGCCAAGGCGATCATCGCCGCCGGCTCGCAGGCCGTGAAGCTGCCGTTCGTGCCGGAGGATCCGAGGATCGTCGACTCGACCGGCGCGCTGGAACTCGCCGCGGTGCCGAAGCGGATGCTCGTGATCGGCGGCGGCATCATCGGGCTCGAGATGGCAACCGTGTACTCGACGCTCGGCGCGCGCATCGAGGTGGTCGAGATGCTCGACCGGTTGATGACCGGCGCCGACGCCGACCTCGTCCGCGTCTGGCAGAAGCACAACGCGAAGCGCTTCGACAAGGTCATGCTGAAGACGAAGACGGTCGGCGTCGAGGCGAAGCCCGAAGGCATCCTGGTGCGCTTCGAAGGCGAGCAGGCCCCGGCCGAGCCGCAGCTCTACGACCTCGTGCTGGTGGCCGTCGGCCGCTCGCCGAACGGCCGACGGATCGGCGCGGAGGCGGCCGGCGTGGCGGTCACCGAGCGCGGCTTCATCGACGTCGACCGGCAGATGCGGACCAACGTGCCGCACATCCATGCGATCGGCGACATCGTCGGCAACCCGATGCTCGCGCACAAGGCGGTGCACGAGGGCCACGTCGCCGCGGAGGCCGCGCACGGCGAGAAGGCGTTCTTCGACGCGCGCGTGATCCCGTCGGTGGCCTACACCGATCCCGAAGTCGCGTGGGTCGGCCTGACCGAGGACGAAGCGAAGGCGCAGGGCGTGAAGGTCAAGGTCGGCAAGTTCCCCTGGGCCGCGAGCGGCCGCGCGATCGCGAACGGACGCGACGAGGGCTTCACCAAGCTGATCTTCGACGAGGCGAGCCATCGCGTCCTCGGCGGCGGCATCGTCGGCACGCATGCGGGCGACCTCATCAGCGAGGTCGCGCTCGCGGTGGAGATGGGCGCGGACGCGGTCGACATCGGCCGCACGATCCATCCGCACCCCACGCTCGGCGAATCGGTCGGGCTGGCGGCCGAAGTGGCCGAGGGCGTCTGCACCGACGTTCCACCGCCGCGCCGCTGATCCAAGCCGGCCGCGCGCGGCGCGTGGCCTGCGAGGGGAGTGCGGGAGCGCGCTTCGGTTCACGCGCGCCGGCATCGCGCACGCCACCGCGCAGGACCGCGCGCGTCATCCTTCCTCATGCCATGCGCGCGATTTGATGATCGCGCGCAGTCCCGTACCCTCGGACTCATCGTCGCGCGCGTGGACGCGACGTGCATCGGGATGTAACGCAGCAGATGGGCTTCCTCGAATACCTCTCCACCGGCGCGGCGCCCGCGCCGGCCGCTCTTCCTGAATTACTCCCGGCCAACGCCGATCGCTGGTCCGATGCGGCCGCGTGGCCCGGTGGCTTGCCCGGCCGCGGCGATGCGATCACGGTGGCGGCGGGCCGAACGCTGGTCATCGACCAGGACATCGACATCGGCTCCCTGACGGTGCACGGCACGGTCATCGTCGCGCGTCGCGATGCCACCATCCGCGCCGGCTGGATCGTCGTTGCCGGCAAGGGTGAGTTCAGCGCGGGCACCGCGGAACAGCCGTTCAGGCAGGCGCTCGCTATCACGCTGTGCGCGGACAGCGGCATCGCCCCGCACCGCGATCTCGGCTCGAAGTTCCTCGCGGCGGTCAATGGCGGCTCGATCGATCTTCACGGCGAGGCGCGCACCTCGTGGGTTCCGCTGGGCCCGAGCACGGCCCCGGGGCACGACACGGTCCGGCTCGACCAGCCGGTCGACTGGCGCCGCGGCGAGCGGATCGCTGTGGCGTCGGGCGCGGACCACGCGGTCATCGAGGAACACACGATCGCGGAGGTCGCGGCCGACTGCCTGACGGTGAAGCTGGCGACGCCGATACAGCACCGCCATCACGGCCGGCAGGCGACCGTGCGCCACGTGCTGCCCGGATCGATGGCCAAGGCGGTGCTGCTGTCCCGCAACGTCGTCGTCGAAGGTTGCGATGCCTCGGAGCGCGAACTGGTCGGCGCCTACTGCCTGATCGCCGGCGGACCCGGCGAGGTCGCGGGCACGCTGCGGCAGTCGGTCGGCCGGTTCTCCGGCGTGGAGTTCCGGCGCATGGGGCAGTTCAACCGGCCCGGACGCTATCCGCTGCATTGGTTGGACAACGGCGAGGCAACGGCCAGCAGCGTGGTCGGCTGCCTCGTGCACCGGTCCTACCAGCGCGGGATCGTCACGGTGGGATCGCGCCGCGTGCGCATCAGCGGCAACGTGGTCGTGAAGCCGTACGGGCACGGATACATCGTCGAGGCCGAGGACGACTCGCCGCAACTGGTGACGACCAATCTCGCGTTGCGACCGCGCGTCGCCCGCTTCGCCGACCAGGGTATGCGCAGCTTCTGCGAGCACCGCCCGCGGCCGTTCTGGATCGTTCCGCCGGGTCCGCGTTCGACTTCGCATTAGCCGCTTGTGTTCGATGCGTTGTTGCGCGTGAGGGAGTCTCCTGCGCGTCGAGCACGCTGTGGTGCGCCTCGACTCCGCGCGACGGACGGTGTGGATGCAGGGCGCTACCCGCCACGCCTCCGTATCATCCGGCCACGGGAGGAGTGAGCTGATGGCGACGCAGGACGATCTGAAGCGCGAGGTGGCACGCGCCGCGGTGCGGTTCGTGCCGGAGGGGCAGGTCATCGGGGTCGGCACCGGCTCGACCGCCGACTTCTTCATCGACGAGCTCGCCGGAATCCGGGACCGGATCGCCGGGGCCGTGCCGAGCTCGGATCGCAGCGCGAAGCGGCTCGCGGCCCACGGCGTTCCGCTCCTCGATCTCAACGACGTCGAGACACTCTCCGTCTACGTCGACGGCGCGGACGAGATAGACG
>Ga0209820_1000350_pt1 | contig 11095 bp, 8 predicted proteins | sample PPLLak21cMay2015_FD_187254 | JGI IMG/M metagenome (GOLD analysis project Ga0209820, IMG submission 187254) | Freshwater sediment microbial communities from Prairie Pothole Lake near Jamestown, North Dakota, USA - PPLs Lake P7 Core (1) Depth... | ecosystem: Environmental > Aquatic > Freshwater >...
AGCCAGGTCCCGGCATCTGCCGGGCGGCTGGGTTCGGGGAAAGCCCACAGCCAGATGATCCACACCAGGGAAAAGAGTGTTACCGCCCGGTCGAGCGGCGGCAAATACTGGTTCAGATCAAAAATGCCCTGGATCCCAATCGCACTGACCAGGAAAAGCCCAACCTGCGCGACGAGCAGCATTCCCAGACCGAACATGGTCCGGCGTGCCTGCGGGAATTCACTTGACCGCCAATGCACAAAAGCCGCCTGCAATGCGCCCGCGATGGAAAATGTCAGGATGATGTGATAGACAAGATTTCCATCGGAAGATGTCAACAGCGAAAAAATCCGATCCAAAGATGCGCCCATGTTATCCGTGATTATATTCCAGTTGTTGAAATCTGGCTTGACTTAATCCGTTCGACACGTTACAAGACCGTAATTTCAGTAAATCACGAATTTGTTTTCCAACCTCCTCCTAACTCGTCATTGCGAGCCGCCGAAGGCGTGTGCGAAGCAACACCGCATGATTTGCTTATGCAAATCACGGTCGGTGCAGGTGTCTCATGTTTTCGAAGCATTTGATAGCTGAGGAATGAGATTGCTTCCCGAAGGCTCGCAATGACGGTAAATCTGTGATTTACTGAATTTGTTTTAGAGATTATTCCGCCGCAGGCAAGGGCGGATTTTTGAGCAGCTTTTAATCGGCGCTGACCTTTATAATATATCCATGACCCGCACCCGTAGGGCGTTCCGTGTTTTCTTCGTACTTGCCTTGCTTGCCCTTGTCAGTTCCGGGCCTCTCGTTGTCTCCGGTTACTCCGAGTACCAAAAAGCATCTGCTGCCAGTTCCTACGCCGAGGCGGGCCGGCATTATCGTAACGCGGCGCTGCGCATTCCCTGGCGCGCCGACCTCTATGAGCTTTCGGGTCATGCCTATTATCACGCAAAAGACTATGTGCAGGCAGATGCCGCCTATCAAAAGGCTTTTTCCCGTCACGCGCTTTCCGCGGCGGGCTGGATGGCCTGGGGTGACGTCAATTATTTGAACGAGGACCCGCAGCGCGCAGCTGAGATCTGGCAGGAGGCGCTCGAACAGCCGGACCCGTCCGACCAGCTTTATTCACGGCTCGCAGAGATCTATCAGACCAATGGTGAACCTTCCAAAGCCGCCGAATATTTGCAGAAATATGTTTCTGCTTATCCGGAAGACGCCGCGGCGCATTACCGCCTGGGCCTGCTGTTGATCTTATCCGACCCGGACCGCGCGTTAAAGGAATTGATCGACGCTTCTCAACTGGACCCTCAGCTTGCTCCCGCTGTGCAGACTCTTCGCTCTGCCTTGAATCTGGCCTCCCTGGCTGAAACGGACTCGGCGCGTTATGTGATCCTCGGGCGGGGACTCGGCCTGGTCAATGAATGGCAGTTGGCGCGCACCATGTTCGAATCCGCGGTGGAGGCGGATGATAAGAATGCGGAGGCCTGGGCCTGGCTGGGGGAAGCGAATCAACAGACGAATACACCCGGAGGAGGCAGCGTAGAACTCGAACAGGCGTTGAAGCTGGATCCGAATTCCCCCGCCGTGCGCGGCTTGCGCGGACTGCACTTCCAGCGCAGTGGAAATTTCCGCCAGGCGCTGATCGAGTTCCAATCGGCCGCGGCGCTGGAACCGGAGAACCCGGCCTGGCTGGTTTCGATCGGCGAGGCATATGCCAAGCTTGGAGATTTGATCCGTGCGTTGGAGGCGTATCAGGCCGCAACAGCCCTTGCGCCTGAAGACGCAGGCTACTGGCGTCTGCTGGCGATCTTTTGCGCACAGAACAATGTCCATATCACAGATATCGGCCTGCCGGCCGTGGAAAAAGTTGTCGTCCTCACGCCGGCGGATACGACCACACTGGATCTGTTGGGCTGGGTGCTTACGCTGGCTGGCTATCATGAGGAAGCAAAGCAGAATTTGGTACGCGCGCTCGAACTGGATCCACAAAACGCGTCCGCCCACTTGCATTTGGGCATGCTCTACCTGCAGACGGATGAACCCGCCCGGGCACATGATCACATTGTTCAGGCGCGTGATCTGGGAAACGAGGAAGCCGGGCTGGTTTTGAAGCAGTATTTTCCGTGACGTACCATGTCGTTGCGAGGGAGGGGCGCCAAAGGCGCCACGACCGAAGCAACCCCTGGCACCGCCCGCCAGGCATGTGTGCCGTGAATTCTCGTGAACCGTTTAAAAAATTCGTGCAAATTCGCGGGAATTCGCGGCTGAGGTTTTGGGCCTCTCTGGGCCGCGCCGCAGGGGCCGGAGATTGCTTCACCTGCGGTTTCGATACGGCCCCTGCGGGCGAGCACCAACATTCCCATTTCTGATAAAATCCTCGTATGAAAACTCTTCGCCTTTTTACTGTTTCCTTCTTATTTCTTTTCCTCTCCGCTTGTGCTTCTGCTCCGATCCCTACAATTGTTCCTGCCAAATCAGGGGATGTACTTTATAAGGAAGAGTTCGAAGACAATACGACCGGCTGGGCCCGCGTCGCCAATGACAATGGCATCATGGACTACGATGGCGGCGGCTATCGCATCCTGGTGAGGCAGCCGAAGTTCAACTTCTGGTCCATCCCTGAAAAGAACTTTACGGATGTACGGGCCGAAGTGGATGTGATCAAATTAGATGGTCCGGATGAGAACCGGATGGGGTTGATGTGCCGTTACCGGGGCGGGGATTATTATTTCTTCATGATCAGCAATGATGGCTATTATGCCATTGGAAAATTCATTGGAGGCATAACGCTGCTGCTGGGTGAAAACGAGATGCAGGCATCGGAATCCATCCAGATTGGCAACATGAACCATCTGCGCGCCGACTGCATTGGAAGTACATTGACCTTTTACATTAACTTCACCGAAGTGGCCTCTGTGACGGATACGGATCTGCCCTCCGGCGATGTGGGTGTGCTGGCGGGCGCCTTCGCCGAGCCGGGTGTGGATGTGTTGTTCGATCATTTTGTGGTAATACAACCGTAAAACGATTTGCGATTGACGATTTGCGATTTATGAAAATTTACCTCGACACAATTGGATGCAGATTAAATCAAAGCGAGATCGAAACCATGGCGCGGGAATTCCGCGCCGCGGGGCATGAGATTGTCGAGGCTGCCGACCTGGCAGATATGGCGGTCGTTAATACCTGTACGGTAACCAATGAAGCCGCCGCCGATTCGCGCAGCAAGATCCGCCAGATCGCGCGGGCGGGCGTCGCTGAGATCGTCGCCACAGGCTGCTGGGCAACGCTCCAGCCGCGGCAGGCAATGGATTTGCCAAACGTTCTGCGCGTGGTCGCAAATGATCGCAAGGATCAGCTTGTCTCCGAGGTATTGGAACTCCCGCGGGAATCCTTCGAGCTGGAGCCGATCGCGCGTGAGCCGCTGCCGGGGTTGCATCGCCGCACACGCGCCTTCATCAAGGTGCAGGATGGCTGCGATAATCATTGCACGTTTTGCGTCACGACGCTCGCGCGCGGCGAGGGGCGCAGCCGCCCGGTCGCGGAGGTGGTCCTCGATATCCAATCTGCTTTGCGTGGCGGCGCCAGGGAAGTTGTTTTGACCGGCGTCCATCTCGGTTCCTGGGGACAGGACCTTTCGCCTTCGCTCAAGGCAGGCTCCGGCAAACACCTGCGTGACCTGATCCGGACAATCCTGCGCGAGACCGACGTGCCGCGCCTGCGTCTCTCCTCTTTGGAGCCCTGGGATCTGGACGCAGGCTTCTTCTCACTTTGGGAGGATCGCCGCCTCATGCCCCACCTGCACCTGCCTCTGCAAAGCGGATGCGAATCCACGCTGAAGCGGATGGCGCGCAAGACGACGCCGCAGACATTCCGCGAGCTGGTCGCCGCGGCGCGTGAAGCCATCCCGGATGTCGCCATTACAACCGACGTCATCGCGGGCTTCCCCGGCGAGACGGACGAGGAGTTTGCCGAGTCGCTGGCGTTCGTGCGCGCGATGGATTTCGCCGGCGGCCACGTCTTCACCTATTCGCCGCGTCCCGGTACAGGGGCGGCAAGGATGAAGGGGCAGGTCAGGCCCGAGCTGCGGAAGAAGCGGAATCACATCCTGCATGCTGCGCTGGAGGAATCCGCAAAAGCCTACCGTCAAAAATTTGTAGGACGCACGCTGTCCGTCTTGTGGGAATCCACCTCTGAAACGGGGGAGTGGGGCTGGCGCATGGAAGGCCTGACGGGGAATTACCTGCGCGTGACCGCGCGAACCCCCTCGCCAAGATGGAACGAGATCGATGAGATCCGGCTGATCAACGAAACCGAGGCTCGGCTGGCTTGAAAACATCATGACAACATTGAAGCAGGGAGCAGAGTGCAATGAGTAGACAGGATTTGAAGAAACAGACGCTCTTTAACTTTGTCATTCTGTGTCCCATCTTTCTTGTTTTCAGTTTACTGTTATCCAGGTGGGGGGAAGGCCGCGGGCAGGATTTTGGGGCGTACTGGCAGGCGGGCCATATGGTCCTAGCCGGGCAAAATGTTTATGACACCGACCAGTGGGTGGCCGTGCGGTTACAGGAGCGTACAGCCTTCCATTCTGAACCGACGTTTCAATACCCTCTGCCGCTGGCAGTTTTATTTTCCCCGCTGGCCTGGCTCCCCGTCCAAACCGCTTACACTCTTTGGATGTTTTTGTCGCAAGTGGCGGTGTTGGTTTCCATCACGATCCTGTTGAATTTTTATCCGGCAAGGTCGGGCTATCTGGCATTGTTAGCCATCGGCGGTATTTTTTTCTTTCGCCCGATGTTCAGCATTGTCAACAGCGGGCAGATCTTAACTCTTTTGTTGCTCCTGCTCGTCGTGGCCATCCGGCTGTTTCAGGATGGCAATTGGTTTTTAGGCGGCTTCGTGCTGGCGGTGCTCAGCCTGAAGCCATCCGTTGGATTTCCTGTATTGCTTCTCGCGGGCCTGTGGCTCCTGTCCAGAAGGCAGTGGAAGGCAATTTGGGGAGTGAGCGCGGGCGGACTGGTATTAATCCTGATCGGCGCGCTGGTGAACTACCGCTGGCTGATTGACTATCTAAGCATCGGTGGAAATTCTTTTTCCAAATATTTTGGCATGCATCCCACTTTATGGGGAGCCGTTGATAAAGTCTTTAAAACAGACAGTGTCAGTGTGGCCATTGGTCTCGTCTGTGTGGCGGCTGTTTTTGTCCTGGAAGGATACCTTTTCTGGGGAAGGAAATCGAACGTGGATGCCTTGCCTGCCTTCGCGAGTATCCTGCCCGCCGCGCTGCTGGTGGCACCCTATTCCTGGCACCATGACCAGGTTTTACTCATTGTTCCCATCGTGTTTTTGCTGGCAAATATTTCCATAAAATATGGAATGGGCAGGGCGGCTCTCCTGATGGCTGGAATTGTGGCGCTGGCATTTGCCATGGTCACCATCGCCTATTTGGTCGGGCACGATGTCTGGAGCTTCCTGAATTCACTGGTGGTCTGGGCGTTTTCATTTTATTTTGTGGCAAAGAACCCTCAACTCCCGAACGAATAGAAATGTCTATACCTGCATATGGTTTCGCTCACGCATGTACATTCGACTGCCTGATGATGATCAATGAACGTGATAAGTGTCACTGTGACAAAGCGAAGCAGGATTGTAAAATGGTGGTGATCTCAAAAAGGAGAAGATATGACCGCTCAATTGATCGATGGAAAATTGATCGCACAACAGGTACGCGATGAAGTTGCGAAGACCGTGGCAACTCGTACGGCAGCCGGCAAGCAGAAACCGACCCTGGCGACCGTGCTGGTCGGCGACCGCCCGGATTCGGCTTCTTATGTCGCCTCGAAGGGGAAGGCTTGCCAGGAACTTGGCATGGGTTCGATCAGCGAACATCTTCCGGCAGACGCCACCCAGGAACAAGTCGAGTCTTTGGTAAAGACCTTGAATGCCGACTCAAAGGTCAGCGGTATCCTGGTGCAGCTTCCCATGCCAGGTCATATCGACGAAGAACGGGTTCTCTCTCTGATCAACATCGAAAAGGATGTAGACGGTTTTTCGCCGATCAATATCGGCCGGCTGGCGCAGAAGGGACGTGAGCCGCTCTTTGTGCCCTGCACACCCTACGGCTGTATTTATCTGCTCGAAAAAGCAGGCGTGAAGATCGAGGGAGCCAATGCCGTTGTGCTGGGGCGTTCGAACATTGTGGGTATGCCGGCGGCTCTGTTGTTGATCGGCAGGAATGCCACGGTGACGGTCTGTCACTCGCGCACCAAAGACCTGCCCGGTGTGGTCCGCCAGGCGGACATCCTGATCGCAGCCATCGGCAGGACTCAAATGGTGCGCGGCGACTGGATCAAGCCCGGCGCAGCGGTGATCGATGTCGGCATCAATTCCGTCCCGGATGCAACGAAAAAAAGCGGACACCGCCTGGTCGGTGACGTTCATTTCGAGGAAGTCAAAGAGGTCGCAGGTTTTATTACTCCTGTCCCGGGCGGGGTGGGTCCCATGACGATCGCCATGTTGATGAAGAATACGCTGCGTGCAGCAGAGATCCAGGATCCGTAGGAACAGTAATTAGTATTCAGTAACCCGTTCAGTCCCGTCGTGAGGCGGGGCTGTTTTACAACCAGTCGCCGGTTGAAATAGCGAGGAGAGATGAAGAGATTTTTGAAGTGGGCGGGTATTGTCCTGGGGGTGCTGGTGGGGCTGATGGTCATTTCATTGGCTGTTATTTATTCGAAGACCCAGGCCCGCCTCACGCGTGTTTATGATCTTCCTGAGGAAACCGTCCCGATTGCGATGAACCCGGAGTCCATTGAACGCGGCAGACACATCTTTCAGTTTCGTGGATGCGAAGCCTGTCATAGTGAAGGAGGCTACATCAACCTGTCGGAGGCCGGTCAGGCCCCTGACTCTCATTTGAATTTGCCCTCCCAGAATGTCCCGCACATGGAGGGCAATATCTATCTCGACGACCCGGCGGTCGGCCTGGTGGTCGCCTCGAATTTGACCTCGGGCCAGGGTGGCGTCGGGAGCGGATACACGGACCAGGGTTGGGCAGGCGCGGTCCGGCATGGCATCCGTGCGGATGGAACGCCCCTGCTGTTCATGCCCTCCACGGAGTTCTATTTTTTGAGCGACGAGGACCTGGGCGCGGTTATTGCCTACATCAAGAGCGCGCCGCCCGTGGATAATGAGCTGCCGCCCAGCTCGGTCTCGTGGACAGGCAGGGTGGTCATGGCGCTCGTCCCTGCCATCACGTTCATTCCGGCCGAGTTGATCCTGCACGATGCGCCGCGCCCCACTGCGCCCGAGCCGGGTATTACGCCCGAGTATGGCGAGTACCTGACATATTCGTGCAAGGTCTGCCACGGGCTTACCATGTCCGGAGGACCTATCCCGGGCTTTCCCTCCAGCTGGCCTCCCGCGCCCAACCTGACGTTCGGGGCTGGCTCTGCCTTGCCCTCCTGGACGGAGGAGGGTTTTGCCAATACCATTCGGACGGGGACCACTCCTGATGGCAGAAAGGTACGCGGGGAATACATGCCCTGGAGTTCCTACAAATTTATGAACGATGAGGAGTTAAAAGCGGTCTGGGTGTATCTGCAATCCCTGCCGCAGCTGGAGTATGGGAATCGTTAAATGCCGCTTTTTTGCCGCATAGTTGTTATAATGTTCTTTTGCGGAAGGATTTTGATATACTTGCCTCATGTCACCGGATAAAGTCGGCAGATACAAGATTAAATCGGAGCTGGGCCGCGGTGGTATGGCAACCGTGTACCGGGCTTTTGATCCCATTTCCAATCGGGAAGTGGCGATCAAGATCCTGCCGCGCGAACTGCTGAACAATCTGGTCACACGCGCCCGCTTCAAACGGGAACTCAAGCTGGTTGCTTCCCTGGAGCATCCGGCGATTGTCCCGGTGTACGATGTGGGTGGAGAGGATGATCACCAGCCGTACTTTGTCATGCGCTACATGTCGGGCGGGTCGCTTTCGGACATGATCAAAAAGGGAAAGTTTTCCCTGCGCGATGCGGCGTTGATCGTCGAACGCCTTGCCGCCGCTCTCGATCATGCGCATGCCAAAGGGATCATCCATCGAGATATCAAGCCTGATAATGTTTTATTCGATTCAAGCAATAATCCCTATCTTTCCGACTTTGGCATAGCAAAAGTCACCGAATCGCTCATCTCAGCCACCGGACAGGAAGTGCTTGGGACACCAGCATACCTTAGCCCGGAACAGGCCCTGGGGGAAACCGTGGATCGCCGGTCCGACGTCTACGGACTGGGCGCGATGCTTTACGAGATGCTGACCGGCGAACGGCCCTTTGGCAAGGACACCGTGATCGGTCTCGCCCTGCAGCATGTCAACGACCCTGTCCCCAATATTCTGAAAATTCGTCCCGATCTGCCGGGTGAGGTGGATGTCATTATCAAAACCGCCATGGCAAAGAACAGGGAGAAACGCTATGCCACAGCGCTCGACCTTGCGCGCGAATTGAACAAAGTTGCGTTTTCCGGTGAGCGCACAATGCCACAATCCACGGTGCTGGTTGACAGGGAAACGACTCCCGGCTCCTTATCCAGGCGGATGGGCTGGATCATGGCAGGCCTCATTTTATTGATCGCGGTTGCAGGAGGCGCCTATGGTTTCCGCGGGCAATTGCCGTTTCTCTTCAGCCCAACGTCGACCGCCACCGCGCGGTCCTCGCCAACCATCCTGCCAACTGCTTCGAAAACCTTTACGCCTGACCCCACCTCGACGCTGGCGGTCACTGTAACTGCCGGGACGGCCATGCCGTCCATCCCGGGCGGCGCAGACAAGGTCGCGTTCCTCGTGGGAAATCAACTTTACCTGATGGATGTCGATGGCAATAACCTGATCCAGGTCAGGACCGATAACTCCGTCAAGACCGATCTGCATTGGATCCCCGATGGACGCCTGACTTATATTTCGCGCAACTGCGTTTACATTCTGGATGTTGAAGTGCTGCGCGCAGAGCAGGTCATGTGCTTTGTCTCCAGAGAGGTGCTGGAAGGATTTAAAGTATCACCGGACGGGAAACTGGTGGCGATCAGTATCGAGCGCACATTGAACATCCTGCCGTTCGATCTTGAGGTCTTGAAAGAGGTCGATACCAGGTTCAGTCTGCTCGCACTCAAAGAGAATTGCTTTTACAATCAATATGCATTTCGAGAAGTGCTCTGGTCAAAAACCGGAACGCAGCTCGCGGCTCATGTTGTGGATACGCAACTGGTAAGTTCCGATCAAGTCTTCGTTTTGAACGTGGATATCCCGAAATGCGCGACGGTGGGCCCCGTGCGTCTTGCCAAGATCCCTGGAACGCGGATTGATTTTGGCAGCGAAAGCAGCAGACGGATCACCAGTTATGATTGGGATGGCGATCACCTGTTCCTGCTGAACGATTCGATCCGAAATGATGGGTTTGGTGACCTATATCTTTTCGATAGCCAGGCGCGTCAGGCAGAAAGGATAAACCCCATGGGGGGCGAGTGCTGCTACCGCGATGCGCGCTGGAGTCCGGACAAGAGCTATATCTTTTTTGTGTTTCAGCGCTATGGCACGAACGATATCGAGTTTTATTACATCCCTTATGCGGAACTGGGAAAGAGTGATGGCTGGGTTCCGATCTCGAATGTGGACACACTATTTTCCACCACGCGTGAGAAACCTCAGCCTGCTTTGCGGCCCATTCCATAAACCTCAGGTTTGATCTGAATATGCCTCACCCTCGAAATTGGTTTTCGAGGGTGAGTTTTTTAAGAGCCTGCGTGGAGATCGTGGGGCGCGACATTCATGTCGCACTGCTATTCATACCTAAACCGCCAAGCGCCCACGCTGAAGAAGATCACCGCGAACCCGAGCAGGACTCCGGCTTCCGGCAGAATTTCCGGCAAGCCTCCGCCGCGCAGGAGCAGGTCCAGCATGCCCTGCATTGCCCATGTGGTGGGGAGGACCCTGACGGCGTTCTGGACGGCCGGCGGGAAGAGCTCCAGCGGATACCAGCATCCGCCCATCATGGCAAAGACCATGCCGAACATGACGCTCAATCCGTTTGCCTGCCCCTCGGTCTTGATGAACGTGCCCATGGTGGTGCCGAATGCCGCCGCAGCCAGGGCCGAGGCGAGCAGAACGACAAACAACGCAAACGGCTCACGTCCCCAGTTCAATTTCATGGCAATGATCCCAAAACTGACAAGCAGCAGCATCTGCAAAAGCGCCATCAGGACCTGGCCAAAGATCGTACCAAACAGGAACGTTGCTTTGCTGGAAGGCGTGGTGAGCAGACGCTGTAACGTTCCCTTCTGGCGTTCATAGGCGAAGGATGCCGAAATCCCAAACAGCGGAATAAAGACCCATGTGATCAACTGTCCCGCGGACGTGTTTGCACGCGGGTCATAATCCACTTCATCCTCCACCAGGCCTTCGACGACTGTCACGCGTTCCGGCGCAGCCTCCTGAATGGACTGCGCCATTTCGAGGGAACTCTCGAAGAATGCCTGGCGCTCTGCCTCGGACCCGAACGCCTGCCTCGCCTGGCGTTGTTCGACTGCATTCTGTGCCGCCGCGACGGAACTGCTGACACGGCGGATAGCGGTGAGAATGGCGCGCTCGGCAACGGTCGCGTTGATGTTGTTCGGCTGCTGGAGCAATTCCACTTCCGCCGAGCCGTTTTGCAGCGATCCAATATCAATCCCTGAGGGGATGAAAAAGACGGCATCCGCGCGGCGGTCGTCGAACTGGTTTTGTGCTTCTGCGCGCGTAACGACTTCAGGGAGCACGGCCGTCGAATTTTCAAGTTCGCCGACGATTTGCCGGGAGATGGCTGTGTTTGCTTCATCCACAACCAGTAACGAAATGCGCGGGTCTTCGTCTCCGGAGGGAGTGCCTCCGGCCAGAAGGAACGTGAAAACGATAGGCAGGACAATAAAGAAGAGTAACTCCCATGCACTTGTAAAACGGAGGAGGATGTCTTTCCAGGTAATGGCAAAAATCTTTTTCATTATCGGTTTCCTGTAGGGGCGACCCTTGTGGTCGCTCCGGGCAGGGACAAGCCCTGCCCCTACGAAATCAATTCTGCATCATCCCTTG
>Ga0209820_1000355_pt1 | contig 11039 bp, 10 predicted proteins | sample PPLLak21cMay2015_FD_187254 | JGI IMG/M metagenome (GOLD analysis project Ga0209820, IMG submission 187254) | Freshwater sediment microbial communities from Prairie Pothole Lake near Jamestown, North Dakota, USA - PPLs Lake P7 Core (1) Depth... | ecosystem: Environmental > Aquatic > Freshwater >...
ATTATGACGGCACAGCTGTCATGGCTGTTGTCCGTGGGTTGCTTTCACCAGTGGGATTTTTCCAGTTCCTGATCATCCCCTTTGCAAGTGATAATGGTGTCCAGTTCCTCCGCATCCTTGCTTTCGAAACTCCTGACACGACCTACTACTCAGTCCCGTTCGAGGGTTTCTGGGGTGTTGTGCACCTGCTCTTCTGGTGTGGATGGATTAATCTCAATGTCGGCATTTTTAACGCAATCCCGATGATCCCACTCGATGGGGGGTATATCTTTAAAGAAGGAGTGGACCGTCTTCTCGACCGGCGCGGGCTCATAAAATATTCAGGATACGTCAGCAGCGCTGTCAGTTACCTCATGCTGATTGTACTGGTGTCCCTGATTGCACTGCCCTATCTGTTGCATATCTGAACAACAGCAGGGACGAGGAAAATTCTCTCTGTTATTACCCGTTCCTGAAATTCGTCAGATGGTAGTAAAAACATGGATCTACCGTTTTTATCCGTGAGGCTATGTTTTTGAGCGGGATTGTGTCAACCCGGGAACCCTGCAGCGCCACCATACAGCCGAAGTTACCTGCAACGATGTGTTCGACTGCTGCTATCCCGAACCGGGTTGCGAGAAACCGATCGAATGCTGTTGGCGTGCCACCACGCTGGACATAGCCAGGTACCGTTACCCTTGTCTCAATGCCAAGCCGGGATTCGAGGTGCTTTGCCAGCAGGTTTCCCACACCCACGAATTTCTCATGCCCGCAATCATCACGATTACATTCCGGGACCTCCGCACCTGCGATGTCCTCGTGATGAGTCCCTTCGGCGACTACCACGATTGAGAATTTTTTTCCTGCCTTTAACCTTGCTTCGAGATTCTGACAGATCTCGTCCATGGTAAAATGTATCTCGGGTATCAGAATTGCATCTGCCCCTCCGGCTATCCCTGACATCAGGGCAATCCAACCGGCATTGCGTCCCATTACTTCGACAATTATGATCCGGTGATGGGATTCTGCTGTCGTGCGGAGCCGGTCGATCGCTTCGGTGACAACGGTGACCGCGGTGTCAAAACCTACAGCCAAATCGGTGCAGAAAATATCGTTGTCGATTGTCTTTGGAATTCCAACGAGCGGGATCCCCTTCTCTGAAATTTCATATGCTGCAGAAAGCGTCCCGTCTCCTCCAATAATCACGAGTGCATCGATTTCAGCATCCTGAACGGTTTTTTGAATTTTCTCCATGCCAGCAGAATCTTTCAGCGGATCCGTCCGCGATGTCCCAAGGATAGTTCCACCCCATGAGATTATTCCGGAAACAGAAGAATCATTAAGCGGTACCAAATCACCATCAATCAGCCCTTTCCACCCGTTACGGATTCCCAGGGTTTCCAGGTTATATCCCAGACCCGATTGTACAACCGCCCGGATTGCCGCGTTGAGTCCGGGACAGTCTCCCCCACCCGTCATGACTGCAATCTTCTTCATAGCTTGTCTTTTCCTCAGTTCGTATGATCCTTCGCGGTCATAAGGAGAATCTTTTTAGGCATCCGAAAGGCACTCCCGGGGCAGTCCATCCGTTGTGAAGCATATTCGTACCTTTCGTATCGTCTCTATCTTTTCATTGACATGTATTCTCTTTTTCGTTTGAGCGGATTCCTGTTCAGGTCGGTTATTGTGCAGTTTCTATGAAGATGCGGCGGTGGATAATGCGCCAGCAGAGAATCAGCTGTGCGAGATCACCTGCCGTGACATAATTCCGGTGTTGAAACAGGGAGATCGGATGCATCTGGGTCTGCTGCTCGATGCTGAGTTCAAGCTTCTTCACCACATGTCCGCTGAGTTCACCGTCTGCTATCAATACTCCCATCCTGTGCCCGTTATGGTCGCTTGTCAGAAATTCAAGCGAAAAATCTCTCTCGGACAGTGACAGGATTGAATACAGGTCGAGCGAGAGATCGATATTCTCAATAGTATGCTTCATCCTGCTCTGGGAGAGTGTGATCCGGTAGACATTGCGTTCCTCTCCAAGGTGACGCCCGTATTCTGAGTAGTCTATCCCGATCACAGCATCTGCATACTCTTTCTGGGGGGCAATATAACGTTCGTATTCCGGTTCCCTCTCGGCAATCTCCCGGATGACATCATCACGGGTATAACCTCGTTTTCTGATATCCCTCCGGATCTTCCAGTCAGATTTTACTTCTTTTGCCGGATCCACAAAGAGGGTAAAATCAAGATATTTACGAAGATTCGGGGTAAACATCGTGTGGAGCCCTTCAAGGATAAGGATTTTGTTGGGACGAAAAATCACCGGGGTGTCAAAAGTTCCCGTTGTATGGTTGTAAACAGGTTTTTCCACGGGAACCCCGCGTTTAAGTAAGATGAGGTCCTCTTCGAGTTGATCAATCCGGTTTGCCCGTGGATTAAGAGGCGTCAGTCCCTGTTGCCGCCGCCCTTCACGGTCGAGACTGTGATAGTCATCAAGGGTAATTGTGGAAACCAGGTCGCTACCAAAGATGCTCCGGATTCCTTCGGTGAACGTTGTCTTTCCTGACCCGCTGTCACCGGCCACCCCCAGGGTAAAAATATAGGGTGAAGCAGCAATCGTATCCTTAAAATTCGGGTGGAACATACCGTATCCCGGTATAGTCGCCGATCAGGTAAAAACCATCCGCCACCGGTTGTCCGGAAGAGAAAAAAAAGAGAATGATGCGGGGAATTTATTATTTTAACACTATTCTGATGATTTTGGCACCGAATCCGCTTTCTCCTTCTCGATCGGGAGTCTTCGTTTACTGGTGTCTTTCAGTTCATCTTCAGAAACTTTCGGCACTGCATCCTGGATCTCCTTTAAGATTGCATCTATTGCCTCGCGCTGTGGAATATCTCCGAGGATACTCTCATCCATAATCGGGCGTACTCCTGCTTCTTCGGGAGTTTCTTCACCAGCTCCAAGGAATTTCGCACCCTGGCGGATCAACTGGGAAATCTCGAACGGGAAAATTATCTTGGTCGCCTGCCCGGCTGCCATCGTCTTCAGCGCGTCCAGGGACAGGACGGTGATCGCCTTTTTGTCCAAGGGTGCTGCACCGACGGACAGGATACGAAGCCCCTGAGCTTCACCCTGTGCCTGCAGGATCCTGGAGAGCCGCTCTCCCTCAGCACGGAGGACTTTGCTCTGTCTCTCCCCTTCCGCTTCAAGGATCATGCTCTGCCGGAGGCCTTCTGCCTTGAGGATCGCCGAGCGCTTTTCGCCGTCAGCACGCAGGATAGCAGCCCGTCGGGCACGCTCAGCAGCAGTCTGCTCGGTCATTGCATTTTTGACAGCTCCGATCGGATCAACCTCTTTTATCTCGACCCGCTCCACTTTTACACCCCACTGGTCGGTCTCACGGTCAAGGATGTCGCGGAGTTTTGTATTGATCACGTCCCTGTTATAGAGGACCTCGTCCAGCTCCATGTCCCCGATGATCCCACGAAGGCTTGTCTGGGCAAGGGCAACCGTAGCCAACCGGTAGTTTGAAACCTCAAAGTATGCTTTCTCGGGGTCGATAACCCTGATATAGATAATCGCATCAACATTCGTCGGCGAATTATCCTTGGTGATCACTTCCTGGCTGGGAATATCAATTACCGTGGTACGCAGGTCAAGTTTGATCGCTTCGCTTACAAACGGGACAATCCAGCGGAATCCGGGATTCATCCGGCCGACATATTGTCCAAGACGGATCTGCAATCCCTGTTCATATGGCTGGATGATTACGACACCTCTGGCAAAAATTGCGACGATGACAAGGATCAGAAAAATAACGATAAGCGTATCAATAAAGGGCATATTATTTCACCTCTTCCACAACGATATGTACACCATGCGAATCAACAACCTTTACTTTTTTTCCCGGGGGGATTTCAGAACCGGTTGAGCGTGCGCTCCATTCGGTGCTGGCGAGGAATACTTTTCCGGAAAGCGTGTTTGGATCCACGGTCGTTTTCACCCGGCCTTCCATCCCGATCAGGGAATCCCGGCTGATGGTGGTTGGGCTTTCATTCGGTGTGATTTTCCCGTACATCCAGACAGTAAACCCTGCTGCACCGATTGCGATAATAACCCCGATTATAACTCCCCATCCTGAGTTGAAAATGTCAACTCCCAGCAGGAGCAGTATCCCGAGAAATATCATGACCGTTGCGGGGACTGTCGCAAAAAAACCCGGGGTATGCACCTCGACAAGGAGAAGAATAGCACCGATTACAATGAGCAGCCATCCAAGGGCGATTCCTTCCAGAAGTACCATGATCAATGATCAGATTGGGCGGATAAAATCCTATGGGAGCTGATGTTTTTTTGAAAACCCGTGGACAGTTTAAGGTCAGGACTGGAGGACATTAAGGTCAGGATTGATTATATCTCCGGAACTATTTTTTGAATTGTCCTGTTAAATCTCTGGTTTTCTTTGGTTCTTTTCAGAAACTCGCATGAATCTTAAGTTCGCACCCAAATCATGAAAATCATTAAACCATGAAATTCTATGAGGGCTCCACGCCTCAGGGCCTCTCCGAGGCACGGCGGGGCAGTGCGGTTTTTACAAATATGCTTACAGGCACTGATCCGCCGCGGGGGCGCCCCGTCGGGGGCGGCGGGGTTCATCGCAAATAATTATGAGGAATAAACATTCCATTACTCACATCTGTTTAATTTAATTTCATGGGAAACTCTAAGTTTTCAACAAATTGTGAAGCACCCTGTCTACGAAGGGGACAGTGCCTGTCCCCCCGAACCGCCCCTGCGCTTTGTGATAGTGTCGTATTACCTTTTCTGAGTTATCGCCCCAACGGGAGTGCTGAAGCGGTGGGGCGGATGCATCACGTTCCGTAGCCCCCAAGAGTGTTGAGAAAAATATTGTGAGGATTTCAACAGAGCCTGATTTTCTTAAACATATGAACAAGAGTACATTTGTCACAAAAAATTATTGTATCCCAGTTTAATCGGACAACGGGAATCTCTCAGAAGGTGTACAGGATGAAGACAGCTGCCCTTGATGAGCGTTCCTGGGGCAGATCATTACTAAAAAATTCCCACCCCCGCTGTTCGATAAGAATTCAAACGGAAAAGAACATCAACTACCTGTTTTTCGATGAGAAAGCACTAAAAATTTGGTGATGCCCGCCATGGTACGGTACATCTGATACGGCCACGGTTGCCGCTGCCTTGCTATGATCGCAGCATAGCGATCTTTGAACCCACAGGTACCCCCAGCTCATCTGCAACCGGCTTGCATTTTGCTGCCAGAAGATAAGCCACCGGGGGCAGGTTGTCCATTTCGGACAGAGACTCGTAATTAGCCATCCCTTTTGCAATAATGATGGTGCATTGCGAAATGGCTTGACGGAGATCATCCGGAATATTCTCCATGCATATCCCGATCTCGGCACCACCTCCCGTCGTTGTTACCCTGTCCGCAATAGTGTCAAGTCCAAGATCCCGTGCATCCTGCAATGTTGCATCATTGAGTATGGGTGCTTCCTTGACAGCGAGGGTTATATGAGACCCGCGTGTTTTAAGATATTCGATAAGAAGGCGATCAAGCACAATTTCACCGCAATTATCACTCAGATATACGACACGGGAGCAGAGGGGGGCGATTTTATCTGTATGATCGATAAAAAGCCTTTTTGAACATTCTCTCCTGAAAAAAACGGAAAAATTTTCTTCAACTAGGTGTCCCTTGACACCATAATCAAAGGTATTTCCTATTACTGACGCGAGGACGTAATCGCGGAATGTCCCGAGGTCGTCCCGGACTTCCCTGCAGACGTCTGCTGCCTGCTGGTTCCCCTTCCGCTTGAGTTCTGCGAATGGATCAGGATTTTTTAGCAGTTCATATGCCCGGCGATGAATCCGGCTGGCGATCTGGGGATGGGAAAGCGGTGCAGACCGAATCTCATTCATTACCATCCGGCAGCCGGTCATGGTCGCTTCTGTGAGACGGGGGCTGGCACGAGCGAGTGTACATTCAAGCATCACCCGGGAAAGTAAACAATCTATACAAGTTTCAGTAATTTTCATACCGATGACCAGAAAAACAACACAAGAAATGGGGCCACTGAGATTTGAACTCAGGTCAGAAGACCCCCAGTCTCCTAGGATGGCCAGGCTACCCTATGGCCCCGCTCTCTTACTATTGGATCATTTCGTTTATTTATCTTGTTATAGGAAAAGAGAACTTTCTGAACCGGGAAATATCAGATTACTATCCTGTATGTGACCGGGATGATCAATGTTAATGAGATTTTTCAAGCGGGACAGTTAGCCCCGATTTTTTCTTTTCCTGACTCATAAATCGACGCAAAAAAAAAGATATGTATATATGTTACAATCAGGTAATTATGAATTACAAGGGTAGTGCAGCAGGTGCCGGACATGTTGAAAGAGAAAATTTCTGGATTTATTGATAAAATTCGGTCGATAGACGGGGTAGCAGCATGTGCTCTTGTTTCCCGTGACGGGATAGTAGCCGGAAAGTATTTCGACCGCGATCTCAATGAACCATGGCTGGGCGCTCTCCTCGCAACTATCCTGTCAACTGCTGAGTCGGTTGGAGGCATTATAAGGATGAAATCTCTGGAATCGATCTCAATACATGCGCCGGATACGTCAGTTATGGTTGTTGGTGCAGGGGAAAATTTTCTTATAGCAGCAATTATCAATGACAGAAAGGATCCGGTAACCATTCAAAACCAGATGCTCGCGGTTGCAAAGACAATCGGGGAGTCGATGTGATGTATACTATTCTTGTTGTGGATGACAGTCCATTTATTGTCGATGTGTTTGTTACTATGCTGGAACGGGGAGGTTACCGGACTGTTGCTGCCTATGGCGGGGAAGAATGTCTGGAGATCCTGAAGACCGTAACACCCGATCTGATTCTTCTGGATATTATGATGGAACCCGTTGACGGATGGGAGACTCTTGAACGAATTAAGGAAAATCCCCGGACAAAGGATATTCCGGTGCTCATGCTCACTGCAAAACAGCTTACTCCCACTGAAGCCCAGGAATACGGGATTTATATCGAAGATTATGTCCTGAAACCAATCACTCACCGCGAACTGTACGATGCGATCGAGCATGTCCTCAAAAGACAACAGGCAATCAAATCTGATATTGATCTGGCAAAACAGTCCGGTTTTGACGCAGAAATCATAGCCGAATATGCCCGTCTGAGTAAAAGCATTGATGTGAACAAGCGGCTCATGAAAATTCTCGAAACTACCTACAATTTCGATGATGCAAAAGTAAGAGTCAGCGAAGAGATATCAAATGCGATCAAGGGCATGGAAATGAATATTAAATTCCAGGAGGACCGGCTTCGTCAGATAAAAGGGAACATGTCGGGAACAACATCATCCTGATGGCATCTTTTTAGTGTACATCCTTTTAATATGCCTCTCTGAAGTCGAAAAAAACAATCAGTCTGCATCTGCCAGGTCACAAAAAATTTTCCTGAGATCTGAATTGTGAACCTAGTACCTTTGTTTTTCCGCGGGTGAAAATCTTTATATAGTTTTTTGGCATTGTTATAATGCTGTACATCTTAGTCAGTATTGGGTTCGTAGCTCAGTTCGGTAGAGCGCCTGGCTTTTAACCAGGTGGTCGGGGGTTCAAATCCCTCCGGGCCCGTTGCCACGAGAAATCGTGGGTTTTTTGCGGTGATGCATCTGAAAGGAAATCTATTCATCTGTGAGGGGGTTTTTCATTGAGCACCAAACTGAATGTGTTGAAGCATGTAATGGTGCCAGACCATAGCATCATGAGTGAGGAGGAGGTATCTGCGCTCCTCTCCCACTACAACATTACTACGGAACAATTACCTAAAATTTACCATGACGATCCAGCGGTCAAGACGATTGGCGCAAACGTTGACGATGTTATACGGATTGTACGGATGAGTCATACGGCCGGCAGGGCTGAGGCATATCGTCTCGTAATCAAGAGACCGAAGAAATAATTTTTGGGGTGGTCAGTCTGATTGACAGAAGTATTTTATCGAAGGCATATTTTTCACGGGAGCATGTTGCGCGCCACCAACTTGATTCCTTCAATTATTTCTTAAAGCACAATCTTCAGAAAGTGGTTAATGAGCAGAAGGTTATCGAGACGGATATCGAGAACCGGGGGAAAAATAATGATCCCGTATGGGTTGAGCTGGGCTCGATTACCGTTAAACGACCGCTCGTCAGGGAAGCTGACGGCTCGCAGGGAGAACTGTACCCATGCGAGGCACGATTACGCAATCTTACGTACGCAGCCCCAATCCAGTTGGGGCTAACCCTTGTGCATGGTGAAGAACGCCAGGAACCAATAATCACTACCATCGGGCAGTTACCGATCATGGTTGGTTCACTTGCCTGCAACCTGTACGGCATGGATGATGCGCAGCGCATTTCACACGGGGAGGATGCTTTTGATCCGGGCGGATATTTCATTGTGAACGGTACTGAACGCGTACTCATGACGCTTGAGGACCTTGCCTCCAACAAAATAATGACAGAGTTCACCGAGCGGTATAATGAGCGTATATACGTCGCAAAAGTCTTTTCACAGTTCCGGGGATACCGTGCACTGGTCGTTGTCGAGCGTAATAAAAAGAACCTGCTTGAAGTCTCTTTCCCATCTGTTGCCGGGCACCTCAAGTTCGTTGACCTGATGCGGGCACTCGGTATGACAAATGATCAGGAGGTCGTAAACGCTGTCTCGCCGGATGAGGATATCCTCACGTTCATGATGCAGAACCTGGAAGAAAGCGAATGCGATTCTGTTGAAGGCGGTATTATGTATGTGGGCAAAAAGCTTGCTCCCAACCAGACGAAGGATTACCAGCGGAAGCGGGCTGAATTCGTCCTGGACAATTACCTCCTGCCGCATCTCAATTACTCACTGCCTGCAAACCTGAAAGAGGGCGATGAGGGCTATCAGGAAGCTGTACTGTCCGTCAGGCTTGCGAAAGGGCATTTCCTGGGTCGCATGGCGGAGGCTTGTTTTGATCTTGTGTTGAACAAACGCAGGATTGATGATAAGGACCACTACTCGAACAAGCGTCTGAAGCTTGCAGGGGACCTCATGGAAGATCTCTTCCGTATTTCGTTAAACCGGCTAACCCGGGATATCAAATACCAGCTTGAACGTGCGAGCATGCGTCACCGTGACCTGTCGATTGCAACCGCAGTGCGTGCTGATGTACTTACCGAGCGTCTCTTACATCCGCTTGCCACCGGTAACTGGGTCGGCGGCAGAACGGGTGTTTCTCAGCTGCTCGATCGTGTAGATCATATGGCCGTGCTCTCTCACCTGCGTCGCGTTATCTCCCCGCTCTCACGTTCTCAGCCTCACTTCGAAGCCCGTGATCTTCACCCGACTCAGTGGGGGCGTATCTGTCCAAGTGAAACTCCTGAAGGTCCGAATTGTGGTCTCGTCAAGAACTTTGCCCAGATGGTAGAAATCTCCAAAGGTGTTGATGATGAAGCCGAAGTTATGCGTCTTCTGTATAATCTTGGCGTTGAGCAGATACGGGGTGAAACCCGATGAAGAAGTCCCGCGTATTTGTTGATGGAGCGCTCATCGGGCTTGACGACGATGCAAAAGCACTGGTAGCCAGCATCAGGTCAATGCGCCGTCAGGGCGCTATCTCAGCCGAGGTGAACGTATCCCACAAGGAGTATAACGGGGATGTAGTGATTCTCACAGACCGTGGTCGTGCCCGCCGGCCTCTGATCGTCCTGAAAAACGGTGCCCCGCTCATCACGACCGAAGATCTTGTAAAACTGGCAAAAAGAGAAGTTGATATGAACTCATTTGTCCAGCGTGGGCTGATTGAGTTTATTGACGCTGAGGAAGAAGAAGATCTCCTCATCGCAATGAACCCCGAGAACATAACTCCCGATCATACCCACCTGGAGATCGACCCCTCTCTGATTCTCGGTATTGGTGCTGCACACGTCCCGTTCCCGGAACATAACGCAAGCCCCCGTGTTACTATGGGTGCAGGCATGGTCAAACAGGCACTGGGATTTGGTGCAGCCAATATGAAACTGCGCCCGGATACCCGCGGTCACCTGCTCCACTACGTGCAGAAACCTCTTACTCATACCCAGACTTCTGAACTGATCGGTTCTGACGATCGTCCTGCAGGGCAGAATTTTGTTGTTGCAATTCTTTCCTATGAAGGATATAACATTGAAGATGCCCTCATCTTCAACAAGGCTTCGATAGAACGTGGTCTGGGGCGCTCGCATTTCTTCCGGACCTATGAAGGTGAAGAACGCCGTTATCCAGGTGGTCAGATCGACAGGATTGAAGTGCCTGAAGAGGATGTCGCCGGTGCACACGGGGCCGAATCATACAAGAACCTGGATGAGGACGGTGTGATTAACCCTGAAACTGTTGTAGCGGAAAAAGATGTCCTGATCGGAAAAACCTCTCCGCCACGTTTCCTTGAAGAACCCTCCGGAGAACTCATTGCCGTTGAGAAACGCCGGGACACTTCTGTTACGATGCGCAGCAATGAGCACGGGATTGTCGATACGGTGATTATTACCGAAGGTGAGAACAGCTCCCGCCTCGTCAAGGTCCGGACCCGAGACCTCCGTATTCCGGAAGTCGGTGACAAGTTTGCATCCCGGCATGGTCAGAAAGGTGTTGTCGGATTAATAACCCACCAGGAGGATATGCCCTTCACCGAGAGCGGTCTCTGTCCGGATCTCGTCATCAACCCCCACGCGATCCCAAGCCGTATGACCGTCGGTCACATGCTTGAAATGATTGGCGGTAAAGTCGGTGCACTTGAAGGAAGAAGGATCAATGGTACTGCATTCCGCGGAGAGAGTGAAGCGGATATCCGATCGTCCCTGAAGAAACTGGGTTTTTCCCACAACGGACGGGAGATCATGTACGACGGCCTCACCGGGAAGCAATTCAAGGCCGATGTGTACGTGGGTGTCATTTATTACCAGAAACTCTACCATATGGTCTCCTCCAAGATGCACGCACG
>Ga0209820_1000357_pt1 | contig 11013 bp, 17 predicted proteins | sample PPLLak21cMay2015_FD_187254 | JGI IMG/M metagenome (GOLD analysis project Ga0209820, IMG submission 187254) | Freshwater sediment microbial communities from Prairie Pothole Lake near Jamestown, North Dakota, USA - PPLs Lake P7 Core (1) Depth... | ecosystem: Environmental > Aquatic > Freshwater >...
AAGTAGCCGCATCAGAGGATTCTGAAACTGAAACAGTTACAGAGACAACAAACCCAAATGAAGGAGACAAGATGGACAACACTACCGAACCAGTAGCTCCTGCCGTTGAACCGGTAGCAGCTCCAGAGGTCGCACCTGTACAAGCATCACGCCCGGCTTACTACACGGCACCACGATCACCAATTGTGGACAAGGTCTCATACCTTGAGCACTACCTACGCGCAAGCGTTTTGCATGATGAGGATTCACGCCAGTATGTCAAGGCAGCTGACAACACAACATCAACAGCTCCCGGCATGATTCCAACACCGCAAAGCACACAGGTTATTAATGCACTTGCAAATGCTGATCGTGGTTGCATCGATGGCATCAGCCGTGAAACATTAGTTGCAGAAGGCATGACATTTGAATTGCCTCGTGTAACCGCTGTGCCAACAGTTTTGCCAATCGCAGAAAATGGCGCAATCACAGAGTCATCACTTTCAGCGACATTTCTTTCCGTTAATGTTCAGCCTTTCAAAGGCCGCGCAATTTCAACAGTTGAATTGATCGACCGCAGCCGTCCAGAGTATTTGACAGCATTGCTTCAGAATCTCGAATTTGCTTATGCAAAGGAAACTGATGAGTATGCATTGGCAGCAATGCAAGCGGCAGTCACTACAACAACAGCACAGGCAGCAAATTCAGCAACAGGATTCCTTGGATACACATCTCAGGCAGCCGCAGCTGTTTATGGCTCATCACTTGGATTTGCTCGCTCATTGATCGTTTCTCCAACACAATGGGGCAACATCATGGGATACAACGACAATGGCGCACCTCTTTACAATGCAGCACAACCATCAAACGCAGCTGGAAATGTTCGCGGAGATTCATTGCGCGGTGTAGTTTCACCGGGTCTGAACCTTTATGTTTCACGCTCATTTGGTAACGCTGGTACAACAACAGCTGATGGCGATTCATCAATGGTAGTTGTGAACCCAGATTCATACACATGGTATGAGGCACCTCGCTTTACGCTGAGAAGTAACATAAACAGCGATGGAACCATCGACATTTTGTACTACGGCTACGGAGCACTCGCAGCCAAGGTGCCAAATGGCGCACAGTTCAACAACCTCGCTTAATTAACAATCAATCATCGATGGCGGTCGCTCCCGAACGCTGTTGATACGAAAGGAACCGAGATGCCAGCAATTGTCACAGCCTCACAGCTGAGGTCGATCCTTGGTGTCTCGGTTTCTTTGTATTCTGATGCACAGCTTGATTCATTTATTGATTCAGCTGAACAGACGATTTTGCCTTTACTTACTCAATACCAATCATCGGTGACTTTTGCCAATGTGGATGATTCCGTCATTTATTTCACCACAATGCGGCCAAATTACTTTGTGCCGGGTCAATCTGTTGTTGTTACCGGAGCCGGAACTTATAGCGCGACCTACACAGTCACCGATGATCGGATTGAGCCTTACCTTTTCACAGCTGCAACAGCCGCAGCTGATCGCGACTATCCGCTCCCATTTATTCCAGCGGCAACCGCAACATTGAGTGGATCATCGGCAGCGCAGCTGTACGCATCCACACCACCAATCGAAAATGCAATCTTGGTTGTTGCCGTTGAGATTTTCCAGAGCATCACAGCTCCGGGCAACCAAATGATGTCAGATACTTTTCAGCCGTCACCATTTGTGCTCGGCCGCAGCTTAAGCAACAGAGTGATTGGCTTACTCGGGCCGTTTCTTGATGTCGAAACGATGGCACAATGAGCATCGAATCCGCGATCCGCACACCTCTTAAGAATTCTCTTTCATCCATTGCCGCCAATGTGTACAACGGCATCCCAGAGACGATGACCAGCCCATCAATTTGCTTAATCCCGGGCGCACCTTATTTTGAAAGCGTTTTGATTGGAAAAAACACAACCAAAGTCAAGGTCAATCTGACTGTGACTGGTGTTGTGACTTATGCCAACAATGCGGCAGCTTTGGACAATCTCGAAACATTGATGATTTCAATCATTGCGGCAATGCCAAATGGTTACGAAGTCGGAGATGTAAATCAGCCTCAACCTTTGGAAGTCGGTGCCGGTAAGTACCTCACGGCCGATCTCCAAGTATCCACATACTACAACCAATAATAGGAGACAACATGGCCACAACAATCATCACCGGCAGAAATGTGAGCTTCAGCATCGATGGGGATACTTTTGATGCACAAGCAACCTCAGCCGTCCTCACAGTTGATTCAACGATCAACACATACCAGACACTCGATGGCAAGGCGTACTACACAACCGATACTCAAGGCACATTTGCTGTTGAGATGTTGGCGGATTGGGGCGTTGCTTCATCGCTTTGCGAAATGCTTTGGAATCAAGCTGAGAATTCACCAAATACACCTTTGGCTGTAATCCTTGAGACAGAGCCGGGCACAACTTTCAATTTTACTGTTCAGCCAATCTTTCCATCAGCTGGAGGAACAGCACCAGATGCACAGACTGTCTCAATGAGCTTTACCTGTGTGACAACACCTACATTGGCATAGTGAAAGGAAATCGGGAGCATGAAACTACCAATCACAATCGAATTCGCTACGGGGGAGAGCGCGACCTATACCGCGCTCCCACCGGAGTGGATGAAATGGGAAAACAAAACTGGAAACACAATCCAGCAAGTCTCTGAGAAATTGGGAATTGCTGATTTGATGTTTTTGGCTTATCACGCCATGAAGCGCGAGGCAGCTGGAAAACCTGTCAAGCCTTTTGAGGTCTGGTGTGAGACTGTTGCTGACATCAACATGGGAGACACCGATACCCCAAAAGCTACGAATCCGGATCAATAAACCGGATCATTTGGGAATTGGCTATCGATACGGGATTGTCACCATCAGAGTTTCAAACACCGGAGGACATTTTAACCGCTTTTGAGATACTAAGGATCAAAAATGGCAACTGAACCAATCACTTACGATAAGAGTGATTTGCGCGGCATCATCAGAGCTTTCAAAGCCATGGATGATGAAGCTGTTGCCGAGGCTAAAGGCGTGTCAAATGGCTTGGCTACTTATCTGCAATCAAAAGTCACAAATGCAGCTGCCAACCGCCCAAATAGAGCCGCAATACGCATTGCACAAGGATCGCGTGTAAGTAAGTCATCAAAGATCGGTGAGATCAGCTACGGCTTTGTATCTCAGAAATTCAGCGGTGGCGGTACAACTCAACAGCTTTGGGGAGGCTTTGAATTTGGATCACGGAGATTCAAGCAATTCCCGATTTGGTCTGGTAAAGCTCCGGGAGGCATTGGATCATTTGGATACTTTATCTATCCAACATTGCGTGCCGAACAGCCACACATCATCAAAGAGTGGGAAAATGCATTTTCTAAGATTTTGAAGGAGTGGTGATGGCCGAAAGATCAAGAACACTCAAGCTCTCCATCCTTGCTGATGTAGATAAACTCAAGCAAAGCCTCAATGTAGGCTCAAAGGATGTCGATGGATTTGCCGGCAAAATCGGTGATTTTAGCAAGAAAGCCGCGCTGGCTTTTGCTGCCGTGGCTGCCGCAGCTGGTGCAATGGCAATCAAAATTGGTGTGGATGCCGTCAAAGCTGCATCCGATTTGTCCGAAACAATCTCAAAGGTTGGCGTTTTATTCGGTGACACAGCTGACGACATTGAGAAATTTGCCGATGGTGCCGCATCCTCACTAGGCCAGACAAAGCAACAGGCATTGGATGCCGCAGCTACATTTGCCACATTTGGAAAGTCTGCCGGACTAAGCGGCAAGGATTTGAGCAAATTCTCAATTGACTTTGTAAAGCTTTCATCCGATCTGGCTTCTTTCAATAACACATCACCGGAGCAAGCGATCAACGCCATTGGATCGGCATTGCGTGGCGAGGCTGAACCATTGCGCCAATACGGAGTTTTGCTTGATGATGCATCATTGCGCCAAGCCGCTTTGGAATTGGGAATCATCAGCACCACCAAAAATGCGCTTACACCACAGCAAAAGGTGTTGGCAGCTCAAGCTTTGATTTACAAGCAAACAGGTGCAGCACAAGGCGATTTTGAGCGCACCAGCGATGGTCTAGCAAATAGAACCAGAATCCTCACAGCTCAATTGGAAAACGCAAAAACAACCATTGGCACCGCGCTTTTGCCTGTGGTTTTGGAATTGGCTACTTTATTTTCCGACAAGGTGATCCCAATTGTGCAAAAGGTTGCGGATGCATTTGGAGACAAAAAAGATGGCATGGGTGGAACACTTAGCAATTTGGCAAATTCCATCAAAAGCTTTGTGCAGCCAATCTTTGAAGGCTTAAGATCAGCTTTCGACAAGATCAAAAACACAGTTATTGAAAACAAAGATGAATTTCAGGCTTTCTTTGATGTGGTCAAAGCGGCAGCACCAATCATTGGCAATGTCATTGGAGCAGCTTTCAATGTTGCCGGCACAGTAGCCAGCACAGTTTTGAATCTAATTTCAAATGTTTTAGGTGCTTTGAAAACCATTATCAACACCGCAATTGATGGCATCAATTTAGTCATCAGAGGCCTCAATTTGATCAAGCCGGGGCCAGACATTGCAAGCATTGGCAAGGTTGGCTCATCGACTGGATCAAGCTCAACGGGTGGCATTTCGGTGCCGGCAGCATCATTGCCGAGCGGTTTCAAGCCAGCTGGCACAACCACATCGACACCGACTGTCACAGTCACGCCAACTGTTACGCCAACACCGGTTGCAACTGTCGCAGCCTCAGCGGCAGCGGCAGCCAAGGCAGCGGCAGCCAACACAGCTGTTTCAAGCAATTTCAATCCGGGTCGTTTCCGAATCGGTGAGGAAGCTGATCGCGTTGGAACAACCATCAATTTGACTGTGACTGGAGCTTTCGACAAAGAAGGCACAGCACGAACAATTATTGACACACTCAATGATTCTTACTATCGCGGCACAGGTGGCGCAACTAACCTGCAAATAGCATGAGTCAATTCAATCCTGTCTGGCGTGTGATTATTGGTGGCACCACATACACCAATTACGCCTTGGCAAATCTTGGCATCACATCAGGCCGGACAAACATTTATGAGCAAGCCCAAGCCGGCTATGTAAATTTAGAGCTGATAAACCTTGATCAATCAATTGTGGACATCGAAATCAATGATGGTGTCACTATTGAATTGCAAGATTCAACAGCCACATTTGTGCCAATCTTTGGTGGAACTGTTGTGGAATTTGACATCGGTATTGTGTCATCAGGTGTTGTGGGCATCAATCAATCCGTCAGCATCACGGCTTTGGGTGCATTGGCTAGATTGCCAAAGGCTTTAACTCAAGGCGTTTTGACCAAGGATTTCGATGGTGATCAAATCCTGTCAATTCTTACCGATCTTTTAGTAAACTCATGGAACGAAGTGCCGGCAGCTTTGCAATGGAGCACATACGATCCAACGACTCAATGGCAAGATGCGGAAAACACCGGATTAGGTCAGATCGATACACCAGGTAGCTACGAGTTAGCCAACCGCGGTGCACAAACTACAAATGTTTATGCTTTGGTCTCAGCTTTGGCAACATCAGGATTGGGCTACATTTACGAAAACCCATTGGGCCAAATTTCCTATGCCTCGGCAGATCATCGATCAATTTATCTGGCCAATAATGGCTATACCGATGTATCAGCCGCTCAAGCAATTGCCAGCTCATTATCGATCCAGACTCGATCGGGTGACATCCGGAACGAAATTGTGTTGAGGTATGGCAACAATTCAACCAGCGAAGTTGTGGATTCTGATGCAACATCGATTGGCCTGTATGGCAAATTAGCTCAGATCATCACGACCACGATTGAAAATGCCAGCGATGCCGAGGATCAGGCGGCTTTTTACCTAACGCTCCGATCCTATCCACAGGCCAATTTCAACCAAATCACATTTGAGCTTACCAATCCAGAAATCGATGATGCCGACCGGGATGCATTGATCAACATTTTCATGGGATTGCCAATGCGTATCAACGACCTACCGCTGAACATGGCAGCCGGTACATTTTTGGGCTTTGTCGAAGGATGGACATGGCGTGCCTCTTATAACACAATCTCTGTCACGGCTATTCTTTCCCCATTGGCATTTTCATTGCAAGCCATGCAATGGCAAGATGTCGCAATTTCAGAGCAATGGAACACAATCAGCGGCAGCCTGACATGGGCTGATGCACTAGTCGTAGCGTAAGGAGAAAACATGGCAAATCCAACAAGCAATTTTGGATGGCAAATGCCGACACCCGTTGATTTGGTCACGGATTTGCCGGCTGATTTTGAGGTATTTGGTCAGGCGGTTGATACATCGCTGGCCGATCTCAAAGGCGGCACATCCGGACAGGTACTTTCAAAGAATTCAAACACCGACATGGATTTTGTATGGGTCACATCAGATGATGCCAACGCAATCCAAAACACAATTGTGGATGCCAAAGGCGATTTAATCGCAGCTACGGGAGCAGATACACCTGCTCGCCTTGCAGTTGGTGAAAATGACAGAGTTTTAGTTGCTGCAAGCGGTGAAGCAACTGGACTAAAATGGCAAGGCACGCCAACCGCGTGGACACCAAGCATAACAAACTTAACAGTAGGTAATGGATCTTTTGCAGCAAGTTATGTACAAATTGGAAAAATTGTATTTGCTAAATTAAAATTTAGTTTCGGATCCACTTCTGCAATAACTGGAGGAATTTTTTCAACAATGCCTGTCTCTGCTTCTGGAAACACGCAAGGTGCAACAGTTTTGGGCAATCTTTACATGGAAGATGCAGGAACTCAAGCCTTTTTAGGATTAGTGGATTATCGTGGTGGAAATCTTGTTAATCTAAATCCAACTACAGCAAGCGGAACTTATGTTGGTTATTCCGCAACAAGCGCGACTGTTCCATTTACTTGGGCAACTGGTGATTATTTTACTGCACAATTTATCTATGAGGCGGCGTAATTATGACATTTACATTTAACCCACGATTTCCAGATGCTACAAATGAACAAAAATGGGAACAAATAAAGCTTTGGCGAAATGCTGAGTTATCTCGTACAGATTGGACACAGATTACAGACTCACCAGCTGACAAAGGCGCGTGGGCTGAGTATCGGCAAGCATTGCGCGATTTGCCAGCTCAAGGCGGATTGGCTGATGATGCGGAATTTCCAACCGCTCCATGAGTAATTTCCCACAAGGCACATTGCCGCGCTTGATTCAGGTTGCGCTGGCTGAGGTTGGCACAATTGAAACAGGCAACAATGAGACGAAGTACGGCAAATTTATGAAAGCCGACAAGCTTCCATGGTGTGGATCATTTCTCAATTGGTGTGCTCATCAAGCCGGGGTCAAGGTGCCAAATGTCGTGAGCACAAGAGCTGGTGCTGAGGCATTTAAGAAAAACAAGCAATGGCACACAACACCAAAGATTGGTGATTTTGTTTTCTTTGATTTCATCATCGATGACAAAGAAACAATCAATCACATTGGCTTGGTTATCCGAGCATCGGAAAAACAGATTGTGACTATCGAAGGCAACACATCAGGCGGTTCGGGAAGTCAGCGCAATGGTGGCGAAGTCATGGTCAAATCAAGAACTTTGGGAGCACGCTCATTTGTTGTCGGCTACGGCCGACCAGCTTATGAGCCTTTTTCTGGTGATTTACCAGATCGACCAAAAGGAGAAAACAAATGAACGAACTCAAAGCAATGGCGGCCTCATGGGCTCGCTCATACATAGCTGCAGCTTTGGCCGTGTACATGGCTGGTGGCGATCTCAAATCGATGGCAATGGGTGGCGTTGCAGCTGTCGTGCCTGTTGTTTTGCGATGGTTAAACCCAGCTGATACAGCTTTCGGATCAACGGGGAAATGATCCGGAAATCACTCGCGGTAGGCTTGGCCTTTGTCCTTTCGCTAAGCCTCACCGCCTGTGGTTACGATGGTTGGGTGCGATACCCATGCCAATTGCATGAAAATTGGGAAAACAAAGAGTGCCAAAAACCGCAATGCAAGGTGACTGGTACCTGTTCGGAGGATTTGGTAGGCGATGGCTTCTAAACACAGAGACAGACTGAGCCAAGAGGAAATTAAAGCGCGCTTGATGTTTCTCATTGGTGCGGTTTTGTCAATTGTGTTTTTGATTGTGACTCTCGGCATCACATACGCATTGATCTTTGTGACACAGCCAATTGGCGCACAAGCTCCCAATGATGCAGCTTTCATCGATCTGCTCAAGACATTGGCAATTTTTCTCACCGGGTCATTGGGTGGTGTCTTAGCATCCAACGGCTTGAAAGACAAGCAAAAATCAGAATACGAAAAAGCCATTGAAAGGCGTTTATCTGGTAGCGACACGCCATGATTTGAGCGTGATTGTTGAATTTGTCGGCTGATCCTGTCACTCTCTATTTCGGGAGCTGATAAGCGGCTCCCAGAAACGGGAGCAAGAAATGAACGAATTATCAATTGTGATCTTTATGGTCATTGCTGGTGCTTTTTGGGCTGTCATGAGCTACGCGGTCGGATTTAAGGAAGGCCAGCGACAAGGCTACACACGCGGCAGAGCTGTATCTCGCCACATTTCACAGATTGACAAGGTGAACAACTAATGGCCGGCTTTCTAGAAAACTACGAAGGCAACAAAGAGCGCACAGATCGCTGGATTGCCACATTTGCTCAAGGCCGATTGGAAGCTCACATCGTTGAATTCAATGCCGACAAAGGCTTTGTGCTGGTACAAGCTAAGGCATGGCGCAATCAAGAGGAAACAGAGCCAGCCGGCATTGATTATGGTTTCGGCTATCGCGAGGCGTACAACCCGAACATGAAACGCTGGTTTGTTGAGGATACTGTCACATCAGCTTTGATGCGCGTGATGGCCTTGGTTATGGGTGGCACGGAGAAAGTCACAAAAGAACAGATGCAGCAAATCAAGATCAATGATGCAACAAAGCCGGTTGAGGATGATTACTGGACAACCAAATTTGGAGACATCCCAAGCTACAAAACAGCCGATGAAGCTGAACAATCAGGCATCCCATCGCTTGGATCATCGATGGAGGAAATTGCCAAGCAATTGGGTGGAGAGCTTGTACAAGAGGCACCGCAATGCTCACATGGGCACATGATCTGGAAGCAATCTCATGATGGTGCTCCAAAGTCATGGGGCGGCTATTTCTGCACAGAGCGCACAAAGGCAACCCAATGCACACCTCGCTGGTATGTCTTACGCTCAACCGGAAAATGGGAGCCACAAGTATGAGCGACTATGTAGAGATCCTTTATCCTCAACAAATGATGGCCAAGCTGATGTGCAATGGCGAGATCGTGTCAGAGTACAAAATTGAGCAATGCGACAAATGCTCACAGCTCAAAAGGCTTGATTCTTTCGGATACCAAAAAGGCTATGACCACCACGAAAAGGTCATTTGGTTTTGCGGTGATTGCCGATGATCGAAAGAGCTGATGAGATCCAATGCGTGATTGCAGCCATCGAACATTGCAAGGATAGGCCTGTAGATCACTCATCGCGGATTGTCAAAAACCTGTCATGGTTTGAGTATGTGGCACAGATGGCCGAATCAATGGCAGCTGAGTGGGTAGTGGCAAGGCGATTGGGCTATGACTACGCACCGGGCATCACATGGGATAAGTCTCAGGCAGATGTCGGCCAGCACATTGAGGTGAAATGGTCGGCCAATCCAGCATCAAATCTGTGGATTCAGGAATCGGATCGCCATGATCGTGACATTGCTGTATTGGTCACAGGTAACTCACCAAAAATGCACATCGTGGGCTGGATGCCGGTGGCTGTAGCTAAGAAACCACGCTACCGAAACGCATCACAAAACAATTGGAGCGTGCCACAAATCAACCTACAACCCATTGAGACTTTACAAAGGAGCAATTATGCACATCCTTCAATTTGATTGTTCAATCTGCAAAAAGCTTTACGGCAAGGCCAAGCAACGCCACGGCCTCAAGAAAGGTGCTGAACTAACAGAGCATGAGTGGTTTGCTCAATGCATGGGATGTGGCACATTTGGGATCAAGCTTGTCGATGATGACAGGATTGAGGAGCTATCAGATGCCAAGCTATGAATTCAAGTGTGATCAATGCGGCACCATGGCAATCATCAATCGTGCAATCGATGCTGATGGTGATGTCGATGCTGGCAATTGCATGGCGTGTGCGATTCCAATGACACGCATTTGGAGCAATGTTGGAGCTGTATTCAAAGGCACGGGATGGGGTAAGTCATGATTAAGTTATCCACAGGCATCATCCACAGGTTGTGCGCAACGCCCAAGAGCACGCTCAATGTTGCGCGGTATTTGACTTTGTTGTTACGCTCCATGCTCGTGGGCGAGCCGCTGAGGCGGATAGCTCGCAAGCGATGCTTGGTGCTATTGGCCGGGCTATGTGTTGTTATCACAACACCGGCAAGTGCCACACAAGATGCAACAAAGAAACCATCAATTGATTCATTGAAGCTCTATGCTCACTCAAGAATTGTGAACTGGCAAGAGATGAAATGCTTTGACATCCTAATTACAAAAGAAAGCAATTGGCGTGTTGAAGCCATTAATCCTAATGGCAATCACTTTGGTTTAGGCCAGATGCGCAACACAAAGTATCGAAACCTTGATGGGTATCGGATGATTGACTGGACATTGAGATACATCGACCACAGGTATCAAGGCAAGATTTGCAATGGTGCTTTGGCACATTGGCGAAAGCATGGGTGGCATTGATGTCACGCAACTGGACAGGTGGCAGCACAGCTCGTTGGCGTAAGATCAGAGAGATGGTGCTCAAGCGTGACGGGTGCTGTCAGGTGTGCGGTACTACCGAAGGCCAGATGCACATCGATCATGTAATTCCAAAGCGATTGAACGGGAGCGATGAATTGTGGAATTTGAGGCAATTATGCCAAAAGTGCAATTTGGTCAAAGGTGGTCGTTTTTTTGAGGCGGCTAAGACAC
>Ga0209820_1000370_pt1 | contig 10767 bp, 13 predicted proteins | sample PPLLak21cMay2015_FD_187254 | JGI IMG/M metagenome (GOLD analysis project Ga0209820, IMG submission 187254) | Freshwater sediment microbial communities from Prairie Pothole Lake near Jamestown, North Dakota, USA - PPLs Lake P7 Core (1) Depth... | ecosystem: Environmental > Aquatic > Freshwater >...
GACCGACATCAACGCCCTGGCCCCGGCGGCGGTGGAGTAACCGAGGAGTCAGGTGCGGCGACCAACCGCGGAGATCGCCCCCATCACCTCGTCGAATTCGGGCAATGTGAGGGCGTCGTCGTTGCTCCACTCATAGGTGATGACACCGTCCCGATCGATCACGAACACTGAACGCTTGGCCAAACCGCGGTGGCCCTTCCAGATGTCATACCGGACCCCATAGGCATCGGCCGTGGTCCCCTCCCAATCGCTGAGCAGTGGGAAGTCGATCCCAAGCTTGTCGGCAAACGCCACCTGGGCGAAGGTCGGGGTGACCGCGATGGCGACCAATTCCACACCCAGCCCCCGGATCTCACCGATCTTTGCCCCGAACTGGGACAGCTCGTGACCTCATATGTTGCCGAAGTCGAATACGTAGAACGCGACTACCGCCGGGCCTTTGGTCAGGAGGTCATGGAGACTGACCGACTCTTCGAAGGTGCGGCGGAGGGTGAAATCAGGCGCCTTGGCGCCAACCGCTAGGGGCGTCATCTATATCACGCATTGTATAGGATCGAGGCCCCGGCAGAGCAAGATCATTTGTCTCGGGGCAAATAGGAGGAGAAGATGAGGACAACACGTTTGTTGGCCGCGTTAGTGGTGATGGCCCTCGTCATCGCGGCCTGTGGTGACGACGGCGCCACCGACGAGACCGGAGGCGGTGGTGAAGGTGGTGAGGGCTGCGAAAGGGTGATCCGGTTCACCTTTGCTCCCGACCCCGTCTGGGACTATCTCAACGACAGCGGGATCAAGGACGAGATGGAGCAGGAATCGGGGATCTGCATCCTGGCCCAGGTGACCTGGGATGAGTTCGGGATCTACGCCGGCGGCTTCGCCGACATCGTCTCGGTGGGGGACTTCGAGGTACCCACCCTCGACGAGCAGGCGGGGACCACGTCAGTGGTCTTCGGCAAGTACAACATCGATCGCTCGGTGCTGGCCGTTCCTGCCTCGGATACCACCAGCCAGACCCTCGAGGACCTGGCCGGTCAGAGCCTGGCGGTTTGGGACTCGGTCTCGTCCACGCTGATCTGGGGCGTGATTGCCTCCGAGCTACACGACCTCGACTTCCGCACCGGCGGCGGTGACTTCGAGCTGACCCAGATCGACATCACCAACACGGGCCCGGCCACCGCAGCAGAAGAGACGGCTGCTGGTCTCGTCCTCCCCGACTTCGCCGTGAACGAGCTCATCAACGAGGAGCTTCGTGTCCTCTACGACGGGCGAACCTCGGCAGAGCTCTACGGCGAGGAGATCGCGGGCAACCCCGGGCACGAGGGGCCGATGATCAACGTGTTCCTCGCCAACGAGGAGTGGTACGACGAGCATCCGGACGAGATCGCCTTCTTCATGTCGCTATGGCAAAGGGGCATAGACGAGTGGCAGGCCAACAAGGCGGACATCATCGCCAGCTATCCCCAGCACTTCGCCGTGGAGGGCGAAGACCAGGTGGCATTCATGCAGGACTGGCTGGCCGAGCACGACTGGTTCGTCACATCGGTCTACCTGGACCAGGAGTGGCTCGATGCCGAGCTCCCCATGTTCGACATAATGCGGGAGAACGGGTTCATGGAAGGCGATAACCCTCGATTCGAGATTCTCACCCCCTAGGCGATGACCGACACCGTCGCTGAGTCCATCCAGGAGCTGGACCAGGCGCAGGTGCTCCGTACCGCCGCCGGCACGCGCCGGCGGCGGTACCTGGCTGTCGTGCTCGGCTGGATCGTCTTCATCGGCCTGTGGTGGCTCCTGTCACTGTGGGTCGGCTCCGAGGCGCGCCTCCCCTCACCGGGCCGGGTGTTCCAGGAGATCGTCGTCATCCTCCAGGGAGATTTCTGGACACAGTTCTGGGCCAGCATCGTCCGAGTCGTCGCCGGATTCTTCGCCGCAGTCCTGATCGGGACTCCGGTGGGTTACTTCATGGGCCGGAGCAAGTACTGGGGCAACTTCCTCCAGTCACCGGTGATCGTCGCAGGGTCGATCCCCGGTCTCACCTACGCAGTGATGGCCTTCGTCGTCTTCGGCATCTCCTTTTGGGGACCGGTGCTCGCCGTTGGGCTGATCGCGATGCCCTACGTGGCGATCAATGTGGCCGAGGGAGTGCGAGGTGTCGACCGGCGGCTGGTCGAGATGAGCACCGCGTATGGGCGCAATGAGCGTCAGGTTTTTCGGCACGTCACCGTGCCCTCGGTTCTCCCCTTCGTCTTCGCCGGCGTGCGTCTTTCGTTCTCACTGGCGTGGAAGGTGGGCACATTGACCGAGGTGTTCGGATCTTCCAAAGGCATCGGCTTTCAGATCCGACGCAACTACCAGCTGTTCAACATGCCGGCCGTGATCGCCTGGGTCCTTCTCTTCGTCCTCTTCATGCTGCTGATCGAGCGATTCATCCTGGTCAGGGCGGAAAAGAGGCTGTTCAGATGGCGGCAATGGGAGCGGGACAGATGACCGCCGGCACCGTGGCGCTGCCAGAGGCTCCGACCCCACCCGGGCCGTTCCGCCGCTGGATGACCTCACCGATCGGTGCCCAGGTCACCGCCGCCGTCGTCTTCATCGGGGCGTGGCAGCTGCTGACGCTCATCGCGCCACGGGTGCCAGGCCCGGTCGAGGTGGTCAACTTCCTGTTCGTGGAGATCACCGGTGGCTCGCACGGCGGCATCGTGCGTGGCCAGTTCTTCGAGCATTTCGCCATCACGCTGCAACGCTTCTCCCTCGGGCTGTTCCTCGGTTTCGTCAGCGGACTACTGGTCGGCATCCTGATCGGATCGTCGACCCTGGCCCGGGCCTTGCTCAACGACACTGTGCTCGTCCTCCTCACCATGCCGGCGTTCGTCTGGGCGTTCCTGACCACGATGTGGTTCGGCATCACTTGGCAAGCGCCGGTGCTCACCGTCGCTTTCGCCTCATTCCCCTTCGTGGCGATCAATGTCGCCCAGGGCGTGCGTGCAATCGCCCCCGAGCTGAAGCACATGTCGACCGCCTTCGAGGTCGGGCGATCGAAGCAGTTCCGCCACCTGATCGTGCCCGCCGTCGCCGGCTACATATTCGCCGGTCTGCGCTTCGCCATAATCGTCGGTTGGAACGGCATCCTGCTCTCGGAGTGGTTCAGCGGACAGGCCGGCGTCGGGTTCCGAACGCGCTACTGGTTCGATGCCAACAGGTATCGCGGTTTCGTCGGGTGGGTCATCGTGTTCATCGTGTTCATCGTGGTGGTGGATCGGGTGATCCTGAATCGGCTGCAAAAGCGTGCTTTCTATTGGCGGGACGCCAGCGAGGCAGACTTCATCGAGATCGAGGAGCAACAGGTAGGTCTATGACATGGCACGGGTAGCAATCGATCGCCTGAGCAAGACGTTCCCGCCACCGGCCAAAGGTGGGGATCCAGTCGTCGCCATCGGCGACATCTCGTTGGAGGTGGAGGGAAACGTCTTCGTCTCCATCGTCGGCCCTTCGGGATGCGGCAAGAGCACCTTGCTCAACATCCTCTCCGGAGTTGAGACGCCTACTAGGGGCAACGTGTCTGTCACCGAGGGCGATCGGCCCGCTCATCTCGGGTACGTGTTCCAGGACGCCCGTCTCCTTCCTTGGCGGACGGTCATAGACAACATGATGTATGTCCGCGACGACGGCGAGGCCGGCGCTGCCAAGGCTGCGCGCTACCTCGACATGGTCGGCCTGAGCCACACCCATGAGATGTTCCCGGGTCAGCTGTCCGGCGGGATGCAGCAGAGAGTTGGCATCGCCCGCGCCTTCTCCGTCGAGCCAGACCTCTTGTTGATGGACGAGCCGTTCAGCCATCTCGATGCCATCACCGCCCGGTCGTTGCGCGACCATCTCCAGGAGCTGTGGTCGGCTACGCGGAAGACCGTGCTCTTCGTTACCCACGACGTCGTCGAGGCCGTCCAGCTCTCCGACCGCATCATCGTCCTCGCCCCCGGCGGCAGGATCTTCGACGACATCACCATCGATCTCCCCCATCCCCGCCGTGCCGCCGACCCGAAAGTGGCCACACTCCAGGCCGAGATCCTGGGCCGCTTCGAGGAGATGCAGCCCACCAGCGCCCCGGCCTGACCTCGGTTATTCGACGATGGCGACGGCGCGGGTCGGGCCGCCATGGGCCCCGACAACCTTCAAGGGGAAGCCGGCAAAGATGAAGCGCTTTCCTACCACCTCGGTCAGCACCAGGTTCTCGTAATGGGTCTTTCTCTCATGGCGACACATGAGATGGACCGGGTACTCGGTGGACGCCGGGTTGTCTGGGGTAGGTGAATCGACGCCAAAGGTGACGATCCCCTTCTCCAGGATCCAATCGCACGCCGCCTCCCCAAGGCCGGCGAAGCTGGTCAGGTACTCCGGCTGGTCGTGATACCGGTCGTAGGTAGCTGTGTAGAAGAAGCAGTGGTCACCGGGCTCGATAGTCAGCCCGGCCGACTCGAGGGCCTCGTCCAGGTCTCCGGGTGTGATGTCGGTCCTGGGCTCGATATGGGAGACATCGACACAGACGGCAGGCCCGTAGAAAAGGCCGAGATCCATCTGGTCGATCGTCGGCGCGGTCGGATCGGGATCGAGATGGCTGAAAGAGTCGACGTGGGTGGGCCCATTGTCGTTGAGCATGAATCCCCATGTCTGGAAGGAGAAGTCCGAGGTGAACCTGGGTGCAGTCTCCTCGTGGGTGACGTGCTGGAAGGTCACCGTCTTCAGATGCCCGGGATAGACCTTCATCCCCTCATAGATGGGTTGGGACAGGTCGATCAGTCGGCTCATCGTTCTTCCTCCTTACTCAATACATCACGACGCCGGAGTTGACGTTCAGATCCGCCCCAGTGATCCCGGCGGAGGCCTCCGAGGTGAGAAAGGCGACGGTCCGTGCTACATCGCTGGGATCGGTCAGCCGCCCGAGTGGGGATTCGCCTTCGAACTCAGCTCGTACCTCGTCCACATCGATCCCCCGGGCCTCTGACTGCGCCTTCATCACCCATTCGATTCGCGGTCCGGCGACGAACCCGGGCGAGACGAGGTTGACTCTGATCCCGTGAGGCCCTGCCTCGATGGCGAGGGTCCGGGTCAGGCCGATCAATGCAGTCTTCGTGCTCGTGTAGGCCGACCGCCCGAACAGCGGCCGCTTCCCGCTGATCGAGCCGACGATGACCACCGACCCCGACCCCTGCTCGATCATCACGGGGAGGACGGCGCGTGTCACCGAGAAGACGCCGAACACATTCACTTCGTAGGTGGACCGCCACTCGTCGGGGTCGATCTCCCACAATCTTCCACTCGGGCCCCCAATGCCACTGTTGTTGACGAGGTTGTCGATCCGGCCCAGACGCCCTATGACGGTGGCCACCATGGAGTCAACCGAGGTCTCCGAAGTCACATCGGTCTCGACCACCAAGTGATCCCCACCGGCTTGGTCGATGTGTCCGGCAGTGTCCTTCAACCCGGCGACGTTCCGGGCGGCCAGCACAACTACGTCCCCGCGGCTCGCCAGTTCGGTGGCGATCACCTGCCCGATTCCCTGACTGGCACCGGTCACGACGCTCACACCTCGGTCAGACATCGGTGATCTCGAGCACGTCCGGGAAGAACTCGGGATTGAGGCGCAGCCGAGCGCTGATGGCGTGACCGGCCATCAGCTCGGCGTCAGCCACAACGGCTGCCGGTTCGGCGACCTGCATCGAGCCTTGGGGCTCGCAGCGTTGGGTGGTGACGGTCTTTAGGAACTTCCCGACCCACAGACCGCCGGTGTACCGGGCCGCCCGTCGAGTTGGGAGGGTGTGATTGGTGCCGATCGCTTTGTCCGAGTAGGCCACCGTGGCGTGGGTGCCGATGAAGAGACTGCCGTAGTTGGAAAGCCGGCCGACGAACCAGTCCGGGTCTTTGGTCTGTATCTCCAGATGCTCTGGAGCGATCTCATTGGCAACCTCGACCAGTCCGGCATCGTCATCACAAAGGATGACCGTCCCGAAATCGCGCCATGCCGCCCCGGCAATGTCAGCGGTGGGCCACCGCTCTAGCCACCAGTCGACCTGTTCGATCGCGGCTCGTCCCAGTGTTTCGCTTGTCGTGGCAAGGATTGCTGGCGACGTGGGCCCGTGCTCCGCCTGGCCGAGGAGATCACAGGCGACGACGGAAGGGTCGGCACTCGCGTCGGCGATGATCATGATCTCGGTCGGCCCGGCAAGGAGATCGATCCCGACCCTGCCGAAAAGTTGGCGTTTCGCCTCGGCCACGTAGGCGTTGCCCGGCCCGACGATCATGTCGACCGGGTCGGAGCCCTCGAGACCGAAGGCCATGCCGGCCAGCGCCTGTACCCCACCCACACAGAAGATCTCTTCGGCTCCTGATTCGGCCATGGCCCAGAGTTGAGGGCGGTGCATGCCTCTTGCGTCGCGTGGTGGCGCGGCGCCGATCACGCGTGGCACACCCGCCACCTTGGCGGTGGCAACAGTCATCACGGCAGAGGCGATCAGGGGATAGAGGCCTCCAGGGCAATACGCCCCCACCGAGGCCACGGGGATATGACGCTGACCGAGGAAGACCCCAGGCAGAGTCTCGGTCTCGAAGTCGACCATCGTCTCTCGCTGCAGCCGGGCAAAATTCGTGACCTGATCGATGAGGAAGCGTGCACTCTCCTCGACGGCTGGGTCCATATCCCGATAGGCAGCTTCGATCTCGCTGGGATCAACCCGAAATGAGGGCGGGTCCCAGTCATCGAGTCGGGCGGAGTGGCGGCGAACCGCGGTCGTTCCTTCCCTCTCGACGTCCGAGATGATCTGCGACACCGTGTCCGCAACCTCGCGATTCACCTCGTCAAGAGTGGGGACAGGCTCTTTCAGGTAAGTGAAAGCGGACGTGTTCACGGGTCGGCGATTCTATATGTTGCAAGACGGGCGAATCCCGGGTAACACCTACCATCTGAATCCCGGCAAGGAGGCCGCATGCTCGGCTGGATCGACGACATCGAGAGACTGACCCTCGACAACGAGACCTTCCGCACGGTGCTTCACACCGGAAAGCACACCCAGCTGACCGTGATGAGTCTCGCCCCAGGCGAGGAGATCGGTTGGGAGTCACACGGCACGCACGACCAGTTCATCCGTCTCGAGCAAGGGCAGGCACGTGTCGAATTCGGCCGAACCGAGGATGCGGTCGAGGAGACGCATGAGGTTCAGGACGACTGGGCCTTCATCGTGCCTGCGGGGATATGGCACAACGTAGTGAACACCGGGGACGAGGAGGTCAAGCTCTACTCGCTCTACTCACCACCCGAGCACCCCGACGGCACGGTCCATAAGACCAAGGCGGAGGCCGACGCCGACGAGCATTGATGCTCAAGGTCACGGTTTGACTGCCGACACGGCCAGATACTCGGCTCGACCGGCCTTGATGGTCTCGACCTCGACCGAGGTGTAGTCGATCACCTCGAGCGAATGCTTCAGCCACTCGCCGCCGGCGCCGTCCAAGCCGTGACCTGCGCTTCGTTTCAGTTTCCTCTCCACGATTAGCAGCCGGCCTCCAGGGGCGAGAACTCGTCGCACTTCCATCAACCCGGTGTCGGCATCGGCCCAGTGGTGATATGTCGAAACCGAGATGGCCGCTGTGAACGTGCCGTCCTCGAATGGGATCGCCTCGGCAGATCCCAGACGCACCTCCGCCTGAGGGACCCGCTCGGAAGCACGCTCCACCATCGATGGACTGGGATCGATCCCCGCAACCCTCGCCCCGGTGGCAGCCGCATGCTCGAGGGCCGCGCCCAGACCGCATCCCAGGTCGAGTAACCGATCGTCAGAGTCGACTCCGATGCGATCGACCGCGGAAAGGTTGCTCTCCGGGTTCTTGTTGAACAGCGAGAAGAGCCACACCTTCAGTGCGGACCATCGTTCAACGTCGGGGGTGGGGGTGGTCATCGCATCAACGTCAGAACAGGCCCTTGGTCCCGCCCCCGTCGACCGAGATGGCCGTGCCCTGGATGTGACGGGCCCGAGGCAGACAGAGAAAGACTGCAAGCTCGGCGACATCCTCGGTGGTGCCCAACCGTCGTATCCCCTGGCGTTGGATCGTCTCTTCCAGCACCTGCTCGGGTCTCTTGCCCTGGGCGGCGGCTTGGTCGGTCATCATTTCGGTGAGACGCTCGGTCTGGACCTGCCCGGGATGAATCGTATTGACGTTGACGTCATCGATGAGACCTTGACCCGCCAGCGCCTTGGAGAAGTTGGCCAGGGCGGCATTGACCGATCCCCCGATGGCAAACCCCGGATTTGGGGTGCGGGCCATACCACCGACGATGTTGACCACGGATCCGTGGCTCGCCACGAGGTGGGGCCAGAACAGTCTCGACAGCCGGACGGCCCCGAAGAACTTGAGGTCGAAGCCCTCCTGCCACAGCTGGTCGGAGAGCTCGACAAAAGGGCCGCTCTTGGTGGCACCGGCACAGTTGATGAGGATGTCGACATGATCGAACAGTTCGGTTGTCTCGCGAAAAAGGGTCTCACAACCTTCGATCGTCGACAGATCAGCTGGGACCGGCTCAGCCCGGCGCCCGGTAGCGGCCGCGATCTCTATGGCGGAAGCTTCCAGCGTGTCAGCACTACGAGCGGAGATGACGACATCGGCGCCTTCATCAGCCAAACGCCGAGCGATTCCCTTGCCGATGCCACGGCTTCCGCCGGTGACAACCGCGACTTTGCCTTCCAACTCCACGATTCCTCCGTTACTTGGAGTGAGCGAGGCTAACGAGACCTAGGGGTTGGCGGCCCCACGTAACATCCCGTGGTGGCTGCCAGCACCATCGAGGCGGTGGAGACGACCGCGCTTCGCTTCCCCCTGTCGACGCCGATCACGACTGCTCTATCCACATACACCCACGTCGATGCCACCGCTGTGCATCTGCGCTCGGCCGGAGGGGTGACAGGATTCGGGATCACGGCCGGTCTTGGCGGCATGGCCAATGTGGCGATCAAGCCCTACATCGACGCCGAATTGGCTCCCCTCGTCATCGGACGGGACGCGCTCGCCCCCGAATCCGTCTGGCACCGCATGTGGAGCCCCAACAAGCCCCGGATGCGAGCCGGGCTCGGGGTTTGGGCCCTGTCCGCCATGGACATCGCCTGCTGGGATCTGGTCGGAAAAATTGCCGGGTTGCCTGTACACCGCCTCCTCGGCGGGTTCACCGACGATGTACCGGTGTACGGAAGTGGCGGCTGGCACAGTCTGTCCGACGAGGAACTGATCTCGGAGTGTCAGGCTTTCGCCAAGCAGGGGATCACCGCCTACAAGTACAAGATCGGTGATCCCCGGGACCGGGAGCGAACCGAGCTGCTCCGTCGAGAGATGGGGGACGACTTCACACTCTTCGCCGACGCCAACCAGCGGTTCACCGTCAATGAGGCCCTGGAAACGGCCAGGATGCTGGCCGATCACGGGGTGGCTTGGTTCGAAGAGCCGGTCCTGGCCGACAGCACCGACGATCTTGCCGAGGTGGCCGCCACCTCCCCGGTTCCGGTGGCGACAGGGGAGAATGTTTACTTCGCATGGGGCTTCCGGGAGATCTGCGACCGCCGAGCCGCGTCCTACCTGCAACCGGATGTCGGTCGATGCGGCGGGATCACCGAATTCGTCAAAATCGCCCATCTCGCCGACACCTACAACCTCGCCCTGAGCAGCCACCTGTGGCATGAGCTGTCGATAAGCCTGGTCGGGGCCAGCCGGAGCGGGTTCATGGTCGAGTACGCAGAGCTCATCCCACCCGACGCCTTCACATTGCCCTTCGATGTCGTCGATGGGCGGATCCGTGTGCCCGACGTCCCCGGCCACAGCGTGGAGCTCACCACAGATGCGCTGAGCCGATTCGCGGTCGAGACGTAGCCATGCGCATCGAGAAGCTGGAGATCCATCCGATCACCATGACCCTGCGCAGCCCGATACCCATGTCCAACGGGGTGATCGAGAGCACCGGGAACGTCCTCGTGAAGCTGGTCACCGACGACGGCACGACCGGATGGGGTGAGGGAGTGGAGGCGCCGTCGCTGACCTACCAGCATCAAGCCGACATCGTGTCAGACCTCGAGATGCTCGCCCCACTGGTCGTCGGGACCGACCCGATGCGGCGCAACGAAGTCTGGGGTCGATTGACCCAAGCCCATCCGTCGGCGGCGACCGCCATCGGCGCCATCGATATCGCCCTTCACGACCTCGGGGGCAAGGTGCTCGGCGTCCCCGCCTCCCAACTGCTCGGCGGTGCGGTCCGAGACAGGATTCCTGCGCTGACCCTCGTCGGTAGTGGGGACCCGTCGACCGACGCCGAGAAGCTGGCCACTCGTCGTGAACAAGGATTCCATTGGTTCAAGATCAAGCTCGGGATGGCCGCCCCAGATGCCGAGTTGGCCACGCTGGCCAAGGCTGCCGAACTGGTTGGGGAGGAGGGTGTCGTCTGTGGCGACGCAAACGAGGCGTGGAGTGAAGATGAGGCGAGGTCCTTTCTGGAACAGGTCGACCCGGACCGCGTCCGTTTCATCGAACAACCGGTGCCCCGCTCGGACAGAGATGCCCTGATCCGATTGGCGGAATCGGTACCCGTAAAGCTCTGCGCCGACGAAAGCGCGGGAAGCCTGCAGGCCGTGGTGGGTTTCGCCGGCACGCCCGTAGGCGGGGTGAGTCTCAAGCTGATCAAACACGGCGGGATGACGGGGGTGATGCGGGGCGCGGCTATCTGCTCCACCGGTGGTCTCGGGA
>Ga0209820_1000371_pt1 | contig 10765 bp, 9 predicted proteins | sample PPLLak21cMay2015_FD_187254 | JGI IMG/M metagenome (GOLD analysis project Ga0209820, IMG submission 187254) | Freshwater sediment microbial communities from Prairie Pothole Lake near Jamestown, North Dakota, USA - PPLs Lake P7 Core (1) Depth... | ecosystem: Environmental > Aquatic > Freshwater >...
TCTTCTTTCGCGATGGTGGCGATCTGAACTATTTTAAGATCTTTTTGCCGGGCAATATAGGTTAGGGCCTTTATGCCGTATTTGGTTTTCATGGATAGCATAAAGCTAATTTACACTATTTTTTGCTTATTTAAAAAGAAGTATTCAATTATTATATTGCCCAAATGACGGTTTTAGTCAGTAATAATGGGTAACTTATTTTTTCTTTGAGATCAAGTCCCGCGTAATTTCGTTGAGCGCATTTACTTTTTCTTCAAAGTCACCTTTGATCGTAGTTCTGAACGCATTGAGATTTTCAAGCAGCTCATTGATATCTTCCGGAAGGACATCTTCAAAAAATTGTCTCAGGCGTTTGGCGGTGGTCGGAGATTTACCATTGGTTGATATGGCCAGTTTTAAATTCCCTTTCGTAACGATTCCACCCATATAAAAATCGCAGTAGGGCGGGTTGTCTGCTACATTCACTAAAATATTCCTGCTCCTGCAATCTGCATGGATCTGCATATTAACTACCTGATTATCGGTACAAGCAATGACCAAATGCTTTCCCTCGAGCATATCCGCTTTATAGGAGCCTTTAACAAGATGGACCTTATGTTGAAGCGCCAGTGCTTTCAGCTCCTGCTTAAAGTCTTTTGCGATAAGGGTAACACGGGCATTGGGACTGGATTTAAGCAGAAAACCCAATTTCTCAAAACCCACATTGCCTCCACCCACGATCAGGGTCTCCAGTTCTGTCACTTTCAAAAAGACAGGGTACAATTCATTTTTTTCCAAGGCGATTATTTTTGGCTTTTGAATGAAATCTGTTCACACGGCTTGTATAGTAGTCCAAAATACTTATGGACTCAGCTCATTTTTTTTCAAATATAGGAAGGATTGTGTTTTCAGAACATCAAAATCCTGTCTTTTAAAAAGATTTTTTCCAATGTTTTCTTGTATGAATGCGCAAAGGTGTTTGTTCTGGAAGGAAAAAAGGTGCTGAAGCCCAATAAAAAAAGCCTCAGTATTTTTTAATTACTGAGGCCTTGTAGTAGCGGGAACAGGACTCGAACCTGTGACCTTTGGGTTATGAGCCCAACGAGCTACCTACTGCTCTATCCCGCGATTTGGATGGCAAAGATACGAAATATATGTATTACTTAGCAAATATTTTAAACAAAAAAAGTCAGCATTTTATTACTGACTTCCAATGGGTTAATGAATTAGAAAATTTCTATCGGTTCATCGACATCAAAAATTCTTCATTATTTTTTGTGTATTTTATCTTTTCACTGACAAATTCCATGGCTTCGATCGGGTTCATATCTGCCAGGAATTTTCTGAAGATCCACATACGCTGTATTGTATTTTCATCAAGCAGAAGATCATCCCTTCTCGTACTTGATTTAACAAGGTCAATGGCGGGGAATATACGTCGGTTAGAGATATTTCTGTCCAGCTGCAATTCCATATTACCTGTACCCTTAAACTCTTCGAAAATAACTTCATCCATCTTTGACCCGGTTTCAGTAAGCGCTGTTGCAATGATGGTCAGTGATCCGCCGTTCTCTATATTTCTGGCAGCACCAAAAAATCGCTTCGGTTTGTGCAGGGCATTGGCATCAATACCACCCGACAGGATCTTGCCTGAAGCAGGGGCTACCGTATTGTAAGCTCGGGCCAGCCTGGTTATGGAATCGAGCAGGATAACCACATCATGGCCGCATTCAACCAAACGCTTGGCCTTATCTAATACGATATTGGCAACTTTTACGTGTTTGTCCGCAGATTCATCAAAGGTAGAAGCGATCACTTCTCCTCTGACATTGCGCTGCATGTCTGTAACCTCCTCAGGCCTCTCGTCGATGAGCAGGATGATCTGGTAAACTTCCGGGTGATTTGCTGCAATTGCGTTGGCGATATCCTTTAAAAGGATGGTCTTACCCGTTTTGGGCTGTGCCACGATCATGCCTCTTTGTCCTTTTCCTATAGGTGAAAAAAGGTCAATAATTCTTGTTGAAACCGAACTTTGCTTTTCGGCGATATTGAATTTCTCTGTAGGAAACAAAGGAGTGAGGTGTTCAAAGGAAACCCTGTCCCGAACGATACTGGGGCTCAGTCCGTTGATCAGAAAGACCCGGATCAGCGGAAAATATTTCTCGCCTTCTTTGGGTGGCCGGACATTTCCACGTACCGTGTCACCGGTTTTTAATCCGAATAATTTTATTTGCGATTGGGATACATAAATATCATCCGGGGATGATAAATAGTTGTAATCGGAGGATCTTAAAAAACCGTAACCGTCAGGCATGATCTCAAGTACTCCCTCGCTTTCAATAATTCCGTCAAATTCGAAGTCAGGATCGCGGTATTTATTCCGATTCTTGAAATCGATATTGGGATTGTTCTTATTTTTATCGTTGTTTTGGTTTCCGGGATGGGGGTGTTTGTGCTCTTTCTTTTCCGGATATCTTTGTTCTTTATTTTCCGGATGTCTGTGGATTGGTGCTTCCTGTATTCTTTCCGTGCTTATTTTTTCAACGGGTTCCTGTATGATATCCGGGGTAATGAAAGGTGCAGCTTCTGTTTCATGTACCGTCGGGATGACCTGTTCATTATCATATACCGGTTCATCCATCTCGGGTTCCAGCTCATCTAACTTAGGGATATCCTGTCTGGGTTTCTTATTTTCAAAAAAAGGTTTTTGTTCCGAAAATAGTGGTTTGGGATTACCGTTTGGCTTTGAGATGCGGGCTCTTTTTTGCTTGATCTGATTTTCCTCAGGCGACTTATTCTGTTGCTGATTTGCTGCCTGAATGCCCAGGATCTGCTCAATTAATTCTGTTTTTTTTAATTGCTTGAATTTTTGGATTTCAAGTGTTTGTGCAATTTCTTGTAACTCTAAAAGCTTTTTATCTTTGAGCTCTTCGATTTCAAACCTCATATATGTAGTTGTTAGGTAATAATCTGTATAAACTTCCGTAGGGGAAAATTAGAATATTTTGAATTTTTTTTTGAAAAGGAAAACTTGTAAGTTGAAGAAATTACAATATTTTTCGATTTGATGGGGCAATAATACAAAATAAATTTCAAATCAGGTGTTTTATTGTAAAAAAGATTAATGTATTTTTGCCATTCAAAACAAATTGCATGATCCAGAGAGTTCAGTCCTTGTATCTCATTTTGGCCGCGATCGTATCGGGCCTGCTGGCTTTCATTTTTCCCTTCTATATATATAATGGTGAAATGGTGGGAATAGAACAGGCATTTATGGCCGACAGTTTATTGCTGAAAGCGATTGCATCCCTGTTTATGTTATCGGCAGTTCTGGCACTGGTCTCGCTCTTTTTGTTTAAGAACAGAAAAACTCAAATCGTTATCAACCGGTTGAACATTATATTGAACTTCTTATTATTAGGACTTATTGTTTATCAGCTGCAAACATTATCTGGAGAGACTTCGGTTTCTGAGAAAGGTATTGGTTCGTTCTTACCTTTAATTGTCGTGGTGTTGTTGTCTTTGGCCACCAAGGCGATCTTAAAGGATGAAAGGCTTGTAAAATCTGCAGACAGGTTGCGGTAATTCTTAAAACCTTAGTTATAGTGTGTGGGCTGTTTGTTTATCAAACAGCTTTTTTTTTGCCAAATCAGATCTAAAGGTTTTCAGGTATTTTTAAAAATCCATTTTTCCTCTATTGCACAGGCCCTTCTTCCGACATATATTTGTCATGTAATTAAAAGTAAAACGTTCATTACAATATCATTCTTCTCAGGAAGAATAAAAAAAAGGGGGGAGAAAGGAGAGATGAGATTAGTAATCCTGTAAGATTTAATAATCCACTCTCCTTACTTTAAAATACGTTCAGATTACAAAGGAAAAAAATTGCTATAAAATTCCACACAAAAAGACATTTTGAATCAAAGTTTCTCTATTGAAAATTAGGTATCATAATTTTCATGATTCACTTCAATTATGCGTTGAAGAAAAATACAGGGGAGATAGGAGAGAAGCGAACATAGTTTCGAAAGATTAGCTATTTTACAAATAGCTTCTCTCCTTACTATTTTAATTTTGATCTCTGGGGATAACCGCAATTAATTCCATTAAAAATATAAATCCGCTCAGGTAAAAACACAGGGGAGATAGGAGAGAAGCGAACATAGTTTCGAAAGATTAGCTATTTTACAAATAGCTTCTCTCCTTACTATTAAAATCCGTCCAAAAAAAAATAACCTTCTTTGGGGGAAGGTTATTTTGGGGGGAGAAAGGAATAAGGGAGATAGAGAGCAGTGAAAAAAACACTGTAATTACAAATAACCACTCTCTATACTATACTATAAACATATGAACTATTAAAACTATTAAGCGAAAATAGTAAATAAGTTTGAATTTAAAAAGGAATTCGCAATTAATTTGATATAATAATTGATAAGTAATTGATTATAAATAAAGTAAAGTAAATAGTAATTTAAATTTTGAATGTTTGATTATTTTTTTTCTACCTTTGAGCTGTGAGTATCATGGTTTTTAGGTAGAAAAATCATGGTTTCCAGGTAGATGTAAATATCCTTGTTTTCCCTATTGACATCCATGTTAATAGCGATTACATTTGGAATGTCATTGATTTGGCAATAACCAATTTTTACATTCAACTTTAAATTACTTACTTATGAAAAAAATTACTTTAACAATTGCATTTGCCCTTGGCCTGGTTTTGGCCTCCTTTACAGGTAATAACAGTGGCATCAAATCAGCCGTGTTGGATGATATCGATGGAACCCTGCTAAAAACACCAGCTGTTATTGAAAACAACAATGGTGCCGTGACCGTTACTTTTGACGTTGACAAAAACGTTATGGTTTCAAAAGCATTGATCGGCGATTCCAATGAGATCTTTTTGTTCGAGAATGGCAATGCCAACGAATCAAAAACAGTAACCCTTGACCTTCAAACAGTAAACGGTAAGGTTGCAACCTCTTTTAACAACATTTATCAGAGCAATTATGATGTTGCCGCCATGGAAGGCTTATCCGTTGCTTTAGTACCTGATAAAAAACCTTCAGGCATTATCATCTGGGACTAAGACAATATTTTTTTAATTTTAGCGTTATAATATCAAAATCCGGGGGAAACACAAACTCGGATTTTTTTATACCATTTTATAACGCCCCTCATGGATACGAATATTACGATACACATAGCCGATGATCACCAGATCCTGATCGATGGAATCATAGCCGTACTGAGCACTGAAAAGAATTTGGAAGTTACCGGATATTCCCTTAACGGGCTGGAGGTCGTTGACTGGTTTACCAAGAACCACGCCGATGTTTTGATACTCGATATCAACATGCCGGAACTGGATGGGATCAGCGTTTTAAAAGTTCTGGAAACCAAGGATCAAAAACCAAAGATCATTGTGCTTTCCAGTTATGACGATATCAAACTTGTAAAAGAGGTACTGCAGATGGGCGCCCAGGGATTCGTTCCTAAAAAATCCGCCGGACAGCATATAGTCAACGCGGTTAAAAAAGTGGCGAATGACGAGCAGTATTTTACGGACGATATCAAAGAAAAAATGATGCAGACCCTGCTGAACAGGCCTATCAAGGAGAAAGGCAGTCAGGATGGGGTATTGATCACTTCCCTGACCAAAAGGGAAAGAGAGATCTTAAAATATGTGGCCCAGCAGTACAGTACCCGTGAAATTGCCGATGAACTGCATATCAGTGAAAGCACTGTGGAGACACACCGGAAAAACCTGATGCAAAAATTAAAAGTTAAGAATAGTGTCGGATTGGCTATATTTGCCTTAAAGAACGAGGTCATTTGATTGCTTTTCATGCGCAAAAACTACTTTTCAGCCATGTATCTCCAAAGCGTAAAGACAATCCTGTATTGTCTTTTTTTATTTGTATTTAATCCCGTTTTCGGACAGGCAGACAGCAACAGAGAAATTTATATACAAAAAAAACTCAGGACTGCGGATTCTCTGCTGCTCAGCAAAAGATATGATGAGGCTTTAATGCTGGTTAAAAACCTGGAGAATACTTTTTCTTTTTCAGATTCCGATCGCGATAAACTACAGATTGATTATACTTATGTTCAGATCTTGTATGAAAGCGGGAATAAACAAAAAGCCCTGGAAATAGCGCTGAAGAATGTCGAAAAACTGAAAATTCAGAATTATCAGAAACTCTATATTGAATACATTAATTTTCTATCGAAAGTTTTTGCCGAATCACAGAATTTTGACAAGGCGATCTTTTATAACAAACAGGCACTGCGGCTGGCAAGAACAAATGAGGATACTTTAAACACGCTGAAGTGCCTTGTTCGTCTGGGTAGCTTTTACTATACCATCGACAAGCTCGACAGTGCCAAGATCTATTTCAGGGAAGCGATCCGGTTTCCGGTGAATAAAGAAAATGAGCAGCGCATTTCAAATGCCTACAACAACCTGGGGGTGATCGCCCAGGTGGAGGACAATTATGACCTTGCTAAAGGCTATAACAGAGAAGCATTGGCGATCAAGAAAAAAGTAGGAGACACTTTAGGTATTGCATACATAACAGCAAATATTGGAAACCTATACCATTTTCAAAAGGACTATAAGGAAGCAATTAAAAATTACAAGGACGCCATTTTAGTATTAAAATGGGATTCTGCATTCGCAACAAAAGTTATAAAGAGGTCTATTTATGAAAACCTCGCGATCTCATATGACTCACTAAGAATATACAATCTGGCTTATGAAAACCTGCGCAAAAGTTATGATTTGTATGAGGATATTAACAAAACGAGCCTGTCTGAAAGCCTGGCCGAAGTAGAGGCGAAGTACAATGTGGAGGTGCAGGAGCACCAGACAGAAATACAAAGGAACAAGGCTTTGAGGGCCAGGATCTTGTTTTACGGTCTGGCATTTTTAACGCTGGTATCCGTCATTTTGGGGGTTATTTTTTACAACAACTACAAACTCAAGCAGAGAAACCGCCTGGAACTGCTCCAGAACGAGAGCCAGCTGCGCGTGATCAATGCCACCATCGATGCGAAGGAAAAAGAGAGAAGAAACATAGCCGCCATACTGCACGACAGCGTAAGTGCCTTGCTTTCCTCAGCCAATTTGCACCTGCAGGCGGCCATGCCGCACTTTAAAAAGGAAGTGCCGGTTGAAATTACCAAAGCGCAGCATATTATTGATGAGGCTTCGGTAAAGATCAGGGATCTCTCACACCAGCTTATTTCTTCCGTACTCATGAAATTTGGTTTGGCTATGGCTGTTCAGGACCTGTGTCAGAAGTATTCCAATTCAAAACTGGAATTCACCAGTTATGACAAGGGGATACAAAGATACAACCAGAAATTCGAGATCAAGATCTACCATATTATCGAGGAGCTCGTGAACAATATTATCAAGCACAGTAAGGCAAAAAACGCTTCCATTACGCTGGCAGAAAGATCGGGAGACCAGCTGGTCATACAGATCATTGATGATGGTGACGGATTTGATCTGAAAACGGCAAAGGAAAAGAACGGTCTCGGCCTGAGCCATATCGAATCCCGGATAAAATATATGCGCGGGGTATTCAATATCAATACCAAGAAAGGAGAAGGTACCAGCGTATATATCGCAGTCCCAATTTATAACAAGGAAGACGAAAGCTTTGATTTATAAGCCTTTTTTTATTTCAATGATTTCCAAATTCTTTATGTTATCACCCTCGATCTCGAAGCGCAGCATGGTTCTTACCTGGTGAAACCCCTGCATCCCCGCTGCACCCGGGTTCATGTGCAACAATTTGTGCTGCGCATCGTACTGCACCTTCAGTATATGAGAATGCCCGCAAATAAATAGGTTTGGTTTTACGATTGCAAGTTGTTCTTTTACACGGGGAGCGTATTTTTTTGGATATCCGCCAATATGCGTTATCCATACTTTTACTTTCTCTGCCATAAAGATTTCATCGGGTTTCCAAACACTTCGCAGTTCATGTCCGTCGATATTTCCATAAACAGCCCTGATCGGTTTTATTTTCGCAATTTCATCGGTAACTGCTAAACTCCCAATATCCCCCGCATGCCAGATTTCATCGGCAAGTTTGCAGTAGCCCAATATTTTTTCGTCAATATACCCGTGCGTATCCGAAAGAAGCAAAATTTTTTTGGCCACCTGCTTTTATGAATTAAGTTTATCTTTGTGCTCAACAAATTTACATTTTTTGAGGTACTTTCTTGAATTATCCTATAATGGCTCTGCTTACCACGGATGGCAAAAACAACCCAATGCCGTTTCGGTACAGGAGATCCTTGAAAAGGCACTGCACGACCTGCTTTCAGAAGAAATAGCACTGACAGGCTGCGGCCGGACGGATACAGGGGTTCATGCCGAACAGTACTTCGCTCATTTTGATAGTGCAAGTGAATTAAGGGGAAGAAATTTACTGTACAGGCTCAATGCCTATTTGCCCAAAGACATAGTTGTAAAAGGGCTTTTTGAAGTGGAGAACTCAGCGCATGCAAGATTTGATGCCCTGTCACGGACCTATGAATACCGGATATCTTTGATAAAAGATCCTTTCACAACAAAAACTACCCTGCAAATGCCGTATCAAAAAATCGATGTATCTTTGATGAATGAGGCAGCCATGGAACTTTTAAAGCACAGCAATTTCAAGTGCTTTTCCCGGGCAGGTACTGATGTAAAAACTTTTGACTGCATGATCAGCGAGGCCGGCTGGGCACAAAAAAATGAGATATTAATCTTTACCGTTACCGCCAACCGGTTTCTCCGCAATATGGTAAGAGCCATGGTGGGAACGTTATTGGAGATCGGTATGCACAAGAGACCTGTTGATGATATGATAAGGGTTATTCAAAGTCAGTCGAGAGAAAATGCCGGAGCCTCCGTAAAAGCACATGGCTTGTTTTTAACGAGAATCAGGTATCCGTACAAATTAGAGAATATTACCGGGTAATGGAAGAAGCGAAAGAAAAAATAACAGGCAAAATCTTTGACTATCAAGTTTTTGCTAAGATTATGCAGTATGCAAAGAAATACAAATTGCAGTTTGTAATTTCTGTAATTACCATCATCTTACTGGCAGTCTTTTCTGCGATCACCCCTTTGCTGATCAAGGAGATAGTCGATACCTACATTGCAGGGAGGGATGCGAAATTATTGCTTTGGAATGTCATTCTTATGTTCATAGTCCTGCTGGCGGAAGTCATCTTGCAACTGATGTTCATTTATTACGCCAACTGGCTGGGGCAGAATGTGGTAAAGGATATGCGCATCCGTTTATTCAGTCATCTGTTGCAGTTTCGAATGAAGTTCTTTAATAAGCAACCCGTTGGAAAATTGGTTACCCGGGTTGTTTCGGATATTGAGACCATTGAGAGTATTTTCAGTCAGGGTTTGTTTACCATTATCAGTGATCTTTTAAAAATGGCAGTGATAGCCGGTGTTATGCTCTGGGTGAACTGGAAACTGGCACTAATCGTCTTTGGCGTGCTCCCCATACTCATTTACGCGACCAAGGTCTTTCAGAAAGCAATGAAAACAGCTTTTCAGGATGTGCGAACTGAAGTGGCCAATTTAAATACCTTTGTTCAGGAAAGAATTACCGGAATGTCTATTATTCAGCTGTTTACCAGAGAGCGTATCGAATATGAAAACTTCAGGGAGATCAATGACAAACACAAAAAAGCCTGGATAAAGACAGTCTGGTATAACTCCGTTTTCTTTCCGATAGCAGAAGTCCTTCCTTTTATTGCAACGGGATTAATTGTCTGGTACGGCGGCATGCAGGCTGCACAGAATGATTCCATCAAGGTTGGCGACATCATCAGTTTTATCATGATGATCAATATGTTGTTCCGGCCATTACGGCAGATCGCCGATAAGTTCACAGCCCTGCAAATGGGTATGGTATCTGCCGACAGGGTATTTGATGTTTTGGAAAGCCAGGAGCAGGAACCCGATACAGGAACAGTCGTGAAACCCCATATGGAAGGAAAAATAACCATCAAAGACCTGCATTTTAGCTATTTGCCTGGTGAGGAGGTTTTGAAAGGCATTGATCTGGAAGTCAAACCGGGACAAACAGTGGCTTTTGTGGGAGCGACCGGGGCAGGGAAATCGACAATTATCAATCTGCTGAACAGGTTCTATCCGGTAGAAAACGGGTCGATTGAGATCGATGACATACCGATCAATGAGTACAAGCTGCATGAGTTAAGAGAACACATAGCGGTTGTTTTACAGTCTGTGTTTCTTTTCTCAGATACCATCTACAACAACATTACCCTCAAGGATCCGAATATTTCGAGAGAAGATGTCATCCGGGTTGCCGGGGAGATCGGTATACATGATTTTATAATGAGCTTACCGGGGGGTTATGATTACAATGTAAAAGAGCGGGGCATCATGCTTTCCTCAGGTCAAAGGCAACTGATTGCATTTTTACGTGCTTCTGTCAGCAATCCGAGCATATTAATCCTGGATGAGGCCACTTCCTCCATTGATGCAAAATCGGAATTTCTGATACAGGAAGCAACAGAAAAGATTACCAAAAACCGTACCTCCATCATTATAGCACATCGTCTGGCCACGATCAAGAAAGCGGATAAAATAGTCGTAATGGATAAGGGCAGGATCGTTGAACAGGGTACGCACAGCGAATTACTGGCAAAAGAAGGTTATTACAGCAATCTGTACAACATTCAGTTTCTTCAGAAAAAAGCCGGTTAATAGATCAGGTCTTCCTTGATGATCTCGGACAGG
>Ga0209820_1000375_pt1 | contig 10666 bp, 10 predicted proteins | sample PPLLak21cMay2015_FD_187254 | JGI IMG/M metagenome (GOLD analysis project Ga0209820, IMG submission 187254) | Freshwater sediment microbial communities from Prairie Pothole Lake near Jamestown, North Dakota, USA - PPLs Lake P7 Core (1) Depth... | ecosystem: Environmental > Aquatic > Freshwater >...
TTGCGAACTTACTCTTCAAGCACGACGAAGCCATCGTAATGCTTCGTCAAGGACAGGAGACCACATGGCCCGCTACGTGATCGAGCCGGACGTCGCGCTGGCCCTGGCCGCGCGCGAATCCGGAATACCTTCTCGTCACCGCCTGTTCGCGCCCACGCTGCTGCGGTCGCAGGTGCTCGCCCAGCTGTATGTCGAAGTGCAGCGCGGCGACCTGAGCCGGAAGGAAGCCGGCCGTCGCCTCGACTACCTGCGGACCCTCCCGCTGCGCCTGCTGGGCGATCGCGTGCTGCAGCGGGTGGCGTGGGACGTTGCCGCCGAGTTCGGCTGGCCGGACACCTTCGTGGCGGAGTACGTGGCCCTGACGAAGCTTCAGGCGGACGCGCTGGTGACGCGGGATCCCGAGCTTGCAAGGGCGGCGAGCAAGGTGATTGCGGTGGCGACGATGGACGATCTGCTGAACTGACCGCAAAACGTTTCCAGGTTCGAAAGGAGGCCAGGGTGAGACCCCGGACGTGCGTTAACGAGGATCCGGTGTGCGGCAGCGGCAACGGCAGCGTGGCGGTGTTCCGGCGCGAGCGAGGATCGGTGGCCGCCGCAGGCGCCGCCTACACGGCCGCGCAGGGTCGTTGCGTCGGACGCGATGGACGCATCGAGGTCGAGTTCGGCGCCGAGGGGAAGATCATGATTGGCGGGTCATGCATCACGAGCGTGGACGGAACGTTGCGTTGCTGACGGAGGACTCAGATGTCGACCACACGCACGGCCCACGGCGACCCATTGCCAAGCCGCTTCGCAAGTACTAGTCTGTGTACAAATCAGCACACAAGGACGCCTATGTCGACGACGATGACGATCCGCATCGAAGACGAAGTGAAGGACGGGCTCGACCGCCTGGCCGAGTCGACTCAGCGCAGCAAATCGTTCCTGGCGGCGGAGGCCATCCGCGAATATGTCGCGAACAACGAGTGGCAGGTGGCGGAGATCCGCACAGCGCTGAAGGAGGCAAACGCCGGCGACTTCGCCTCCGAGAAAGACGTCGCTGCACTCGCCAGGAAGTGGAAGTAGATGCGGGTCCGATGGCTTCGGACCGCGCTGCGCAACCTGGAGGATGAAGCGGCTTACATCGCGGCCGATGATCCTGCGGCCGCACGCCTCGTCGTCGGGCGCGTCCTTCGAGCGGTGGACCAATTGGCCGAACAGCCCTCGCTGGGACGACCCGGACGCGTCCCCGGGACGCGAGAACTGATCGTCGCCGACACTCGCTATCTCGTTCCTTACCGTGTCAGGCGGGAAACCATCGAGATCCTGCGCGTCTTCCATACATCCCGGCGCTTGCCTACGCGCTGGTAGCGGCGCACCGCACTGCCCGCTGGCCAGACGCACCCCTTCGCCATGTGATCAACCAGCTCGCGGGCCGAGCATCGTCACGCCCGAAGAGCGCGTGGGCAACCGGGCCCGTGCCGCGCGCGCGGTGTGCGATGCCAGGCCAGGCGTTCGGCGCGACCGCCGGCGGCCGTGCGCGCGACGACGTAGGCGATGCCCGGCCCCGGGGTGACGGCGAGGATCACGGCGGCAAAGAGGAAGGCCAGGAGTGTCATGCCGTGGTGTCCTTCAGCGCGAACATCACGCGCCCGGCGCCTCGGCCATGTCCTCGGGCCGGCAGCCGCCCTCGGCGCGCAGCGCCCGCGCGAGGTCGCGCAGCGCGGTGCGCAGCCCTTCCTCGAGGACCGGGTGATAGAACGGCATGGCAAGCGCCGCGTTCACCGTCATGCGCTGCTGCACGGCCCACGCGAGCAGGTGCGCCATGTGTTCCATGCCCGGCCCGAACAGTTCGGCCCCGAGCAGCCGGCAGGATTCGATCTCGCCGTAGACGCGGACCAGTCCGCGGTTGCGCCCGGCCACGCGGGCGCGCCCCTGGTCGTCGAACGACGCGGCCCCGATGGCGTGGCCGCCGGGCGGCAGGTCGGCGTGGCGAACCCCGACCATCGCCATCTGTGGGTCGGTGAACGCGATCGCGAGCGGCACGCGACGCTCGTGGCGCTCGACGTTCGGCCACAGCATCGCGTTGGCGCCCGCGATGCGGCCTTCGTCCGCGGCCTCGTGCAGCAGCGGCAGATGGCCGCTGACATCGCCGGCGAAGAAGACCGGCGCGGCGCCGCATTGCATGGTCTGCAGGTCGATGTCCGGCAGGCCGTTCGGCTTCAGCGCGAGTCCGGTCGCTTCGAGGCCGAGCCCTTCCACCGCGGGACGGCGCCCGGCGGCGACGAGCACGCGCGCGAAGGTCTCCGAGCGCGACTCGCCCGAGTCCGTCAGCCAGCGCAGCCGCATGCCTCCGGCGACCGGCTGCGCTTCGAGGATGCGAGCGCCGGTGTGCAGTTCGAGCTCCGCTCCGAGATCGCGCCGCACGATATTCACGACCTCGGGATCTGTCATGGGACCGAGCTCGTGGAACGGACTGAAGAAGGCCGTGCGGACGCCGAGCCGGTGCATCGCCTGGCCGAGTTCGAGCGCGATCACGCCGGTGCCGATCACGGCGAGGCTGGACGGCAGGTCGGACAGTTCGAAGACGTCGTCGCTGGTCAGCACGTCGGCGCGGACCGCGTCGAGCGGCGCGGGCACGAACGGCGTGCTGCCGCTGGCGACCACCACCGCGCGCGCGGCGACTTCGACGCGGTCGTCGAGCACAAGCCGGGTCGGACCGACGAAGCGCGCATGTCCGAACCGGCGCTCGGCGGCCTCGATCTTCTCGGTGTCGGCCACGACGAAGCCGACGAAGCGGTCGCGCTCGCGCTGCACGCGCTGCATGACGGCGGGACCGTCGATGCGAACGTCACCCGCGTGCACGCCGAAGGCGGGCGCCGACGCGATCGAATGCGCGGCCTCGGCGGCGGCAATCAGCAGCTTCGACGGCATGCAGCCGACGCGCGCGCACGTGGTGCCGTAGGCCGACGACTCGATCAGAAGCGCCCGCCCGCCCCGCCGCTCCACCTCGCGCCGGGCATTCAGGCCCGCGGTGCCCGCGCCGATGACGGCCACGTCGACTTCGATCCTCTCCATCGTGTCTTGCTCCGGGTGTCGTCAGGTCACGGAAGCCGCAGGGCCGTCGGCATCCCGCGCCGCGGCGAGCGCCGCGCGCAGGGTGTCGAGGTCGCCGACCTGGTTGGCCAGCAGCAGGATCAGCCGCGCGTTCAGCGCCGCGCTCTGCTCCTCGGTCAGCCCCGCGTGCGCCTCGATCAGCGCCTGGTAGAAGTCGTCGGGCCGGTCGATGTTCGGTTGCGTGTTCAGCGCCATGTCAGTGTCCCTGCGCGCGCGCGAGCGCCGCGCGCACGCCGTCGACGGTGGGGGACCGCCAGCGCGCGGCGATGTGCTGGTCGGGCCGCAGCAGGTAGGCGGTGCCCGGTCGCGCGTCGTAGCGATGCTCGGCGTGGCCTTCAAAATCGATCAGCGGCCCCTGCACCGCGCCCGACGAGGTGATGCGGACGATGCGTACGGCGTCGCCGAGTCCCGAAACCAGCTCCCGCACGTCCGCGTCGTCGGCGTCGAACAGCAGCAGGTCGAAGCGTCCGCCGAGGTGATCGAGCAGCCAGCCCGCGTGGCCGTCCACCTGCACCGGCGCATCGGCCGCCGGCGCGCCGGGGACCATCGCGCCGGCGAAGGCATCGTGGTCGGGCGTCGACAACGGGCTCGCGCGGTGCGTGGTCGGCGTCGACAGCCGCCCGCTGTTCACCAGCCGCCGCGCGAACGGATGCGTGCGAGACAGCGCGAGCACGGCGTCGCGGAAGGTGCGGCTGACCGCGCTCTTGGGCGTGATGAAGTCGGTCGCACGCGTGGAGTTGAGCAGGTTCTCGTCCGCCGCCTCGACCCGCTCGCTGTCGTAGCTCGCGAGCAGCGTGGGTGAGGACTCGCCACGCAGCACCCGTGCGAGCTTCCAGCACAGGTTGTCAGTGTCCTGGAACCCGGAGTTCGCGCCGCGCGCGCCGAACGGCGATACCTGGTGCGCGGCATCGCCGACGAACAGCACGCGGCCGTGGACGAAGTTGTCCAGGCGCCGGCACTGGAACGTGTAGACGCTGACCCACTCCAGCTCGAACGGGCGGTCGTCGCCGAGCATCGCCCGGATGCGCGGGATCACGCGCTCGGGCTGCTTCTCTTCCTCGGGGTCGGCGTCCCAGCCGAGCTGGAAGTCGATGCGCCAGACGTCGTCGGCCTGCCGGTGCAGCAGCACGGACTGCCCGGGATGGAAGGGCGGGTCGAACCAGAACCAGCGCTCGGTCGGGAATTCGCCCTTCATGTGCACGTCGGCGATCAGGAAGCGGTCGTGGAACACCTGCCCTTTCCAGTCGAGCCCCATCAGGTCGCGCAGCGCGCTGCGCGCGCCGTCGGCCGCGATCACGTAGCCCGCCTCGATCGCGTAGCGACCGTCCGGCGTCTCGATGTCCACTCGCACGCCGTCCTCGCGCACGGCCAGGCCGACGGCCTTGTTCTTCCACCGGACGCCATGGCCGAGTTCCGCCAGCCGCGCCACCAGGCACTCCTCGAGGTGGTACTGCTGCAGGTTCACGAACGCCGGGCGCTTGTGGCCGGGCTCGGGCAGCAGGTCGAACTGGTACGCGAGCTGGTCGTGGAAGAAGACCTTGCCGACCTTCCACTCGATGCCGCGCGCGCAGATCGCGTCGCCGCAGCCGAGGCGGTCGAGGATCTCGAGGGCGCGCTTGGCGTAGCAGATCGCGCGCGAGCCGACGCTCACCGTGTTGTTGTCGTCGACGAGGATGAAGTCGATGCCCTGCTGCGCCAGGTCGATCGCCGCCGCGAGCCCGATCGGGCCCGCGCCGACGATGGCTACTTGCGTGCGCGCGATGCCGCCGGCGGTCAGCTCGGTCGGCTTCACATACGGATACTCGGGCGCCTTGTAAGTCGACGGCATTCGGATCGTCTCCCCCTATCGCGCAGCGGTCGCGTACACGAGCAGCGTTATCCTTCCAACGCTTCCCACATGTCCTTGTCGCGCTGCGCCGTCCAGATGCGCGGGTCGACGTGGCCGGTCGCCTCGTCGTAGGCGCGGGTGACGTCGAACGGCAGGCAGTGGTCGAAGATCACCCAGTGGCCGAACTGCGGCTTCAGCTTCTCGTAGGTTTCCCGGTAGACCGTGCGCAGGTCGAGGCCGGCGCGCGCGCCGCTCTTCACCGACTCGAACATCGCGGTGACGAACGCGCGCGTGCCGTCGAGGCCCGCCTTCACATCCGCCGCCGTCCGCAGCGCGGCGCCGCGTCCGGGGACGAGCTTCTCGGCGCCGAGCGCCGCGACCGCGTCGAGCGTCGCCGGCCAGTCGGTCAGGTAGGCGTCACCCGTGTACGGCGTCGCGTTGTACTCGACGAGGTCGCCCGAGAACAGGATCTTCTCCTGCGGCAGCCAGACCACGGTGTCGCCCTTCGTGTGGCCGCGGCCGAGCTGCATGATCTCGACCTGCAGCTTGCCCATCCACAGCGTCATCCGCTTCTCGAACACGATCGTCGGCCATGTCAGCCCGGGCACCGATTCGACCGCGCGGAACAGCCGCGGGAAGCGCTCGATCTCGCTCTTCATGTCGGCTTCGCCGCGCTCGACGATCAGGTCGTAAGTGTCGCGACTCGCGATCACGTGCTGCGGCCGGTAGCCCGAGGCGCCGAGCACGCGCACCGCGTGGTAGTGCGTCAGCGTCACGTACTGGATCGGCTTGTCGGTCACCGTGCGGATGTGCCGGATCACGTCCTGCGCCATCACCGGCGTGGCCTGCGCGTCGATCACCATCACGGCGTCGTCGCCGATGACGATGCCGGTGTTCGGGTCGCCCTCCGCCGTGTACGCATAGGCGTGTTCGGAAAGCTTGTCGAAGCTGACCTTCTTCTCTTCCAGGTCGGCCTGGGATGCGAACTTCTTTTCCACGTTGATTCCTCTTCAGTCGGTGCAGGCAAGGATGGCGAGGATTCGAGGCCGGCGCAAGGCGTGAGGCAGCCTCAGGCCATCCGTTCGACGCGCCACGCCTGGTAGCGCAGGCCGGCGACGGCGCCGGCGACGATCGCCGCGAGCGTGATGATGGAGCCGGCCGCCAGCATCGAGACCCCGGACAGGCCCTGGCCGATCGTGCATCCCATCGCCGTCACGCCGCCGAAACCCATCAGCGCGCCGCCGGCGAGATGGTTGGCCGTGTCCTCGGTGTCGCGGAAGCCTTCCCAGCGGAAGCGCCCGCCCAGCACCGCGCTCAGCAGCGCGCCGGCGAACACGCCGCCGACCGAGGCCACGCCCACCGTGATCACCTTGCTCGTGTCGCTGAAGAACATCAGGTAGTCGAGCGTCCACGCCACCGGCGCGACGAACGACAGCGCTTCCATGCGACCCGAGTTCGTCCGCAGGAAGACCTCCTCGAGCGTCTCCGGGTGCTCGGCCACGTGGCCCAGGTGGCCGGACACGAACCAGACCGCGACGATGACGGCGCCCACGCCGACGCCGCCGAGCACCACTTCCTTCGTCAGCGCGGCGCGGTCGCGCAGCACGAACACGAACAGCGCGATCGCGATCGTGCCGGCGATCGCGAGGCGGGCCGCGGCCAGCGCGGCGCCGTCGCCGGTCAGCAGCGCCGGCAGGTCCTGCGTGGTCGCGAGGTCGAAGCCGACCGACTCGATCGCGCGCACGCGCACCACCGCCAGCACGCCGCGCAGCGAGATGTAGGCGACGAGGCCGAGCACGACGAACACGACCAGGCCCTTGAGGCTGCCGGCCCCGGCGCGCACCAGCGCCTTCGATCCGCAGCCGCCGGCGAGCACCATGCCGAAGCCGAAGAGCAGTCCGCCGACGACGTAGGCGAGCGGCGTGAAGCGCCTGGTCGTGTAGAAGCTGGCGGCCGGATCGATCACGCCGAACGTGGCCAGCAGCGTCGTGCCCGCCACGGCGACCGCGATCGCCATCGCCCACTGGCGCATGCGCGTCCAGTCTCCGTAGCCGACGATGTCGGCGACGCTGCCCATCGTGCAGAAATCGGTGCGATGGACGAGCGCGCCGAAGATCGCGCCGAGCGCGAACGTCGCGACGACGACCTGCGTGGACAGCGAAGCGATGTCGGCGGTGGGCACGGCGTTGAACGGCAAGGCGGGAAGGCGCGCGAGTGTACGCGCGCCCGGGTCCGGACGCCGGACGGCAGGTGAAGCGTGATCAGTGCACGACGGTCAAGGCGGCGGGGCAACCCTGCCGCCCGAGAGCAGCAGGGCGAACACCTCGTCATCGCCGAGCGACGCGCCCTCCTGCAGCAGCGCGTCGCGTTCCTGCCGCGACATGGAGGGTGCGAGTTCCTCTGGCACAAGCGGGACGTGAACGCGGATGCCCTCCCGGTTCCAGTAGCCCCGCGCGTAGCCCGCGATCTTCACCGCCACTACCGGCTCACCTCGCGCCGCCGCCAACCTTGCGAGCGTCCACAAGAGCAGCCACTGGTCCGCTTCGCGCCGCAGCAGGTCGAACGCGCGGCGCGCCTCGATCAGCGCCTGGTCGAGTTCGCCCATCTGCAGAAGCGCCTCCGCCAGGTTGGCGAAAGCATGCCCGGCCACACTCTCCGCGCCAATGCGCTCCAGCTCCGCAATTACCGAGCGCAGTACCGCGGCTCCATGCGCGGGGTCGCCGCCCCAGACGTCGCAGGCGGCGACGTTGCCCAACCCCAGTTGCACCTCGAGCGGCCGGCCGCCCGCGCGGGCCAGATCGGTCTGCCGCTGCGCGTGGGCACGCGCGTCGGCGTAGCGTCCCTCGCGCATCGCCGTGATCCAGGCAGCAAAGGCGAGCAGAGTGCGGCCGCTCGGAGGCCACGCCGGGTCCTCGATCCGCTGCGCCTCGTCGAGCGCCGCGCGGGCTACCGCAAAGTCGGCTCGGCGAGCCCCGATGGCGGCCCGCAGGCCGAGCGCCTCGTACAGGCCCCGGGTGTCGCCTAGCGAGCGCAGGAGGCCCGCGGCCTGCTCGGCCGCCTCGAAGCAATCGGCCCGGCCCGAGAACATGCCAAGCGCCGCGTAGGTGAGCCAGAAGCGCGCGCGCACCGGCGGCGGCGTCGAATCATCGAGGCGCGACACCGCCGCCTTTGCCAGCCTCAGACCCTCGGCCTGGCTGACACTGACCCGCCACACTGGAAACGCGTGCGCGACGAGCGCGACCGCCAAGGCAAGGTCGCCTTGGTCGCTCAGTGCCCATTCGATTGCCGTCCGAACGTTGTCCAGCTCGACCGCCAGGTCCGGGATCCGGTCTCTCAACCAGATGTTCGCCGTCCGAGTGGTCAGCATGTCGAGGATCGCACACGCGTGACGGCGGATCCAGGCGGCCGTTTCGCCTGCTTCCGCGAGCTGCTCGAGCGCATACGCGCGGGCCGTCTCGAGCAGCCGATACCGTGGCGCATCCCCGCCGTCGGCAACTACGAGCGACTTGTCGACCAACGTGCCGAGCGCGGACAGCACGGCCCATTCATCGAGCGCCCCGTCGCGGGCGACGGTCTGCACCATCGCGAGAGAAGCGCCGCCGGAGAAGACGCCGAGGCGCCGGAACACCGCCTGCTCATCGGCCGACAGCAGGCCGTGGCTCCATTCGAGCGTCGCTCGCAGGGTCTGATGACGACGCAGCACGGTGCGCGCGCCGGCGGTGAGGACGCGGAAGCGTTCGTCCAGCCGCTGCTGCAGCGCTTCGACGCCCATCATCGGCACGCGCGCCGCGGCCAGTTCGATCGCCAACGGAATGCCGTCCAGGCGACGGCAGATGTCGGCGACCCCGCCGACGTTGGCGGCCGACAAGTGAAAGCGCCGGTCTACTGCCGTCGCACGCTCGCAGAAAAGCGCGATCGCCGCGAACCCGCTCGCGAGCGCCGGGGTCAACGGCGCGTCGGCAGGCGGCGTCGTGAGCGGCTGCAGCCGGAACACGTGCTCATACGGCACGCGCAGCGGCTCCTGCGAGGTGACCGCGATCCGGACCGTCGGCACGCGGTGGAGCACCGCGTCGACGAGCGTGGACACGGATTCGACCAGGTGCTCGCAGTTGTCGAGCACGATGAGTGCATTCATGTCCTCGATCGCCAAGGCGAGCGCCGCCACCGGCGAGCCGCCGGGTGCGAGCCCGATGCCAAGCCCGCGCGCAACCGCCTCCGGGACGAGCATTCCATCCGTGATTGCCGCCAGTTCGATCCACCACACGCCATCGGCGAAGCCGGCGCGCAGTGCGTCGGCGAGCGCGAGCGCCACGGTGGTCTTGCCGATGCCCCCTGCGCCCACGATCGAAAGCAGCCGATGCTTGCCGATCAGGGAACGGAGTGTCGCAAGCTCGACTTCGCGACCGATCGGCGCCTCGACGACCAGCGGGACGTTCCCGCGCCCGGCGGATGCTGCGGGACCCGGCGCCGCAGGCCCGGCTGGCGCCGTGGAGGCAGTCGCCCCCTGGAGCGCCACGTCGAGCGTCAAGCGGTACCCGCGGCCGGGAATGGTCGCGATGGCACTCGGGCCGAGCACCTTGCGCAGGGCGCTCACGTGCACCTGCAGGTTGTTCTCCTCGACGATCATCGAGGGCCAGACGAGGTCGAGCAGCTCGTTCTTGCCCACGACCCGGTCGCGGCGCTCGGCCAGAGCCTGCAGCAGATCGAACGCACGACTGCCGAGCTCGACCGCCTTGCCGTCGACAAGCAGGCGCCGCTGGTCAGTCCGGATTTCGATGGTGGGCATCTGCAGGAGTCTTCGCTATCGGAAGTGCAGGTCCGGCTGTCTGCCATCCGGGCCGACGATCAGGCAGACCGGCCCATCGATTGGATGCGTCAAACGTCGTGGGCGCCACCTCTCGCTCGCTCCCAAACTGCGAGGCAAAGTCCTTCAACCCGCCTGGATGCTCCAGACTCCAAGACCTTTCCACGGAACACCCATCCGGTCAAGCGCCACGCTAGCGGGTGCCAGGCAACCGGTCGCGCGCGATCTTGGCGGCCTCGGTTTCCGGGAACTCCTTGATGACCCGGTTCAGCGTCGCGTTCGCCGACTTGCGGTCGCCTAGCTGCACCTGGCTTTCGGCGATCGAAAGCAGCGCGTCGGGCACCCGCGGCGAGTCGGCATAGCGCTCCACCAGCGTGCGGTGCGCGGCGATCGCGGACTTGTAGTCCTTGATCGCGTAATGCGCGCTGCCGATCCAGTACTGCGCGGCCGGCGCGTAGGCGGAAGCGGGATACCGCGCGACGAACTGCTGGAAGCCCGGCAGCGAGCCCTTGAAGTCACCGGCGCGGAACTGCGCGAGCGGAGTTTCGTAGGCGGCTAGCTCGGCCCGGTCGACGGCCGCGGAGCGTCCGTCCACGGTGACGCTCTGCGGCTCCATCTTCTTCAGCCGCGCATCGAGGTCGGTGTACAGGTCGCGATTGCGCTTCTGCAGCGTGGCGACTTCGTTGGAGAGGGTCTCGACCTGCCCGCGCAGGCGCGCGTTCTCCTGGCGCAGCAACTCGAGCTGGTTCACGAGTTCGAGCTGGTTGCGCTGCGCGCTCTCCATCCGATCCAGCCGCGCGGTCATTTCGGTTTCGCGCTGCTGCAGCACCTTGATCTGCTCGCGGATCTGCAGGATCGCCTTGCGCGCCTCGTCGTCGCCACCGAAGAGCTGGGCGTGCGCCGGCAGCGCGATCGAGAAAGCCAGGGCAACAGCGACG
>Ga0209820_1000376_pt1 | contig 10663 bp, 9 predicted proteins | sample PPLLak21cMay2015_FD_187254 | JGI IMG/M metagenome (GOLD analysis project Ga0209820, IMG submission 187254) | Freshwater sediment microbial communities from Prairie Pothole Lake near Jamestown, North Dakota, USA - PPLs Lake P7 Core (1) Depth... | ecosystem: Environmental > Aquatic > Freshwater >...
CCATGACCGACATAAAAGAAATCAGGCCGCTTGCGCGCGTGAATGCAGAGCTGCAGGTTCCCGGCTCCAAGAGCTACTCCCAGCGTGCGCTCGTGATCGCGTCGCTTGCCGACGGGAAGTCGATCCTGCGAAACACGCTCGTTTCGGAGGACACGCAGCACCTCGTGGAGGCACTCCGGCTTCTGGGCGTCGGGATCGTCGCCTCGGACAGGGACATGATCGTCACGGGAACGGGGGGGCGTATCGGAAACCCCGGCAAGGATCTCTTCCTGGGAAACAACGGGACGGCCATGCGGTTTCTTGTCGGCGTGGCGGCCCTCGCGACCGGCGACGTCACCCTGACGGGGGACCCGCGCCTTTGCGAGAGGCCCCTGCAGCCGCTGCTGGAGGCCATCGGGAGCCTCGGCGTACCCAGCACATGCCGGCGCACCGGTGGATTTCCCCCGGTCACCGTTCACGGCGGCTCGCTTCGCGGCGGACGGGTCCTGTTCCGGGACATCGAGAGCAGCCAGTATGTCTCGTCGATCCTGATCGCGGCGCCCTATGCCGCAGGAGACGTGGAAGTGGAGATCAGCGGCTCCAGCGTGTCGCGCCCCTACGTGGAGATGACCCTCGCGACGATGAACGCCTTCGGGGTCCCCGTGGAGAAGCGCAGTGAAAACCTTTTTGCCGTAACGGGCGGGCATCGCTACCGGGGGTGCCGCTACCTCGTCGAAGGGGACCTGTCGAGTGCTTCCTACTTTTTCCTCGCGGCGGCCCTCTGCGGCGGAACCGTCCGGGTTACAAACACGAACTTCCGGACGCACCAGGGGGATGTGCGATTCCTCCGGTACCTCAAAGAACTCGGGTGCGGTGTGGAAGCCACGGACCACCGGATCGAGGTTTCGGGGGGGAAACTCTCCGACGGCGATTTCTCGGTTTCCATGGAGGACCTGCCCGACATGGTACCCACCATGGCCGTCCTCGCGGCCCTGCGGCCGGGACGGACCATCATCCGCAATGTGGCGCACCTTCGCATCAAGGAGAGCAACCGCCTGGAGGCGCTCGTGACAGAGCTTGCGAAGACAGGCATCCGGGCCGAAGAAACCGGCGACGGCCTTGTCATTACGGGAGGCACTCCGCGCGGCGCCGAGATCGAGACCTACAACGATCACCGGATCGCCATGAGCTTTGCCGTGCTGGGGCTCCGTGCCCCAGGCATGCGGATCCGCAACCCGGGATGCGTCGGGAAATCGTTTCCCGGCTTCTGGGACGAGCTCGAGAAGCTGTATCAAGCTTCCTGACATCCTGACTGACTGGTCTCTCCCCTCCCTTGACGGGAGGGGATGAAGGGGAGGGTGACTAAGGAAGAAGAACATTCACCCTCACCTCGGTCCTCTCCCCTCAAGGGAGAGGAAGATTAAGGTATCGGGTTTTCATATGAACATCATTCTGATCGGTTACCGCGCGAGCGGCAAGACATCGGCAGGGCGGGAGCTGGCGAGGCTTCTGGGCCGGCCCTTTTTCGACACGGACCGCTTGATCTTCGGGAAAACGGGGAGGTCCATCCGCGAGATCGTCGAGGAAAGCGGGTGGCAGGCCTTCCGCGAGGCCGAGAAAACGGTTGTCTCGGAGCTTTCCCGTCTCGACGGGGCCGTCATCGCGGCAGGGGGCGGCGCCGTCATGGACCCCGACAACGTGGCCATGCTCAGGGAGGGGGGCCGGTTCGTGTGGCTCCAGGCAGACGCGAGGATCCTGGCCCTTCGAATGAGCCGGGATCGAAACGGCGCGGCGCAGCGCCCCTCGCTCACCGGGGCCGGATCGCTTTCGGAGGTCGAACAGGTCCTGGCGAAGCGCCTGCCGGTTTACCGGGACGTTGCGGATGTGGTCATCGACACGGCGGGGAAGCGCCCGGACGAAATCGCGGCGGAGATCGCCGGGAAACTGGGAGTGGGACAGATGGACGGGACAACAAAAAAAAGCGGGAGGAGGGCGCATGTCCGGTAACACCTTCGGCGTTCTCTTCAGGCTCACCACCTTCGGGGAATCGCATGGAAAGGCCCTCGGGGCCGTCATCGACGGGTGCCCGCCGAACCTCGATCTCGCCGAGGCGGACATCCAGGAGGAAGTCGACCGCCGCCGGCCGGGGGGGCATGCCGCATCCACGTCCAGAAAAGAGGAAGACCGTGTCGAGATCCTCTCGGGTGTCTTCGAGGGAAAGACGACGGGCACGCCGATTGCCCTGCTCATCGTCAACCGCGATGCCGACAGCGGCGCATACGACGACCTGCGGGATGTCTTCCGTCCCGGGCACGGCGACTATACGTACATCAAAAAATACGGCATCCGGGACCACCGTGGCGGCGGCCGCGCCTCGGGGCGCGAAACGGCGGCCCGCGTGGCGGCAGGCGCCATCGCCCGAAAGCTCCTCAGCCGTGAGGGAATTGACGTCGTCGGTTACACGGTGGAAGTGGGCGGCATCGCCGTCGAACGTTTTTCACGAGACGACATCAACGGGAACAGGTTGTGCTGCCCCGATCACGAGGCGGCAACGAGGATGGAGCACAAACTGGAGGAGGCAAGGAACGAGGGCGACAGTCTCGGCGGCATCGTGGAGGTCCGCGTCGCGGGCTGCCCTGCGGGGCTGGGAGAGCCCGTCTTCGACAAGATCGATGCCGACCTCGCCCGGGCCCTCATGAGCATCGGTACGGTGAAGGGCGTCGAGATCGGCGACGGATTTCGTGCGGCGAGAATAAAGGGATCCGAGAGCAACGATCCTATCGATCCCGCCGGGTTCCTATCCAACCACGCAGGGGGAGTCCTCGCGGGGATCACAACGGGGCAGGAAATCGTGATCCGTGCGGCCTGCAAGCCCATCGCCTCCATCGCCCTGGAGCAGCAGACCATCGACGTACAGGGAAACCCGAGGAGGATCGCGGTGCGGGGACGGCACGATGCCTGCGTCATCCCCCGCATCATCCCCGTCTGCGAGGCCATGGTCTGCCTGGTTCTTGCGGATCACCTTCTGAGGCAGAAGGCCTGTAAATAAATTCTATTCCATAAACCCCTCTCCCCTCCGAGGGAGAGGGCCTGGGTGAGGGGGACTGCCTTGCAAGCCACGGATAAATTCCCAATCGGCATCATCGGGGGCGCAGGCGGCATGGGCCGCTGGTTTGGCGGCTTCTTCGCGCAGGCGGGCTGCACCGTTCACGTGTCGGGGCACACAAGCGGTCCTCGCCCTGCAGAGATGGCGGCGGCCTGCCCCGTCGTCATCGTGAGCGTGCCCATCGGGGTGACGGAAGCCGTCATCCGGGAGGTGGGGCCGCACATGAAGAAAGACTCCCTCCTCATGGATCTCACCTCCCTGAAGGCGGGGCCGGTGAGAGCCATGCTGGAAGCATCGGTCTCGGAGGTCATCGGCGTGCACCCGTTGTTCGGTCCGGGCGTGACGTCCCTGGAAGGGCAGAATGTCGTGCTCTGCCCCGCAAGGGCCGATCGATGGCTCCCCTGGCTTCGGCGCATCCTTGGGGATCACGGTGCGAAGATCGTCGAGACGACTCCGGAGCGTCACGACGAGATCATGGCCGTCGTCCAGGCGCTCAATCATCTGAACGCACTCGTCCTGGGGCTTTCGATCCGTGAATCCGGCATTTCGCGGGAGGAACTGGAGCGTTTTTCGACACCCCTTTTCCGGACAAGGCTCGAGGCCGTAGAAAATCTCTTCTCGCACCCGCAGCTCTATGCGGAGATCATCGCGGGAAACCCCCACATATCCCGAATCCTGGGCCTCCACGAAAAGGCGTTCAGCACCGTGAAACCGCTCGTCGCTCAACAGGGCGCGAAGGCGCTGGCGGAGCGGATCCGGCAGGAAAACAGGAAGGGCTGAGGGGGATCCGTATTTTTCTTGACAGGGATTCTCTCCGCCCTTATCCTACCTGTGAACTTACTCTCCCATACGCCGTTTCCGAAACACCTGATCGCTCCTGATACCCGAGCCTGCAGTACTGCAGAAATTCCATTGGATGTCTCGCCGTGGTGACGCGCACGGCGATCGGACCATAAACCACGGAGAAGGAGGTCGTGTGATGAAGAAGTGGACAGGTTATGCGCTTTGCGGATTCGTCGCTTTCCTGCTGCTCTTTGTTCCCACAGGGAATGCTGCTGCGGCTGGAACCGGAGGTTATGTGGGGATATTTGGCGGTTATACCATGCCCGATGACCTGGAGGTGTCCGGGGGGTCCGCCGGATCCGGGGATATCAGCCTCGAAGACGGGTATGTGGCGGGCTTGAAAGTGGGCTATATCCCGCCCCAGATGCAGTACCTCGCCGTGGAGTTTGAGTATTTCTACACGTCAAACGACATTGACAGCCAGATTGTGGGCGCCTCGAACGTCAACGGCGACATTACGTCGAACAACTTTTTCCTGAATCTGCTTCTGCGGTATCCCGTCAACTGGTTCCAACCCTATATCGGGTTCGGGATCGGCTGGTCCTGGGGCGAAACTTCCGGTACGGGCACGGGGCCCCTCGCCCAGATCCTCAACCAGGAGGAGAATGACTTCGCCTGGCAGTTCCTCCTCGGGGCCGATTTTGTGATCAATCCCCAATGGGCCATCGATGTGGGCTACCGCTATTTCCAATGTTCGTATGGCTTCGACACCGGCGACGGGGACATCACGAACCACATGATCACGGTGGGACTGAAGTATCGCTTCTAGCTCCCAAAGAAGTTGTGTTTCCAGCGGGTCAGCGAACGGGGCGGCGCCGTCAAGGAGCCGCCCCGCTGCTTTGCCCGGACATGACCGGCCAGGTCAATCGGACTAAGGAAAAATTTCCGTTGGAATCAAGGACCGGTTCATCGATACTGCCGGTCAAGGACTGCCTGAGGCACTGGCAAGGTTTATGCGAAAGGATAATCCGCTTCACTATTTTGTACGCAGGACGCGCTTCGGCTCCGCAGTCATCCTGTGGGAAACCCGGTCGGACAGGCCCATGGTCCGGCAGATCCTGATCTCGAGACCGGGGCAGTCGGCGGAAATCAGCCTGAAGGAACAATTCCCGGATTCGGTTTCGTCCTCATGCGGCCTCATCGGCGATCTGGCCGGGCGGATCGCGGCGTTCCTCGATGGAGCCGATGTCCGTTTTGCGCTCGAGCCTGTGCGGCTCGATCTCTGTCCCCCCTTTCAGCAGAGAGTCCTTCTGGCGGAATATGGCATCCCGCGGGGTTTGGTGAGCACGTACGGTCGGATCGCGGCCCATCTGGGCACTCCCGGTGGTGCCCGGGCAGTGGGCAACGCCCTGGCGACAAATCCGTTTCCGATCGTGATCCCCTGCCACCGGGCAATCCGCTCCGACGGAAGGCTCGGCGGATATCAGGGCGGCCTCGCCATGAAGAGAGTTCTTCTGGAACAGGAGGGGGTGGTCATCGATCAACGAGGAAGGGTTGTGTCGCCGAAGCTCTTTTATTGAGCTAGCAGGCTGATGACCGGGGGCACTGCTCATGATTGCCTTGTGGGCCTCAAGCTTGCGAAGATCGGAAGAGCAGAAGTGAGGAAGAGCGGATAAGAAAAAGAAATCTTCCATCGACTCCGATCTTCCGCTCTTCATAGCTTCCTGACTTCCATCTTTTCGTTGACAGGCGGCGGAAATCTTGGTATAAAAGCTTGCCTTAGGAGAAAGAATAATGTTCAGCGCGATCCGTTCGAAAAACAGCTGGTGGTGGCCCAACTTCATAGGAGGGGTCTGCCTGCTGCCATAAGAACATCAATTGACTGATCAAGGCCGTGGGGAACCCCAAAGGTGCTCCACGGCTTTTTTGTTTTACATCCAGTGATCAAGAAGAGGCCGTGACAGAAACACGGCCTCTTCTTTTTGGAGCGATCATGTACAAGCCCTCTTTTAACAAATTCAAGGAACTTTCGAAAAAAGGAAACCTCATCCCTGTTTACCGGGAGATCCTTGCCGACGAGGAGACGCCGGTGACGGCCCTCCTGAAGATCCGGAAGCGCCCCTACGCCTTCCTGCTGGAGAGCGTCGAGGGCGGCGAGAAGTGGGGCCGCTACACATTCCTGGGCGCCGACCCCCTGGCTGTCGTCCGCGTGAAGCCCGAGGAGGTGCAGGTGCGCAGCAACGGCCACCTCATGCAACTACCGCACGGGGGAGATCCCCTGGCGGTCCTGAAGGAACTTCTCGCCCGGTACCGGCCCGTCACCGTGAGCGGGCTTCCGCGCTTCAGCGGCGGCGCCGTGGGATTCTTCTCCTATGACATGGTCCGCTACTTCGAGAAGCGACTGGCGAAGAGCCCCCATGCGGAAGATGGGCTCGACGACGCAGTGTTCATGGTCACGGACACGCTGATCATCTTCGACAATGTCCGCCACACGATCAAGGTGGTGGCATCGGCCCGGTGCGACGAGGGGCAGGGCTGTCTCGAAGGGGCCTATGCCGAGGCGACGGCGAAGATCGACGGCATGATCGCACTGCTCCAGGAACCCGTAAAGCCCTTGCTGTTGAGGAGAAGGGAGTTCCGCAAGGACGTCGAATTTCAGTCCAACATGACGCGCGAGGCCTTCCAGGAGATGGTCCGCCGGGCAAAGGAATACATCGGTGCGGGTGACATCATCCAGGCCGTCGTCTCGCAGCGCTTCTCGGCGAAAAACCCCATCGACCCCGTGGATCTCTACCGGGCACTTCGCTTCGTCAACCCCTCGCCTTACCTCTTCTTCCTGAAGATGGAGGATGTTCACCTCATCGGATCCTCGCCGGAAGTCATGGTCCGCGTCGAGGACGGTTTCGCGGAGTTGCGTCCGATCGCAGGGACGAGAAGGCGGGGGAAGACGGAACAAGAGGACCGGGCGCTGGCAGACGAACTTCTCGAGGACCCCAAGGAGAGGGCCGAGCACGTCATGCTCGTCGACCTGGGGAGAAACGACCTGGGAAGGATCGCGGCAATCGGGAGCGTCCAGGTCAACCAGTACATGATCGTCGAGCGCTACTCCCACGTCATGCACCTGGTTTCGAATGTCCGGGCCCAGCTTGCCGAGGGAAAGGACTGCTTCGACGTGATGCGGGCCTCCTTCCCGGCAGGGACGCTGACAGGGGCGCCCAAGGTCCGCGCCATGGAGATCATCGGCGAACTGGAACCGGAGCACCGCGGCCCTTACGGGGGCGCCGTGGGGTATCTCAGCTTCACGGGGAACATGGACTTCTGCATCACGATCCGGACGATGGTCCTCCAGGGCGAGATGCTCTCGATCCAGGCCGGCGCGGGCATCGTGGCCGACTCGGATCCCGCGATCGAGCACGAGGAGACGCTCAACAAGGCCGCCGGCATGATGAAAGCCGTGAGGCTGGCAGCGAGGGGTTTTGAATTGTCGGAAGAATAAACCCGGTGTCATCGCGAGGCGCGGAGCGCCGTGGCGATCTAACCGCGAGATTCGCTCTGCTCCTAAGAAACGGCTCTATCGTTTCCCCTCCCTCGACGGGAGGGGATAAAGGGGAGGGTGAATGATTTCATGACCCCCTCACCCCTGCCCTCTCCCGCGAAGGGGAGAGGGTGTTTCTTCCATCGATAACCCCGAATTCAATCGGGGTCCGTGGCTCGCAATGACAGAAGAGGAGAAAAGAGATGATCCTCATGATCGACAACTACGATTCCTTCACCTACAACCTGGTCCAGTACCTGGGCCAGCTGGGCTGCGACGTGGCCGTGCACCGCAACGACGAGATCACCGTCGAGGAAATCGAAGCCATGTCGCCCGAGGCGATATTTCTGTCGCCGGGCCCCTGCACTCCGAAGGAGGCGGGGGTCACCGTCGAGGTGATCCGGCGGTTCCACGAGCGGGTCCCCATCATGGGCATCTGCCTGGGGCATCAGGCCATCGGCTACGCCTTCGGCGCCGAGGTCGTCCGTGCGGACAGGCTCATGCACGGCAAGACCTCGCCCGTCTTCAACGACGGCCGGACGATTTTCAAGGGCCTGCCCAACCCGCTCACGGCGGGGCGTTATCACTCCCTGCTGGTGCAGAGGGACACGCTCCCGACCTTCCTGGAGGTGAGCGCGGAAACGGAGGAGGGCGAGGTCATGGGGCTTCGCCACCGCCACTACACCCTGGAGGGGGTCCAGTTCCACCCCGAATCGGTCCTCACACCGAACGGGAAACGAATTCTGAGAAACTTCCTGGAGATGGTCTCCGGGAACGGGAAAGGAGCATAGCATCATGATACGGGAAGCACTGGCGAAGGTCGTCCAGGCCATCGACCTGCAGGAAACGGAAATGACGGAGACCATGACGGAGATCATGGAGGGGAAGGCCACACCGGCCCAGATCGGGGCGTTCATCACGGCCCTGCGCATGAAAGGGGAAACCATTGCCGAGGTCACCGGCGCCGCCCGGGTCATGCGCCTCAAGGCCACCCGCATCGACGCCCGCTCTCCCGTCATCGTGGACACCTGCGGCACCGGGGGTGACGGCCGCAACACCTTCAACATTTCGACCACGGCGGCCTTTGTTGTGGCTGCCGCGGGCCTCACGGTGGCCAAGCACGGCAACCGCGCCGTCTCCAGCGGCTGCGGGAGCGCCGACGTGCTGGAGGCCATCGGGGTCAATATCGACGCGCCGCCCGAGATCGTCGAGGAGTGCGTCCAGCAGGTGGGCATCGGGTTTCTCTTCGCGCCGAAGCTCCACGGGGCCATGAAGTACGCCATCGGGCCCCGCCGCGAGATCGGCCTGCGCACGATCTTCAACATGCTGGGGCCTCTCACCAATCCCGCCTCGGCCACGGCGCAGCTCATCGGCGTCTATGAGCCGAAGCTCACGGAGATGTTCGCCGGGGTGCTGAAGAACCTGGGCACGAAGCACGCCTTCATCGTCCATGGGGCCGACGGCCTCGATGAGGCCACCGTAACGGGACAGACCCGGGTATCGGAGCTGAAGGACGGGATCGTCACGACCTACAACATCGACCCCGTCGACTACTTCGGGAAAACCTACGGCGGCGAGGCACTCACCGGAGGCGATGCCACGAAAAACGCCGAGATCACCAAGGCCGTTCTCACCGGTGAGGATGGGGCGCGGCGCAAGATCGTCGTCCTGAACGCGGCCCTGGCCATTGTCGCCGGCGGGAAGGCCCGGACGATCCCCGAGGGGATCAAGGTGGCCGAGGAATGCATCGACAGCGGTGCCGCGATCAAAAAGCTCCAGGCCCTTATCGAGTTGAGCCGGAGCTGAAAAGACAGGGCATCAGGGAAGACCCCTAACGCTTCCCCCTTTGAAAAAGGGGGACCGGGGGCGCATCCCGACAGGGTGCGCAACCATGTCTGGTTCCTTCCTTACCGGGCCGCCCCGCGAAGCGGAGCAGGGCGGCATAGAGGGGGATTTGGAAAGATGATTCTTCAGAAAATCGTCGAGAACAGGCGCGAGGAATTGGCGAGGCAGAAGGAGATCCTGCCTCTCGGGGAGCTGCGTCAGATGCTTGCCGACCGGCCGCCGACCCTCGATTTCGGAGGTGCAATCCGGAGCCGGAGTTGCGCGTTGATCGCCGAGGTCAAGCGAAGTTCGCCATCGAAGGGCAGGATCCGCGAAGACTTCGACCCTGTCGAGGTTGCCGGCATCTACGAAGAAAACGGCGCAGCAGCCATATCCGTCCTGACGGAGCGGAGGTTTTTCGAAGGACATGCCGCCTATGTCCCTCAGATCAGAAGATCCGTGAGTCTCCCGCTGTTGAGAAAAGACTTCATCATCGATCCTTACCAGGTGGGCGAGACCCGCGTCCTGGGCGCCGATGCTCTGCTTCTCATCGCGAGAATCCTGGAGCAGGGGCAACTGCGGGAATTCCTCGGTCTCGCATCGGAGGTGGGCCTTGCGGCCCTCGTAGAGGTCCACGACGAGACCGATCTGGAAAAGGCCATTTCCTCGGGAGCGACGATTGTGGGGATCAACAACCGCGACCTGGGGACCTTCCGGACGGACCTCGAGACGAGCATCCGGCTGGCCCGCAGGGTCCCGAAGGGTGTCACGGTGGTGAGTGAAAGCGGGATCAGCAGCCGCGGAGACATCGAGAGGCTCATGGACGCGGGGATTCACGCCTTTCTGATAGGCGAGAGCCTGATGAGGGAGAAGGATGTGGGGAAGAAGCTGAGGGAACTGCTCGGGGAAGAACAGGGCCCAGGGTCAAGGGTTCAGCGGACAGGTAAAAGACGACAGGCAACAGACCAGAAAGACTAAAAAGACCAGATAGACCAGACAGACGAGAAATGACGGAGATCAAGATCTGCGGGATCACGAATATCGAGGATGCACTGGCGGCCGCATCGGCCGGGGCTGACGCCCTTGGCTTCGTGTTCCACCCCGCGAGCCCCCGCTATGTGACGCCGGGGAAGGCAAAGGAAATCATCGCGGCACTGCCTCCATCCACATGCGCGGTTGGAGTCTTCGTGAACCTTGCCGCCATGGAGGTTCTGCAGATCGCAGAGCTCTGCGGCCTCGACTTTATCCAGCTTCACGGCGCGGAGACGCAGGACTACTGCCGACGACTCCCCCGCGAAAGGGTGATCAAGGCCCTGTCCTTCCGGAGCGAAGAAGAGCTTGCCGCGATGGCCGATTACCCGGCGAGGGCCTTTCTCGTCGATGCCCACGACCCGGTCCGTTTCGGCGGCACGGGAAAGACCTGCGACTGGAACCTG
>Ga0209820_1000380_pt1 | contig 10573 bp, 10 predicted proteins | sample PPLLak21cMay2015_FD_187254 | JGI IMG/M metagenome (GOLD analysis project Ga0209820, IMG submission 187254) | Freshwater sediment microbial communities from Prairie Pothole Lake near Jamestown, North Dakota, USA - PPLs Lake P7 Core (1) Depth... | ecosystem: Environmental > Aquatic > Freshwater >...
CGGCGCCCTGAGCGAAGGGCCAAGCGCAAAATGCGTGGAGCGCCCCGGCCGACCGGGGCGCTTTTACATGCAGAATCGACCAAGCGAGCAAGCTCTGCCGCTCGGTTCGTCAGCGATTTGCTGACCCCGCGGCCACCGCATAGAATCGGAACGGTCGCGGGTGTAGTTCAATGGTAGAACTGTAGCTTCCCAAGCTACTAGCGTGGGTTCGATTCCCATCACCCGCTCCAATTTCTCGGCCATGCCTCGTCGGGGTCGCGTTAAGTCGACTTCTGTTTGCGCGAGCGAGCAGCACGCGCCGCCGTCCTGACCGGGTTCGCTTCCGCTCGCACTGGCTCCAGCAGCTGCATGACCATCTGGATCGCCATCGGACGAACCTCCTCGAAATCCACCGAGCGTTCCCCAGGCCCGGCGAACAGCACCGTGCCCCCCTCGGTCAACATGCCAATCACGTGCCCGATCTGTCGGAGACGTTGCGCTTCGATCGACGGGTAAACCTGTGCCGCCGTCTGGACGAACGACTCGATGAGACTTTCGTAGAACTGGAGGACCTCGCGCGCGGCAACGGCGTCGTGCTTCGCCAAGACCCAGAGTTCGCGGAACAGTCCGCTCGTCTCATTCGTTACGGTGTCGCACAGGAGCCACTCCAGAAGTTCCCGTACGTCGTCCCCCGTTCGCGCGTGCGCCGAGGCGGAAGCAACGCGGATCCGCTCTCCGTACCGCGCCATCACGGCGGAGATCATGGCGCGCAGCAGCTCTTCTCTGGCGGGGAAGTAATACGTTAGATGGCCGAGGCTCACGTCGCACTCCGCGGCAACGCGTCGAGTGGAAAATGCGTGGTAGCCGTCACGAATCAACACCCGCTCGGCCGCGTCGAGCATTTTCTGCATCGCGGGCTCGGCGGGGGCATAGCGGCGCAGCCCGGGTCGTCGAAGCGTCGTGGTTCGGGTACGGGGCCTCTTGGTGGCCATTTCTGTCTAGTTCCATCCACTCGGGGTTGCGGGCGCCGAGCCTAGCGCAGGCCCCGGTCTGCGGTCACGCTTGACGTTTCAGTACATTCGACCTAAATTCGGCAAAACTTAGTACGACCGTACTATGTTCGGAAAACAATACCGCACGACGGCGCGACCGCGTGCAGGGGGAAAAACTTGAACAGATCTGCCTTCGTGGCGGCAGCGGTTGCCGTTGTGCTGGGTGTCGATGCGCGGGCCGCCGAAACTGCGAGTCCCGTCGATGGTTCGGCTCCACTGGGAATCGAGGAAGTCGTGGTCACGGCGCTGCGCAGGGAACAAAGCTTGCAGCAGGTTCCGGTCTCGATTACGGCGTTCGGGGCGGAGGCAATTCGCGACATGCGCGTCGACGATCCGACGGACCTCGCGCAGCACGTGCCCAATCTCTCTGCGGCGAGCACCCTCGGTGGCGGTGCTCCGATCTTCGCGCTTCGCGGCGTGTCGATGAACGACTACAGCCCCAACCAGTCCAGCCCCGTTGCGATGTACACGGACGAGGTATATCGAGGAACTCCGGCCCTCATGGGACCGGCCATGTACGACCTCGAGCGAGTCGAGGTGCTGCGCGGACCGCAGGGCACTCTTTACGGCAAGAACACTACCGGAGGCGCGATCAACTTCATCACCGCCCAGCCGGGATACGACACCGAAGGCTACCTTTCGCTGGGCTTCGGCAACTATCAGAGATGGGAGGCGCAGGGGGCCGCGCAAACCGGTCTTTCCGATACCGTGGCCGCGCGTATCGCCTTCACGTATGCGCAGGCCGACGGCTTCACCGAGAACCTGTTGCCCGGCAAGGACGACATGGACGGGCTGGACCAGTACGGCGTGCGGCTCTCGCTGCTCTGGGAGCCGACGGACAACCTGTCGATGATCCTGCGCGCGGCCACGTCGGAGTCGTCGGGCACGGCGCACGGCATCGAGGCGGAACCGGGTCCGGCCGGAATCGGCGGTGGCCTGTACGGCCTGTTCAACTCGATCGACCCGGTCGCGAACCCGCGGACTGACGACTTCCGCGAGGGCCTGGGCGCCCATCAGAACGAAGCCAATCGGGTCTACGATGCGGTGCTCGCCACCGACTCCATTTCACTCAGCGCGAACTACGCCATCAGCGACACGCTCGCCCTCACCTCGATCACTTCCTGGGACGACGGTTCGTTCAAGCTGCCCGAGGACTCGGACGGCAGCTCGCTGGACGTTCTCTTCATCCCGTATGACTTCGACGCGACGCAGATCGCGCAGGATCTGCGGCTGACATCGAACCTCGGCGGCCCGTTCGACTATATCGTCGGCGCCTACCTGTCGCGCGAGGTCGTCGAAGGCGGGACCTCCATCAGCGTGTTCTCCGACATCGACCTGAATGTCGATGGCACCCTCGACTACCAGGACTGCGTCGACAGCGCGGCCACCATCGGGACGCCCGACCAGTTGTTCCCCGCGGGCTGTACCGTGTCGAACGACTACGAGCAGACGCGGGACAGCGCTGCACTCTATTTCGACGGCGGCTATGAGCTCACGGATGCGGTGAAACTGCGCTTCGGCATTCGCTACACGCACGACACTGGCGACATCACCGGATTCCGCTCGCTGCTGCTCGGCAGCGACGGCGTTCAACTGGCTAACCTGATCCCCGGCAGCTCCGACGTGCCGGGTCCAGCAACGCGACGCAGCTATTCCGACGACAAGGTCACGGGCCGGATCGGCCTGGATTACCAGACCGCCGCCGGCAACCTGCTGTATGCGACGCTGAGCCAGGGCTATCGCTCCAGTGCTTTCAACGGACAGGCATTCTTCGACCCGTCCGAACTGAACGTGGTCAAGCCCGAGCAGCTGCTGGCAGCCGAAGCCGGCTTCAAGCTCGACCTGCTGGACCAGCAGCTGCGACTGAACGGCGCCGTCTTCTGGTACGGATACGAGGACCAGCAGTTCCTCAACGTCGACGCCGAGACGGCTGCGCAGGAGCTCGTCAACGTCCCGGAGTCGACGATCTACGGCGGGGAGCTCGAGGCGCTGTACAACGTGAGCGAGCGCCTGCGCTTCGATGGAAGCGTGGCGGTACTCCAGTCGGAGATCGATCGCGGGTCCTTGAGCGGCGTGAACCTGGCCGGCAACTCGCTTCCGCTCGCCCCGGAGCTCAGCCTGAACCTCGGCGCAACATGGCAGGTAGCGTCATCGTCGTACGGGGATGTGATCTTCCGCGTGGACGGCAATTACGTTGCAAGCCAGTACTTCGACGTGTTCAACGATCGAGATACCGAGGAGGATTCCCGCGCGATCGGCAACGCCCGGCTCACCTTGCGGCCGCAGGATCGCACGGGTATCGAGGTCGCCCTCTGGGTCAAGAATTTCACGGACGAGGAATACCGGACGTCGATGATCAACCTGCTGGACAACTTCGGCTACGTGTACACGCTGCTGGGTGCGCCTCGCACCTATGGCCTCGAAGCCACCTGGCGGTTCTAGAGATCGCCCCGGGAAAATCCCATGAGCGCGCGCTCCACGCCATCGACTCTCCGGATCGCCTGCCTGTCCGTTGGGTGCCTCTTTCTGCCGTTCGCGGTGAGCGCGGGCGGGGTGGGGCGCGTGCCGGTCGAGAAGGCAGTCGTCGAAGTCCTGCCGGTTCACTCCGGCAAGGACTGGTTCTGGGTCTGGGGCAACCACGCGCCTTCGCAGGTCGACGGGCGCGCACTGCTGTTCGACGGCGAAGGCAGGAACCTCGGGCAGCTGAACACGGGATTCTGGCCCAACAACCTGATTCCGTCGCAGAAGCGCAGCGAACTCTATTCCGTCGAGACCTATTTCAGTCGCGGGCTGCGCGGACAGCGGACCGACGTCGTCACCGTCTATGACTCGCGCAAGCTCAGCCCGCTGCGCGAAATTCCGATTCCTCCACGTCGGATCAACGCGCTGGGCAGTACGGGACTCAGTGTGGTTTCGGACGACGAGCGCTTCCTGCTTGTATTGAACTACACGCCGGCGCAATCGATCTCCGTGGTGGACCTCGCCGCCGGGCGATTCGTGACGGAAATCGAGACGCCCGGGTGCGCATCGATCTACCCGGCTGGCGCGCGCGATTTCTATTCGATCTGCGGCGACGGGTCGTTCCTGCATTTGCGTCTCGACGACACGGGCAATCCGGTGTTGCGGCAGCGGACCGCCCGGATGTTCGATCCAGTGCGCGACTTCCTCACCACTGCGGCGTCGCGCAGCGGGCCGACCTGGTACTTCGTCTCGCTGCAGAACAATGTTTACGCGCTGCAGATGACCGCCGCGGGAGTTCGCAATGCCGGCAAATGGTCGTTGACCAGCGCGAAGGAACGAAAGGACAACTGGCGAATCAGCGGCGTTCAGCACACGGCTATGCATCGCGACAGCGGGCGGCTCTTCGTCCTGATGCATCAGGGCGATCCGGATACCCAGCAGGAGCCGGGGACCGAGGTGTGGGTGTACGACATCAAGACCCAGAGCCGGATCGAGCGCATCAAGCTCGAGGAACTCAGCATCGCGATCGGCGTGAGCCAGGGAGCGCGTCCGCGTCTGTACAGCGTGGACTTCTTCTGGCCCATGCCGACGCTTGCCACGATGTGGGTCTACCTGACCAAGGGCGAAGACGAGTTGATGAAGTCGGTGCAGCAGTGCATCACGGTCTACGACGCCGACGACGGTGAATTCCTGCGACGTATCGACGGCCTGCCGTCCGGCTACCTGAGCGTGGTCGAGCCATGGTGAACCCGACCGCCATCGTGACGGTGCTGGGCGATCCAGTGCTGGTGCTCGCGACGAGCATCGGCCTTGCGAGCCTGTTCTTCGCCGCCGCGCTGCATAAGCTGCAGCAGCGCACGGAGTTTCGCGCGGCACTGGAGGGCTACGGTGTCCTCCATCCAACGCTGGTCGAGCCGGTATTGCGGTTGATTCCGCTCGCGGAAGCTGCCGTGGCATTGGGATTGCTGCTGCCGCAGACGCGATCGCTTGCGGCGCTACTGGGCGCCGGCCTCCTGCTGGCATATGCCGCCGCGATGACGCTCGTGGTCGCCCAGGGCCGGCGGACGCTGGATTGCGGCTGCAGCCTCGGCGGTGCGAGTCAGCCAGTCAGTGCGGCACTGATCGTTCGTAACGTCGCCCTCGTGCTCCTTGCGCTCAACGCTGCGCGGGCAATCGGGTGGCGCGAACTCTTCCTGTACGACTGGGCGCTCGTCGTGCTGATGGCGCTGGTCGGTATCGTCCTGTACGCCATCGTCAATACGCTCGTCGCCTCGCAAGCCACCACACGGAAGATCGCCAATGAATGAAGCATTGCTCATCTCGAGCGTCGTGAGCTGGGTCTTCCTGCTCGGACTGGCCATCGTCGTGTACGCACTGGCCCGGCAGATCGGTGTGCTCCATGAGCGCATCAAGCCCGTGGGTGCGCTGTCGCTCGGCAAGGTGATCAAGCCGGGAGAGGTGGCCCCTGCGTTCACTCTTCCCAGCCTGACCGGTGGCGCGGTGACGCTGGGAGGAACGGGTGCTGCCAGCAAGGCGACGTTGCTGTTTTTCCTGTCACCTACGTGTCCAGTGTGCAAGACGCTGCTACCGGTGCTGAAATCGGCACAGTCCACCGAGCGCCGCTGGTTGCGCATCGTGCTCGCGAGCGACGGCGATGCCGTCGAACACGAAGCGTTCGTCGAGCGTCATGGCCTGCGTGAGTTTCCCTACCTGCTCTCGGCGGAAGTGGGGATGGCTTACCAGATCGGCAAGTTGCCTTACGGCGTGCTCATAGACGAACACGGCAAAGTTGCATCGCACGGCCTGGTCAACAGTCGCGAGCATCTCGACAGCCTGTTCGAGGCCAAGGTTCCCGGCATCGCCTCGACACACGACCGTGCTGGCATGCGGGCCCATGCATGAGGACCTGGAGTCACAATGTAGCCGGTGGCAGGAGCTACGCAGCATGATCCAAAAGTGGCTGGATATGCTCGACCGATTGGCAGAGAAAGCCACGCGCAAGGACGCGCGAGTGCACTCCCGGCGCGCCTTCCTGAGTGGATTCGGTGCCAGCGTCATCGGCGTCGGTGCCGTGACGTTGCTGCCGGTGTTTCGGGGTGGCGCGTTCGCGCAGCAGGCCGGATCGGACCAAGGTGACCCGAACAGTTGCGACTACTGGCGGCACTGCGCCATCGATGGCTACCTCTGCGGTTGCTGCGGCGGCACGGCGTCGTCGTGCCCGCCTGGAACCGTCGTCTCCGACATCACGTGGATCGGGACGTGCCGCAATCCGACCGACGGCCGCGACTACATCATTTCGTACAACGATTGCTGCGGTAAGAGCACCTGCGGCAGGTGTGTCTGCCAGCGCGACCAGGGCGACACGCCTATCTACCGGCCGCAGACTTCGAACGACCTCAACTGGTGCGCGGGCAGCCAGGCGGACGTTCCGTATCACTGTTCGCTGTCCGTGGTCATCGGCGTCAATGAGTAGCAACGTTTCCCGCCGGCTGCGTGCGCCACTCGCCGTCGTCGCAGTCGTGCTAGGTGGCTCGATCTCGTACGGCGAAGCGCATTCAGCAACGTCTTCGATGCAAGCGGCCTACATGCTTGGTTGCCAGGGCTGTCACCTCGATGACGGACGCGGGTTTCCGCAGCGTGGCGTGCCTGCACTCAACGGATTCGTAGGCAACTTCCTGAAAGTGCCCGGTGGACGTGAATACCTGGTGCGGGTCCCCGGTGTCGCCCAATCGGAACTTTCGGATGAGCGACTGGCTGACCTTCTCAACTGGATGCTGCGTACATTCAGTTCCGCGCAGCTTCCCGCCGACTTCACGCCCTACACGGCACTCGAGGTGGGCCGTTTGCGCAAGTCTCCCCTGGTGGAGGTGGCGCCCGTGAGAGTCGAGTTGCTCCGTCGCCTCGAGACCGTGGCCGATCTCTGAGGGGAACTTCCAGCGTGCGAATTAAGCTCGATGTTCGGACCTGCCTGCTGAGCCTTTGGCTCGTCGCGTCCCTTGCGGATGCAGCCGAGCCGCCGTCGGTCGCCGCGACCTGCGTGGCGTGCCACGGAACTCGCGGTGAGGGCAACGAAGCCGTCGGGGCGCCGGCGCTCGCCGGGCAGCATCCTGCGTATCTCGCTGCACAACTCGCAGACTTCAAGGCGGGTCGTCGCGGCTACGATGCCAGCGACCTCGGCGGCACTACGATGCGTGGCGTGGCGCTGGCGCTGAACGACACCGACATTCCCTTGCTGGCCGCGTACTACGGCGGCTTACCTCCGATTGATCACAGTCGTTCCACGGCTACGCAAGGCGATGCGAAGGCCGGTCAGGCACTTTACGAGGGCTCTTGCGCCGCCTGCCACGGAATGCGAGCGCAGGGATTCCCGCAATTGAGTACACCGAACCTGAGCATCCTTCCGGGCTGGTACATCTCCCGACAGGTGCTCGGGTACAAAAAGGGATGGCGCGGCGCGCCGGACCTTGCAAGGCAGCCGGCGCTATGGATGCGCTCGGTTTCCTTTCACATCGACGAGCAAGCTGAGCTTGCCGACGTCGTTGCATACCTCGACGACCTGGCAACTGCCGCTCCGCTTTAACTCTTTCGAACGACTGAGGGTCCAGTCATGGCTCTTTCTTATCGTGGCCTCGTGGAGCGGACTCTGGCCGTCATGGTCAGCTTCGTCGCGGTGTCAAATGCCGCCCTGGCCGCGCCGACTGCAGCGCGAAGCGAGAGACCCAACATCCTGTTCATTCTTGCGGACAACCTCGGCTACGGCGAGATTGGAGCCTATGGCGGGGGCGAGACGCGGGGCGCACCGACACCGCGGATCGATAGTCTGGCGAACGAGGGCCTGCGCCTCACGAACATGAACATGGAGACGCAGTGCACGCCGAGTCGCTCCAGTTTGATGACGGGGCGGTTCGCAATCCGGTCGGGCACTTACGCGGTGCCGTTCGGTGGGGTTCCCGAGGGTCTGACGCAATGGGAAGTGACGATCGCGGAGTCGCTGTCGGCGGCGGGATACGCCACGGCACTGCACGGGAAATGGCATCTTGGAAGCCATGACGGTCGGTTGCCTAACGACCAGGGCTTCGATGAATGGTTCGGCATCCCCCGCACGACGGATGAGTCGCTGTGGTCGACGTCGGCTGGCTACTCGCAGGACATCGTGCCACTGGAAAAAATCATGGAGGGCCGGAAGGGCGACAAGAGCCGCGCGCTGCAGGACTACGACGTCACGCAGCGCAGATTGATCGACGCCGAGATCACCCGGCGCTCCGTGGACTTCATGGAACGGCAGGCGAAGGCTGGTAAACCCTTCCTCATGTACGTGTCGCTGACGCAGCCGCATTTGCCGACCGAGCCCAACCCTGCCTTTGCGGGCCGGACGGGCAATGGGAACTGGGCCGACATGCTCGTCGAGATGGACAGCAACGTCGGCTCACTGCTCGATGCCCTCGACCGGCTCGAAATCGCGGACGACACGCTAGTCATCTTCACGAGCGACAACGGCCCGGAGTACTTCAAGCCCTGGGATGGCTGGGCCGGCCCGTGGCGCGGTCAATACTTCACTGCACTGGAGGGTGGAATCCGCGTCCCCTTCATGGTCCGCTGGCCTGGCAGGATCGCGCCGGGTCGCGTCAGCAACGAGATCGTGCACGGTGTGGACATGTTTGCGACGCTAGCCGCCCTAGCTGGGGCTAAGGTGCCCGCCGATCGGCCTGTCGACAGCCTCGACCAGTCCCGGTTCCTCTTGGGAGATATGCAAAAATCGGCGCGGGAAGGTTTCCCGATCTGGGGAGCCGATACCCTGCTCGCGGTGAAATGGCGCAACTGGAAACTGCATTTCTACCGGCAGGATTCCATGTTCGATCCGCCGGCGAAGCTCGGGATCCCTTACATCATCAACCTGTACACCGATCCACGCGAAGAGAAGCCGACAGCGGATAGCTGGGTGGTGACGCCGATGTTGAAGATCGTCGGAGCGTTCCAGGCGTCCACCAAGGCACACCCGCTCATACCGATGGGAACGCCAGATCCGTTCGTCCCAGGCAAAGCAACGCGGTGATGGCGCGGTCCCGCATGGGCCCTTCGAATCACACGTCAATTACACGCGCGGTCGCCGTCATCCGCAGGCAGTTGATCCGGCCAGCAGGACCGACCAGTTCGTCGCGCGGCACGATCGACCCCAACCTGAACGGGGGTGCTTTCGTGAATGAGTTCCGGGCTAGTCGAGCAAATCGCCCGGAATATTGCCGCCGTTGTGCGCGATCTTCTGCAGCACGGCCTTGTGCAGCCACACGTTCATCTTCGCTGAATCCGCCATCAAATCGCCCGGGCAACCCAGTTCGATGGCGAGTTCCTTGCGCGCGCCGAAGCTGCTGTCGAGTTCGAGCAGCTTCAGCAGATCTACGATCGACGTCTTCCAGTTGAGTTTCTGCGGAGTTGCGGCCGCCCAACTCTCCAGTTGCGCAACGACGTCGACGACCGCGATGGGAGCGGGCGGAGGCGGTTCGACCGGGACTGCGATCGGCGCCTGGGCGACAGGCGGCGGCGGAGCTACGGCAATCTGTGGCACTGGCTGGGCTTCGGCCCTCCTGAGGCCGAGCTTTTCGAGGATCTTGCCGAAGAAGCTCATCGTGCTGTCCTTGGGGAATTCGACATTTGAACGAATTTGCGGGCCAGTCTCGCTAAGACTGATTCTGCGCGCGGTCACGGCGCGGTTGATGGATCCGCTGCAACCAGATTTCCTTCGGGTCCCAGCCCTGACGTGCCGCTCGCGGCACAAAAGCGACAGGCGAATGTGAAGGTTCGTTTGCGCTCGTCGAGGTCGGAATCTCTTTGCCAGCCCGTCGTAACCACGAACCCGCGATCCGCGGATCGATCTTTTCCCTGTTCATCATCGCTCCATGCCGGCTGGTGGTTCGGTTAAGGACGCGCCGACTTTTTACTGGTCGCAACGTCCACTGAGTTGGCCATCGTGTTGAAACCGCGACGCGCCGCAGCGAACCTCGCGGGGGGTGGGAGTGCGAGGTGCGCCGCGGGCGTCGGGTTTTAACAAAACTGGCTGACCCTGTTTATCCGGCTATCCACAGTCTTACAAAGTTTTTACTTAGGTAAAAGCAGTCTGTCTCAAAATGAACCATTCGCTTGGGCCGGATCCCTTCTTCCGCGCGCAACCGACCATTGGTCCGATGCGCGGGGAGCGCAAATTGAAGGATCGACCGCGATGTGTCCAATGCATGTTTTGTATCAACGATATACCTTGGACGCATGCTCGACTGGTTCCGACGACCAGCCAGCTCGTCGCGCACGAAATAGGTCTCTTCCGGGTCGCCCTCGGGCCTACAGCGTCCGCTATTGGGGCGCAATTCTCTCGGGAGTAGCTGTTCGGCGCGCGGTCACACGCCAATCACACGCGGAGCCGCGGTCGTCTTTAACTGATTGATTGGGGGAGCGGACTCACGACGCTCACGTGGGTTCGATTCCCATCACCCGCTCCAATTTCCCCCTCGACTACGCTACAAGCGCAACGGCCTCCGGCCGGGCTTGGTATTCGGTCTGCCGGCCCGCTTGTTGCGTGACGCGCAACACGG
>Ga0209820_1000387_pt1 | contig 10503 bp, 12 predicted proteins | sample PPLLak21cMay2015_FD_187254 | JGI IMG/M metagenome (GOLD analysis project Ga0209820, IMG submission 187254) | Freshwater sediment microbial communities from Prairie Pothole Lake near Jamestown, North Dakota, USA - PPLs Lake P7 Core (1) Depth... | ecosystem: Environmental > Aquatic > Freshwater >...
ATGTGGCGGATCTGGTGCCTCTGGGTCTACTGCTTATTACTTTCACCAACTTGAAAAATGGGCTTATGTTCCTTCAGAAGCATCCTCCGCTACACAAGACGATAGCTGGGCTATAAATTTAAACGAAAGAGGTTTAACTGGCGCATACCTGCCACCCGGTTGGATATCTCCAGCACCAACAGGATTTAGATTGAGACCGATAGGTGCAAATACAGAAACAATTGGGGCATGTGGAAGCATTTACCATATTGTTAAAATGTATAAAACATCATTAGAAGAATTGTTATTAAATAGCAATAATGTTGTTTATCCAGAATATATTGGAAAATATATGTATTATTTTACGGCAGAAAATGCATTCGATGGTGTGTGTGTCAATACCGGATCTTGTGGTGGAAACTGTGGTGGCAACTGTGGTGGTAATTGTGGTCCTTCGCCAGAAACGAATCCTGGAACGGAAACTGGTGGTGGAAATCCAGTATCACCAACAACATAAAGGAATAAAATGGCAGGCAAAGAAATTAAAACATATAGTAATGTTTCTCAAGAAGCATTTTATCCTGTCACATCAAAATTTGAATATATATGTGCAAATGCCCCTATAACAAGAGGTATAACTTCTGCACCATCTACATTAGATGAATGTTTTAGATCTTTTAGTGGTATAAAAGACCTTGCAGTGTCTTTGGGTTTTTTGGGATTATCCGGTTCGTCATTTATCTACACACTTTGGTCCGGTGCAACTGCACCATCATCTTGGCCTGGATTTAGTGGTGCTTGTGGTCCGCATGTTTTGGATGTATTTTTCAACGATCCCTCCAAGGAATGTAATGGAGTATCCGCTTCAACCGATCTAGGCAAAAATTGGCTAGGGTGTCTTTGGGGAACCCCCGATGCTCCTTTTAGTTGTTCTTGCCCCGATGTTGGACCTCTTTTCCATGCTTATTTAAAATTAAGATTAAATGTAGCTACCTTCTGGAATACACCCAAAAACACTCCTGTAAGAAGGGCAGAGTTTTTAGATGCAATAAAATACGGTAAAAAGGCAAATATTACAGTTGCTGGTGACTTTAAATTAAAAATAGGACAAGTTGTTTATATCAATGTAAATGGAGTAAGTGGATTCCCGTACACAAGTTCCGGATCAAAATTGAATGGCTATTATTACATAATAGGGGTGAAACATGTAATAACAAATGGTGGTGGACATGAAACTGCATTGTCCTTGACCGAAATACCACCAATAACAAATCCCATGACTGCTGGAAGCACATTTGCTGCTGACTATCCATGATCTAAATATTTGGATGGCTATAAGAGACTTTTCAATACTTTTTGAACCTGTTCAAAATGGGGCAACCAAGAAGGATATCAGTATGGTATCCGGCTTTAATGCCATTAGTCAATACATAGAGCATGTTTTAAAGACACAAAAGGGTGAATTGATATCTGATATGAATCTTGGTGCGGATTATTTTACTTATATCTTTGGAACACAGGATAAAGCTGTTTTGGAATTAAACATTGCTTCATATATTGAAGCATCTATTCCACAAATAAGAAATGTTCGCACAAACTTGGTTTATTATAGCACTGATGTTCTTCAATTTGAAATATTCTTTTCCATATATGACGGAATACAAACCCAAAACAATGTATCTTGCTTTGTAGAGGTAGAAACATAATGACATACAACATAAACAATCTAAACGTTGCATCCTTGGATTTTGATGACATTAAAACATCTCTTATTGAATTTTTAGAAGAACAATCAGATTTAAGCAATTTAGATTTTAGAAATGAAGCAAGCTCAGTAAACCTTCTTTTAAATATTCTGTCAACTGCAACGGCATACAACGGAGTTTATGCACAATATGGTTTTACAAACAGTTTTGCAACAACAGCAACTGTTTTAGAATCTCTTCTTGGTATTGCTGCAAATTGTTCCGTAACATTGGCACCAACAAAATCAGCAGTTTCAAATAGAACCGTAAATGCAATAAATGGTATAACTTTGAGTCCATACACAACATTTACCTCTAGGGCAACAAATGGATCTGACGAATTCTTTTTTAATATAGAACAGGTAAATGCCAACACATCAAAAACAATAAAATTATATTCTGGTTTGGATGTCGTAACCTATACAAATTATAATTATGAAACTCAATCATGTGAAATACCTTATAATGTTGATCCCGATACAATTAGTTTTTATGAAACTGTAATTAATACAAATGTGACAACGCAGTGGACACGGGTAAATAAATCTTCTCCAACTCAAACTGGAAATAATACTCATTTTACTGTAATTAATGGTCCAAGAGGATATATTGTAACAAATAATAGTCCATCTGCTAAAATAATCACAACAGCCAGCAGAATCGCTGTAAGGGCAATCACAAGTAGTGGTGGTGTGGGAAACAATGCAATTATTTCTCCAGCAGCAAACACCAGTTTTGGAACTTCTGAATTACCTAGTGGTGGTTACGATTTAATATCTCTAGCCAAAGCAAAATCTTCTGTTTTGTTTAAAACCACAGGACAAGAGAGATGTGTTACCGCAGATGATTACAAAAACGCAATTCTTAGTTCTCAAATAACTGGTACGGATAATCGTGATTCAATCACTATTCAAAATGGAACTTATCCTGGTTCAGTAAAAATATACGTAGATAATTTGGGAACAGCCGAACAAGAGGCTTTAATTGATTATCTGTCCGACAAAGTACCAGTAGGAATATCAATTGAGTACGGCCAATGATACTTTTATTTAATTCCCAACCTGTAACCGAACTAGTAAAGATAGAAAGACTATTTGATCGTGCAAAAAGTCTTTACGGCTCTGATTTTTATGACATAAAAACAACGAATTGGTTGGGTGACCAACTTACGGTTGAATCACTGTTTCCAAATTGGATCATGCAATCTTACAATAATGATTCATCAAATGTGTTAGTTGTTCCGATTATTAAAAATTATTTAAGATGGCTTTTTTCCTTGGAATACGGTTATGGTGCTCAATTAGACTGGGAGAAGATAAGAAGCCCACTTACGGTCAATCCTATATTTTTAGAAGCATTTGCTGATTTTTATTTTCCGGGTGCTAATTTTTCTCAATCGCCATTAAAAGAAGTTTTACCAAATATAAGACAATTTTTAACACGCGCTGATTGCAATTATTACAATTTAAAAGGCACGCCAACTGCAATAAAATATGTAATATGTGCTTTACTTGAATTTAACTGGGATGATGTGGAGGTATATACTGCTGGAGCAGCTACAATTCAAATCAATGTTTCTAGTGGATTAAATGATGATTTACTTGTTTACCAAAACTTTTTAGAAGAATATGTTTTGCCAATTGGTGTAAATATAATTTACGGAACAAAGTAACATGTTTCAAAAAATGGTGATGTTTGCTGCGTCTTTGGTTTCTAGAGGAATAAACAATACCAAAACAGATATAGAAACAAAAAAATTAAGAGTTTTATCCTGTTTTGGCCATGATGAAATACCACCGTGCCCACATTTAAAGTTAAGTAAAAATAAACAAAGACATTATTGTGGGAAGTGTGGTTGTGGGGACCACAAACACACTTGGTTGATAAAAAACAGTGAAGAATATTCAAAATTAGATTATCCAAAATTAGATTGTCCTTTAAAAATGCCGGGATTTACCAATTATGACCCTAATTTTTATACGGAAGAGAGCAAACAAAGAAAACAACAAATAGAAAATACGGACCCAGAGAAACTTCAGTTTATTCAAGTAAGAATAGGTTCAAACCCCCAAAAGGAAAAAATTTTTGAAGAGTTAAATAAAATTAATAACAATTCATAAATATTTTTATCATGGCAATAAACTCCCGGCAAGAATTCATCGAATACACACTAAGATCTCTTGGGGCCCCAGTAGTCCAAGTAAACGTAGACCCTCAACAAGTTGAGGATCGTTTGGACGAAGCCTTAAAATTTATGGAAGAGCGTCACTTTGATTTTAATCAAAGAGCCCTTTTTGTGTACCAAATTCAACAACAGGATGTAAATCGCCAATATTTTGATCTATCAACCATTGGCAATGCTTTGGGTGCCCAAACAACTGTTGTTGCTGGTGTGACATATACATGGCCAGCTTCAACGGACATTGTATCAGTAACAAAGGTCTATGCTCCAAGCAATCAAGTAGGTGACTATATGTTTGATTTGAGATATCAAATGACGCTATTTGATTTCTTCGGATTGTATTTCAATCAGTCGGGATACCCAATGGGACCTATGGCTTCTTACATGGAAGCAATGTCTTATGTAAAATTGGTAAATGATGTGTTTAATTATCCAATGTCATACACTTATACAAAGACAACACAAAGACTTTTCTTAGATACAGATCATTCCAAATTAACTGTCAATAATTATTTGCTAATTGAAGCATATGTAAAAATTAATACAAATGAATATTCTAGAGTATGGGAAGACAGAATATTCAAAAAATACTTTGCTGCTCTCTTGAAAAAACAGTGGGCTCAAAACCTTATGAAGTTTGCAGGAATGCCATTGCCCGGTGGAGCCCAATTAAACGCTCCTGCGATAATGCAAGAAGCAATGAAAGAGATAACTGAAGTTGAAAGCGAACTATTGAGAAACTACGAAATGCCTGTAGACCCAATGATTGGATAACAATGGCTATTAATCCTTATATCAATTTAACCACCTTTGCAGCAGAACAAAATCTTGTTGAAAGTGTAACCATCGAATTGATTCAAGGTGTTGGTCAGGATTGTTTATATGTTCCAAGAAATGCTCTAAACATAGACAGAGTATTTGGTGAAGATCCGAGTTCTTTTTTTAACTCCTATTACACGATAGAAATGTATATCCAGTCCTACAAAGGATTTGAAGGGACGGATGTTATCACTCAATTTGGTATAGAGATTAAAGATAAAATATCTCTTTTAATGTCAAGAAAAAGATTTAGAGATATTGTAACTGCGGCTGTACCAACTATTACAAGACCTAGAGAAGGAGATTTAATTTATTTTCCTCTTTCAAAATCTCTATTTGAAATAAACTTTGTTGAACATGAAAATCCAATGTACCCATTGGGCAAACTATACACATATCAGATAACAGCAGAACTCTTCACATACAGCTACGAAAAGATTATAACAGGAAATACTGCCATAAATCAACCATACACATCAACTGGAGTCACTGGAGGTACGTTTGCACCTCTTAATAATATTATCGGCAATAGCGCTGGTATTAATAAGATTTTAGAAAATGAAGCAGACACGCTTTATAACTTTGATCCAAATGACCCAAATGCAGGATGCGCTTCATAAGGATAAACAATGTTTGGATATTATTATAACAAAAGCTTAAGAGGTTTGGTAGTTGGATTTGGAAGTCTGTTCAGCAACATTCAAGTTGTACATAACAACGATACTGGAGCTGATACTAGAATTCAAGTTCCAATCACATATGCATCTCAAGAAAAATTTATTCAAAGATTATTGAACCCATCTTCTATAACTGATGGAACCAGAATTGAAAATCAATTGCCTAGAATGAGTTTTCATGTAAATAGCATAACTCCAGATCCAAGTAGACGCAGAAGCAGATTCTCCACAGTAACAAATCCAACAACATCAGGAAATTGTGCAAGTTTGGATGAATTTGCAAACGAAACACCAGTCAATGTTGGAATGAATTTATTCGTATATACTCGTCATATAGATGATATGTTACAAATTATTGAACAAATTATTCCATATTTTGTTCCAGACCACGTAATAAAAATAGAATTAACTCAAGGTGGAAGTCTTTTAAATATTCCAGTTGTTTTAGTCTCCAACACAATAACGGATAAATATGAAGGTGATTTCAATTCAAGAAGAATGCATATAGCTTCTTTTAATTTTATTGCTAAAGCATATTTGTTTGGAAAGGTAAATCAAACATCTAGTATTGCATCTAGTTCGATCATATCTGGATTTACTGGATTCGGTAACGACAATTTTTAATATAAAATGGATGTGAATAAAAATTTAGCAAAACTTTTTTCTGTTCCTATGAACAGCCAAGAACAAGTTAGTTCAAAAGAACTTGCGGGTGGTACATTTGATTCAAACAATTTTCAAAAAGATTATTCTTTTGTACAACAAAATTTAAAAGAGCTGATTGGTAGTGGAAACGTTGCACTAGAAAGCGCTTTAAAGGTTGCAACAGAATCTGATAGTCCAAGAGCATTTGAAGTTGTTGCAATATTGTTAAAAACAATGGCAGATCTAAACAACAATGTTTTAGATGTGCACAAAAAAGCAAAAGACACTACTGGTGCAAAAGTTGAAGTAAAACAAACAAACAATTCCGTATTTGTTGGCTCAACAAAAGATCTTCAAAATCTTTTGAATAAAGACCGGAGCACAAATAAAGATGTGATTGATGCAGAGGTTGTTGATGAACAAAAACAACAATAATCAAGGATACAGAAACAATCCAAATCTTAAATTGCCTGGTATTGAAATGCAATATACCAAGGATCAGTTTGAGGAATATGTTAAATGTGCAAACGATCCTGTTTATTTTTGTGAAAAATATATTAAAGTAAAAACTTTGGACAAAGGTGTTGTCCCCTTTAAACTTTATCCTTATCAAAAAAAGTTTATAAATGAATTACATAAAAATCGATTTGTAATTTCTAAGTGGCCTCGTCAATGTGGTAAATCCACCTGTGTTACGAGTTATATTTGCCATTATGTCACATTTACTCAAAGCGTTAACGTTGCGATTCTGGCAAACCGTTTAAAAACAGCAAAAGAAGAATTGTTCTCCAAACTTCAACTTGCCTATGAAAATTTACCACATTTTTTGCAACAAGGAGTTCTAGAATGGAATAAGACGAGTTTTAAACTTGAAAACGGCTCCAGGGTCATGTGTGACGCTACATCGTCTACAGCGATCCGTGGTGGCTCTTATAACCTATTGCTGTTGGACGAGTACGCCTTCTTACCGAGCCATGTTGCAGAAGAATTCTATACCGCAACATATCCAACAATTTCAGCTGGTACTACAACCAAACTTATCATTGTGTCTACACCCAATGGAATGAATCATTTTCATAAACTTTGGGTTGATGCAAACAGACAGGATGGACACAAACTTAAAAATAAATTTGTGCCAGTAGAAGTTGGTTGGAGGGAAACTCCCATAAGCCCCGGAAGTCCCAGTTTAAGAGATGAGGAATGGGCTGCGGAACAAGTGGCAAATACAAGCCCAGAACAATTTGAACAAGAATATGGTTGTAGCTTTTTAGGATCTTCAAACACTTTAATTTCTACGAGTAAGCTCAGTGTATTGGCTCCGGAAGAATGTTTGGAGGAAGACAAAGAAGGTCTTAGGATATTTGGGCAACCAGAAAAAGATAAAGTTTACTTTTTGCAAGCCGATGTATCGCGTGGTCAAGGGTCAGACTTTTCTACCTTTACTGTAATAGACGGAACTTCTGCTCCATACAAAACCGTTGCAGTTTATAAAAATAATACAATAAGTCCCTTCAATTTTCCAACCGTAATTAAAAAGGTTGCTGAAAAATATAATAATGCGTATGCTTTAATAGAAACAAATGACATAGGTGGTCAAGTTTCTTCAATTTTGTACAATGATTTGGGTTATGAAAATGTTCTTATGACTAGAATGATGGGCAGAAAGGGGCAAATGCTTTCTCAAGGATTTGCAACTGGAAGAAGTGAAATGGGGTTGCGAACTACTACACAAACTAAAAAATTGGGTTGTGCGATATTGAAAAGATTAGTAGAAGAAGATAAAATTTTATTAAATGATGAGCGAATAATCACAGAACTTACTACATTTGTCTCCAAAGGAAACACTTATAAGGCCGAAGAAGGTCATAACGATGATTTGGTAATGACCTTGGTTTTCTTTGCGTGGTTGACTAGACAAGAATATTTTGCTGATTTAATTGAGTCTGCAAAGTTTAATTATGAAGAAGCACAAAAGCCTGAAGATGACAATGTTCTTTTTATGATGGATACCTCTCAAAATTTGGATGACAGAGAACCGTTTTCTGAAGGAGGGGCAGTTTGGTATCCCGTATAATTTTCTAAATATTTGATATAAAGGGACCAAAACATGCCAGGAGATCTCAGTTCATTCGTAAATTCAACAATATACACCAGAGAAAGTGTTGCAAATGTTTGTATTGCTGGAATGAAACTCGGAACAGGATATGTTGCACCCACCTTTAATGGTAAGGATGGAGCTGCATCAAATGATCCAGGTGGTCTTTTTGGATGGTTAATTTATTCTAGATCGAACACTGCGTATTACAATCCTGCAAAGGGAACAACTTCTGACAAATATATTTCATATACAACCCCAACAGAATTGGTGGGTGATCTAAACAAACTTACAGGAGTTACTTACTGTTTAGTTTCAAACACTGCAGTAGGTGGAACTCATGGATTCTTTGAACAAAATGCAGCAAACTCTATAGTTCCCAGAAACACAGGAAATGAATTTTTATATGCTATAAATTACATGGCTTACGGTGGAAATCTTGTTGTAGTTGGTTCAACGACAGGCTTGGAGCAATATGTTGCAGATACAGACAATCAATTTGACATAGTAATAGATAAAGATTTTGATCCAGGTGTAGCAAAGTGGATTATCACAAAACCATACACAACAGGAATTTATGCATCTGTTGCTGATACTGCTGGACAAACAGGAAATGGTTATACGATGGCCAACTTTACAAATTTGTTTGGAAGTTCATCGTTAGTAACAGGCACGACTGTTGCAAATAGAATTTTTAATGTTTATGGTGTAAAAGCAATAACAGATCAAGACACAAGTTCTCTCATAGCCAATACAAAAATAACTTATTCAATTCCTGCTGTATCAGATGTTGGTGGTTTCTTTACTAGAACTAAAAATTTAAACCAATTATATCTAACCGTGGGTGGTTTAGATAGATCAACAGTTTTGAACGGAAATATTATTAATCCCATAACCTGGGGTGATACTTTAAAAACAACACTTAGAAATAATAAAGTTAACTTCTTTGTAAATTATAATCCTAAATTTTTAGGATCTGATTTAGTTGGAGCCACGGCTTCTAGTTCTATAAGCGTTAATGATAGAATTGGACCGTCTAAACTTAGATCCGCACTAACACAAGCAATTGAAACAATTGCTTTAAAATACTTGTTTGAAATTAATAATGCTACAACAAGAAGTCAAGTTGTAACAGAAATTCAAACAGCAATGGACCCGTTCAGTCCATTCTTAGACACAACAAAAACGCAAATAATATGTGATGAAACAAACAACACAGATAATACAAGCACATTGGGAATAAGAGTAATAGTACAACCAATTCTTGGAATAGATTCATTCGTGATTGATGTTGTATTCACACAATAATGTCAAACTCAATAATCGATTTTAAAGAAAGTTTTAATGGTGGAACCCGTGTAAACAGGTTCATAGTTCGTCCTACTTGGCCTGCTGGGGTTGAAGTAGGAAACCAAGATGCAACATTCAAAATTATTTCAGCATCTTTACCTGCTGTTGTTGTTAATACAATTGCTGTGCCTTATCGTGGAAGATTGATCAATTTTGCGGGTGATCGTCAATACAGTCCATGGACTGTTGGTGTATACGATGATGGAAATGCTTACAATCTATGGAGATCATTTCAAAAATGGAAAGAATTTTTGGATGGTCATTATACACATAAAGTAAAAAATAATGATTTTGCATATAGAACTTTACAAACAACATGGCAAATTCAACACTTGGATTTAAATGGAGATACACCAATAAGAACTATTACTTTATACAAATGTTGGCCAAGTGTAATTAGTGAAATTAATTTAAATATGGGAGAGGTTAACTTTGTTTCATTTACTGTTCAGTTGACTTATGACAACATAAAGATAAACGGAATATGAAATGAGCAATAATATAATCAACTTCAAGGAAAACTTTTTTGGGGGAACAAGATCAAACAGATTTTTGGTATCGGGATCATTTCCAACTGGTGGTAATTTTACCAATTTTCATATTCGTTCAACTCTTTTACCGCAATTAGTTACAAGAACTCTTAGTTATGATTTTTTTGGAAGAAAATACCATTATCCTGGAGAAAAAGATTATCAAACTTGGACATTTACAGTATTGGATGATACCGGAGCATATGATTTGTGGAGAGCATTTCAAAGGTGGCAAAATTCTATCAATAATCATGAAACAAATGTCTCTGCCGAAATACTTTCCGGACAGCAAAGTTATAAAGCATACAACTGGAGAATACAGCACTTAGACTTGAGTGGAAATCAAGTATTAAAAGAATTTGTTTTACATGGGTGTTGGCCAGCGTCGGTCAATCAATTGACCCTAAATATGACTAGCCCCAACACCCCAAGCTCTTTTTCTGTGTTGATTGTGTTTGATTACATTGAAATAACTGGTGTT